>Ga0070741_10001912_pt1 | contig 59160 bp, 46 predicted proteins | sample Coa_R1_4_FD_66440 | JGI IMG/M metagenome (GOLD analysis project Ga0070741, IMG submission 66440) | Surface soil microbial communities from Centralia Pennsylvania, which are recovering from an underground coalmine fire - Coalmine... | ecosystem: Environmental > Terrestrial > Soil > Unclassified ...
CGACGAGTATGATGCCTTAATCGATGATCCCACGGCATTCCTCTATACCGTCTGGCTTCCGCGCGTTTCCTCGGAGGTAACCAGGCCCGGTACCCCATCTACTTACCGCAATAATCTCTCGTTTGTGAAGGGGGCGATGGCGATGCTTTCCTACTTCTACGCGTTCGGCCCGCAGATCGCTCGACTGCGTTCTGAGTGCGGCACGGTGTCAGCCATCGCGGGCATTTTCAAAGCTCCCTTTGATATCCTGGCCGACAAACTGCGGGGCTATGTGGGCTTGACGCTGGATATGCACACCCAACCGCGCAAGGTTCTCGAGGCTTGCGAGGCGCTGATGCCGCATTTATGCCACGTCGGGCTGACTACCGCCGATCCGGACAAACGAGTCCCGATCGGTTTTTGGATGCACCGCGGCTGTGTGCCCTTTGTTAATCCCAAGCAGTTTGCTTCCCACAATTGGCCCACGCTCAAACCGATCATCGAGGAGTTCTGGAAACAGGGCCATCAAACGCTCTTTTACGCTGAGGGCAAATGGCATCACCATTTTGACGCCTTCCGCGAACTGCCGCAGCGCAGCATCGTTTTTCATTGCGACCAGGATGATATTTTTCTCACACACCAGAAATTGCATGACAAGTTCGCCCTCAGCGGCGGGATTCCCAATGTGCTGCTCAGCTTTGGAAAACCTGAAGAGGTGCGGATGTTTTGCCGGAAGGTGTTGGAAGAAGTGGCCGAAGCTGGAGGGTATATTATGGACGCCGGAGCCATTATGCAGAACGACACCAGCATCGAAAACCTGCAGGTCATGACCGCCGTGGCACGAGAGTACGGCTCTTACGCCGAGGTAACATATCAACCCGGAACACCTACTCCCGCCTGTGACTTGAAAATATCCCTCGCTGAACGTCCTAATCTCCGAGGGATGCAAGGCAAAACCCAGGCCCCGATTCTTCCGGGAGTTTGTCTGCCCTGGGAAACACGGGCCCGCGAATTGCCCCAAATCACCGGGCGCCCTGAACTGATCGAAAGGATCTGGAAAGACATCGATGCGTTCGGGCACATGTACATCTGGCAACTATTGCTGAGCTTCTAGCGAGGCGAGACGGCCGACACTGCGGTCCTTCGAGGGGATGGTTATTAGGTAATCATGTAAATCCTTATCAGGTCGCGAACGCGCCGCTTTTCTTTAGAGGCACGCAAACCGGACCTGCCCGCAAGCGGCTAAAGCATCCCATGCCGCTCGAACCGCTCTCTGCTCAGCTGGGCGACGTGGTCGCCGCAATAATCCTTTCGTCGAAAGTGGCTACCACGCTCTGGCCAGGCTTAACGGTGAGGAACTCTTCTTCAGGCCAGGGGCCATTGAGCATTTTCTCGAAAAGCGCAAAGTCCCCGGGAATCTGCTCGTAATTCCACGCCTTCCCGGAGCAAATCTCCCGGACCCGCTTTGGAAAATCGAGGTGTTTCAAAAACTCAAATTCGATTAAGCAGCCGTGAGAGTAGACTTGAGCCCAACTGCTCATTTCCTTCAGTAAAAACTCGGCTTGTTCCGGTCCGTATTTCTTTACCCACTGGTCGTACGACGGCTGAAGGTCGGCGCGAGAGTTGGCGGGTGAAAAGGCGTCCCACGCGTTGCTTTGCGCGCCCCGGCGCCCGGCGCATTCGAGCCAGCCAGAGGTGAAATAGTATGTGCCCGGCCGTTCCGAAAAGCAGCGTTGGTACCGCTCTTTCGAGCCTAGAAAAAAGCTGATGCAATCGTGAGCTCGAGGTATAACCAGCGGCGTGTGGACACTCTTGAGACCGGCCAGAATGCTGCCGCAGAGGGCATACCCCAGCACAATCGCGTCGAACTTTCCGACCGGAACAGCCTCGATGCGTTGCTGAATCTCCCTTTGGCCTCGGACCGGCATGAAGTGGTGCCCTTGGGCCAATAATTCCAGTTCAATCAGGTTCTTTGAGCGAGCGGCAGTATATTGGAGTTCCCGAGCGGCAATCTCACAAGCGATTACCTTCAAAAACATATGCTGTGCGGGCATCATTGGTTCGAGCTTTTCAAGGACTGCTTAGAGCGTGTTTGGCCCCTGGGGTTTGGAGTCCCGCCTTCAGGCGGTCCGGCGTTGGACCTGTGCTAAAAGCGGACTCTACGAATTTTCAAACACACTCTCAGCTCCCCTGCTTTTCAACGAAACGACGACCTAATCTCTTTTCGCCACCCATCGAATGGCCTGTCTGAGGATTTGCTGGTAATTGGGATTTTCGTACGCGAAATGATCGTGTCCGGACTGCAGATACACTACCCGGGCAGCTCCGTAAGTTTTCGCCCAGCCAATCACTCGGTTGCTCAGTGGTTCTTCGGTCGTAAGCAAAGGGTGGACATCCTTTGCCACGTCGAAGAGGTTATACGTCTCGTCATGGATATCGAAATCCTTGACGCCGCGCGTCACCGGATGGTCGGGGTCTGCGACGTGGATGCGGAAATGAACGCCATGCTGGTAAACCGAACGAGCCTTCTCAACACCGTCAACCGTGGTCTTTTCAAGGTAATATCGGGCGCCGATAATCTTCGAGTATTCCGGCCACTGCTGGTAGGAGGCAATGGCATGATGCAAAACCACAAAGCCCTTCCCGGCTTTGAGCCAGGCCAGCAAATCACTCTTGGCTTCGTCGGAAATCTCCTGATGCATATCGTAAGCTACCAGCACATCGTAATCCCTGGCAGCCTCGGGCCGGAGCAAAGCATGGGCCCGGGGATGTTCGACCGCATGGAAGGTGATATCCGCGTTATCGCCGAACAGCTTAAAAAATTGTTCCTGTTCGAAATCGTGTCCCCCAGTGACTACGAGCACGCGAATTTTGCCCTTGGCCGGTTCAGCCGCGCCGGCCTGCACAAGGATGAAAGAGAAGACTGAGACCGACAGAATCACGCCGAGGAGCCATTTCATAAACACCTTCTAGCATTCGGCGGAAGAGAGTTCAAAACAATTTCTTATGCTTGGATTGCCAAGACTAAGTGCGTGTTTTAGAATTCGGTTTGAAGTCCCGCCTTCAGCGGTTTTGGCGCTCGGCCGCCTAAAGGCGGGACTCCGAACGCATACGCCCAAGTCGGTATTTTTACAACACCCTCTAAGCGGTATGAACATACATACCATGACGTCATTGGATTCACGTTCATGACCACTAAGCGTCCTTTCGTGGGAACAAGGGTGCAGGCGTTCCCAGGTTATGGCCGGCAGGCAAACCGCCCCAGCGTGCCAGTTCGAAGTTATCGGGTGCCGCCCCCAGGCCGAGCTGGGCGTAAATTTTCCCGGCGGTTTCCGGCAGGAATGGCCAGAGCAGCACCGCCAGAAGCCGGCAGACCTCGGCCAGATTATAGAGCACCTGGTCCAGCCGCTCGGCCTGGGCCGGATCTTTTGCCAATTTGAACGGAGCGGTGTGATCGACATATTGGTTGGCCCGTGTAACGAGCGACCAAATCGATTGTAGTGCTGGTTGTAACCGATGCTGCTCAAGCAGCACGCGCGTTTCTGAAACCACCCGCTCGGCATCAGGCGCCAGTTCATCCGATCGTTTCGGAACCACGCCGTTGCGATACCGTTTGAGCATTGATAACGACCGATTGACGAGGTTGCCCAATCCATTGGCCAGCTCGGCCGCATACCGGCCCCGGAATCCGGCATCGGTCCAATTCCCATCCGGCCCGATATCCAGCTCCCGCAAAACGTAGTAGCGGAAAGCATCCACTCCCCACTCGTTAATCACCGACATCGGGTCGACCACGTTACCGGTACTTTTGCTCATTTTCTGTCCGTCCTTTTGCCACCAGCCGTGAACCAGGATCTGCTTGGGCAAGGGAGCGCCCATGGCCTTAAGCATGATCGGCCAGTATACCGAGTGGAACTTGAGAATATCCTTGCCGATGATGTGCAAGTCCGCGGGCCATAATTCAAGCCGTGCTCCGGATGCCGCGCCGTCGGGCCAAAGCTGGGCCGGCACACCCGGGTCTCCCTGCGCGGCCGGCACGCTGAGGTAATTGCTTAAGGCATCGAACCACACGTAGGCGACGTAATCGGGGTCGAATGGGAGAGGAATGCCCCAATTCAAGCGGGCGGCCGGCCGGCTGATGCACAGATCTTCCAGGGTGTTGTTCCTCAGGAACCCCAACACCTCGTTGCGCCGATACTCCGGCCAGACAAACGTGGGATTCTGTTCGAGGTAATCGATCAACCATGGCTGATGTTCCTTGAGCCGGAAATAGTAGTTCTCCTCTTGTAAGCGGGTCACTTCACCATAAGCGGGATCGAATGTCCCATCCGGCCGGCGATCCTTTTCGGTCAGGAAGGTTTCCTCCCTGGCCGAATAAAAGCCTTCGTACATCGATTTGTAAAAATGGCCTTCACGGTAAAGCTGTGCGAGGATGTGTTGAACGACTTGCTTATGCCTCGGCTGCGTCGTTCGGATGAAATCGTTGTTGGTGCAACCGAGGATGGCCGCGAAGCGCTGCCAGTCCACCGCCAACTCGTCACAATACACCTGCGGGGCCTTTCCCTCTGCCATCGCGGCTTGTTGCACTTTCTGGCCGTGCTCGTCGAGTCCCGTCAAGAAGAACGTGTCCTGGCCCCAGCTCCGATGCGAGCGTGCGATCACATCCGCAACCACTTTTTCGTAGGCATGCCCGAGATGCGGTTGCCCATTGACGTAGTCAATGGCAGTCGTCAGATAAAACCGTTTGCTCATCTGCGGTTACTGTGGCCAACCCGTGACCCAATGGCAAGAATGCCTCGGATATTTGGCGGCGCGCGGGCATTCTGCCCGCAGAGACGTCGCGATAGCCAGCTGAAGCTAGACCCGTTTCAGCGCCACATTCAGTTCCTGAATCTCTGCGGGCTGCAAGCCCGCGCTCCGGCGCGCGGGCATCCCTGCTCGCAGCGACGCGCGAGAGCCAGCTGAAGCTAGACCCGTTTCAGCGCCATATTCAGTTCCTGGATCTCTGCGGGCTGCAAGCCCGCGCTCCGGCGCGCGGGCATCCCTGCCCGCAGCGACGCGCGATATGCATTTGAGGCTAGCCCCCTGCCCTGCACATCGGAACCGCTTGGGGATTGCTTCGCACTCGTCAAAACCAGGCCATCTCGTAAGATTGACCCGTGCGGTTCCTGACGAACAGCAAGCTCCTGGGGGACTTGCGCCAATACTTTCGGCGCCATTGGCAGCGTGCTCTGCGCATCCGCCAGCGGGTCCGCTTTAGCGAAGAAGCTTTTCATCTGCTTCTCGCCGGAGGTGTGGGCGTGATCGGCGGGCTGGTCAACCTCTTCTTTTATTACGCCACCGAATCGGTCAAAAGCCTATTCCTGCGGCGCCCGGGCGACCCGGTTGAGGTGGCTGAAATCATGGCGGATTGGCAGCGGGTGCTCACACCCACCCTGGGCGGGCTTTGCGCGGGCCTCGTCTTGTACTGGGGATTGCGATTGGCGGGTCCCCAACGTTCGAGCAATCTGCTCGAAGTCGTCGTCGCCGGCGATGGCCGTTTGCCTTTTCGAAGCGCAATTGTAAAGTTCATCTCCTCTTTGATAACGATCGGCTCGGGAGGCTCAATTGGGCGCGAGGGCGGCATTACCCAGCTTTCGGCCACTTTCGCCTCGAAGTGGGGACAACTGGCCAAATGGCATCCTTATCGGCTGCGGCTGCTGGTGGGCTGTGGCGCAGCCTCAGGCATTTCGGCGGCGTACAACGCACCGATTTCGGGCGCGGTCTTTGCCGCCCTAATCGTGCTGGGCAACTTCTCGATGAGCTTGTTTGCGCCGCTGGTATTTGCATCGGTGGTTGCCACCATGGTTTCGCGGAGTTTCTTTGGCATTAAACCTTGGTACACAGTCCCGCCTTTTGATTTCACCAGCGTTTCTCAGCTGCCCTGGTTTGTTTGCCTTGGCGTGGTCAGCGGGGTCGTCGGCGCCGCCTTTCTGAAACTTCTCACCTACTCGGAGGAACTCTTTAAGAAACTGCAGGTGCCGATCTATATTCGCCTGGCGCTGGGCGGGCTGGTGGTTGGAGTAATCGCCTTGCGGTTTCCCGAAGTCTGGGGCAACGGCTATGTCGTCACCAACCGCATTCTGCTGGGCGTTTATCCTCAGTTGTTGGTCCTTTGCGCGCTTTTTCTAGCGAAATTCCTGGCCACTCTGGCCACCGTTGGGTCAGGGGCTGTGGGCGGTGTGTTCACTCCCACTTTATTCTTTGGCGCCGCGGTGGGAGCGATCTTTGGTTTGGGCTTGCGCGAGCTGCACCTGGCTGAAGAACTGCCGATCGCCGCTTTTGCCGTGGTCGGCATGGGCAGCATGCTGGCCGCCACGTTGAGGTCGCCGCTGCTGGCCATGATCATGGTCTTTGAAATCTCGCTGGATTATTCCCTGATGCCCCCGTTGATGCTGGCTTGCGTCGTTTCCATCCTGGTGGCGGGCAAACTCCATCCTGAGTCGATCTATACGGAGCCGCTCCGCCGCAAGGGATTGTTACTCCGTCAGGAGCCTACCGCTTCGGAAGCGGCCACCGAGCGCACGGTAAGTGATTTAATGCGCGCCCCAGTGCCACCGGTGCGCGAGACTTCGACTTTGGGTGAGATTGCCAATCGGTTCCTCACCAGCGCCAACAACTTCCTGCCGGTGGTCGATGCCAAGGGCCAGATGGTCGGTCTCATCGCGCTTCATGATCTCAAAGAATTCCTCGGCTCCGGGGAACAATTGCTCGGCATCATCGCCTATGACATCATGCGCCCGCCACCTCCGTGTGTCACACCGAACCAACGTTTGCTCGAAGTACTGCCGGTAGTCCTGGCCAGCGAACAGCGCAACATCCCCGTGGTAAACACGCTCAAGGAGAATCGGTTGGTGGGAGCCCTCGCGCGCGCTGAAGTCCTGGGCATCTTCTCGGAAGCGATTGCCGCCAGCCGCAAAACCGAGGTCTAGGGCTACAGCCAAAGATAGCTGGCCGCCCCAATCAGCGCCGCCAGTATCCAAATCAGAATCACCGCGCCGCTCCGCGACAAACCCGAGCGCACTAGCCGATGCGAGAGGTGGTTGGTATCACCGACATAAAATGGCTGGCCACGACGCCAGCGCAGCAGCACTACCCACACCAGATCGAAAAGCGGAACTGCCAAAACCAGCAACGGGATGAGCACCGCCCGCCGCCGCGGATGATGGGCACTGTAAAAATGAGGCAAAATCGCGAGCACTGCCAGCAGGTAGCCGATGAGATGACTCCCGGCGTCCCCCAAAAAGGCGCGGGCATTGGGAAAATTGTAGGGCAGAAACCCAAGCAACGCGCCGAACGTCAAAAATGCAATCAGCGCCACTAAGTACTGGCCTTGCGCCGCCGCAATGGTGGCAAAGTACCAGGCGCCAATCGCTCCCAACCCCGCGCACAACCCATTCATGTTATCCATGAAGTTAAACGCGTTGATCACAGTCAGGATCCACAGAATCGTGATGGCGTAATGGAACAGAACGTTGGGCACGAACAAGGTAATCCGAGCGCCAGTAGCCGCCACCATCAGGGCAATCAGCAATTGGCCGATGAACTTGGGCCGCGGACTCAACTCCTTCTTATCATCCAGCCAGCCAAGGCTCAGCATTCCCACGGCGCCAATAAGGATGCCTGCCAGTTCCAACGCTCGCCGATTGAGCCCGTAGCGCAGGAGAAACTCAGCGCGCTGATCCAGTGGCGCCGGGGCTACGCCCTCATTGCGCGCATGCGACTCCAACAAATCGCTCGGCCCTAGCAACCACAACGCCAGCGAACCGATGATCGTGGGCAGAAGCAGGCCCGTGGCGACCGCCAACCCGCCCGCCAGCGGCACGGGCTGCTCGTGTATCTTGCGATGGCCGGGATCATCCAGCAATCCCGTCCGCAGACACCATTTGCGCCAGAGCGGCAGCGACAAAGCCGCTACTGCTGCCGCGCTGAGGACCGCCGTGACATAAACGTTCCAGGGGAACCTCATGGTCGCAGCCCGGCCGCGGGCGTACCGTCGATCCAACAAGCTCTGAGCAAATTAGCCGAAGTGCTTTTCACAAAATTTTGCCGCCAGCCGCTCAGTCACGGCCGGACAACTTGACATAAAGGGCGTGCAGTTCATCCACCATGCGTTGCACCGGGAAACGCTCGCGCACGAGTTGGCGGCCGTGTTGTCCAAAACGTCTTCGCAGCTCAGCGTCCCCGGCCAGCCGCAACACCTTCTGCTCTAAATTAAGCAAATCTCCTGGCTTCACCAGAAACCCAGTCTGGTTCTCAAGACAAACTTCGTCGGCGCCGTCGCAATTATAGGCCACAACTGGACGCGCTGCCGCCAGCGCCTGCGGCAACGCCCGCGCCAGTCCCTCGCGTGATGACAAATGCACTACCAGATCCATAATGCCAACGAGGCGCGCGACGGCTTCCGGCGGCACCAGCCCCGCGAAAACAAAATGCTTTTGCAGACCCGAGCCTCGCGCCAGTTGATCGAAGCGGTCACGCCAGGGCCCGTCCCCGACCAACAGGAATTTAATTCGCGGACATTTTTGAACCAAAGCCGGCGCGACGGCGAACAGGTCATCGTGGCCCTTCAGCGCAACCAGGCGGCCAATCTTACCCACGACGATGTCCTCCGGGCCAAGTCCAAATTGCGCTCGCAAGGCCGGATCGTTTGAAGCCAGCAGAAATGGTTCGAGATCAAACCCGCTGAAGATTCGGGTGTACAACTCATCGCGCCCGATGCCGGCCGCCAGGTACTGGCGCTTCATCGCGTCCGCTACCGTTACGAAATGCGTCGTGACCATCGCGGCCCGTTTCTCCGCGTATCGAAAGATGGTGTTGGCCAACAGTCCTTGAAAACTGCCAAAGGAAGGACCGTGAATCGTATGGACAATGATGGGCACGCCCGCCTCAGCCGCCGCAAGCCGGCCAACAATCCCCGCTTTGCCGCTGTGGGTGTGAACGATGTCCGGATGCTCCCGCAGAAAGATCTCGCGCAGTCGGCGCAAGGCTCGCCAATCTGTCCACGGCCGGATGGGGCGCACCAATTCGGGGAGAAGGCGCAGCGTGCCAGGGCAATGGGCAAAGCGATCTTCGAGCGAGCCTTCCGTCCCCTGGCTTAGGCCCGAGATCAAGTCGACCTCGACTCTCGGCTTCTGTTTCAGTCCCAGGACCGAGTAGACGGTGTTTTCCTGGGCGCCCCCAATGATCAACCGAGTGATGACGTGTGTGACCCGCATCCAGGCGCGGTCACGGCGAGCCGTGCTTCAGCTCAATCAGGCGCGTATCCGCCAACTTAAGATCGTCCGTGAAATTCGTCGGGGCATTGGCCTTGTAGAGCTCGTAATTCTGGATGGCGGCGTTGGTGTCTTTTTGGCGGTAAGCGATTTCCGCCAGGTCAAAGTAAACCGGAAACTCCTTCGGCAGCGCCTGTCTTAAGGTTTCATAGTCCGCTTTGGCCTCGGCGAGTTTGTTCTGGCCAAGGAATGCCTTGGCGCGCATGAACTGCGCCAGGTAGTGAGCCTTCGAAAAGTTGTTGGTTTCCAGTTCGAGCATACGCGTTAAGGGCGGGATCGCTTCGCCGAGCTGATTGAGTTGCAGGCAAGCGTTGCCCTTGTAGAAGAGCGCCGCCGCGTCGTCGGGCCGGAACTGCAATTCCCGATCGGCCGTCGCCAAGGCATTGCTGTAGCATCCAAAATCCATGTACACCTTCGTCGCAATCGAGAGCAACTCGGAGTCCTGCGGCGCTTTGGCCAGAGCAGTTTCGACCGTATTTTCGGCTTGGGTCAATTGTCCTTTCGCCAGGTGGGCTGAGGTTTCCAGCCCGAGAAGTTGGACGGCGTTGGTGTGGGCCAGCGGAACTGATTGCGCCTGCGAATGGATCTCGCCGATTACTTGAAGCGCGGCATCGGGCAACCGGTTAAAAAAGTAGATCTGCGCCAGCCCCAACCGTGCGGACAGGTTGTCCGGCTCGAGCGCGCGGACCCGCTCGAATTGGAGCGCCGCCTGATGTTGGTTGCCGCCTTGCAGTAACGCGCTGCCCTGGGCATAACAGAACGTGGGTTCATCAAATGGCCCGTTTTCCCTCATGATTTGGTCCCAGGTGCGATGACCGAACCGATCTTCGAGATCTTTGGAAATTTGAACGGTGGTTTTCTGGCCAGCTTGCAGCTTGCGGTTGCATTCCAGATTGACCTCCGCCACAACGTTGTCCGGATTGAGTTCCAGGGCGCGGCTGAAATGCGTGGCGGCTGACCCCAGTTGATTCTCTCGCTGCATCTGGACGCCCCAAAAGTTCAAACCTTGAGAATAGAACGTGCCCAGGATCAACGCGTCGCGGTTAGTCTCGACGGCCAGGTGCGCCGTCTGCGCCAGCCGATCCATAAATCCCAACTGGCTGGGCGGCTTAGCCGCGGCGATCGCCGCCGAGACAGGGCGCAAAGCCGTCCCATCCGCCCTGGTCCAAAAATCCTCGTTTTCGGAAATGACCGCGGCGGACGGTTGGGGCACCAACACCGCGTTGGTCGGATAGGCATCGAGCTTGTAAATCAAGCCGTGCGCCATCGGGTAAAGCACCTCGAAATAGTAACCGAAACTCGGGTGCAGATAGAACAGGTCGTTGGTTTTGGCAATTTGAAATACAATGCGCTGGAGGTCGGGGTTGGCGACTTGTCTGATCTGCTTGGGTGGAACTGTTTGCCACCGGTTGGGGTAAAAGCGCTTGAGATACCGATAATAATCGGGATATTCCAACGAAGCGCTGTCCAACATCACGAAGTCCTTGCTCCGCCTGGCTTGGGTCAGAGCCGACTCGATGAGTAACAACCGGCGCGGGTCGTCGCTCACTACGAAGCCACCCCCGGCAGGCAACTTTTCGGTCACTAACGCCGCGTATTGGCGCAATTGCGGGCCGTTGGTCACCCGGATTAGCGGAACATTGCGCCAAAGCAGCAGTATCGGCGTGATGATCGCCAACGCGTAGGTGGCGAAAACCACAGTGTGATTGATGAGCGGCGGATAGGTTTTGCGGAATCGCTGCCGCCCGCTCGGAGTCACACCGAACACCAGCAGAAAGTAACCCACAAAATAGCCGATGCTTAACGCAGCCAGATAATAAAACGTGAGCAGATAAATACCGTAATTGGCCAGCAATGGTTGGTAATGCCGTGGGCTGAACTGCGGGTCCAGCGCGACCCAAAGGCACACCACCAGCAGCACGGCGTAGATGATGTGAAAAGCCAGATTGGCCAGCGTCACCCCGATTTTGCTGATATCGCCCATGAACGACGGCCAGCGAATGCTCAAGGCCAGAACTGGCAGCAGCGAAGGCAGGCCCAGCACCCATAACGGACGGTCGCCGTTGAGCAGCGCCCCTTTGTTGAACACCAGCGCGCCGAGAAAGGTTTTTTGCTGCGCCAGGTTGGACTTTAGCGCCGCCCAAAATCCCAGCTCGACACTGCCTCCCAACGCGGTGACCGCGGGCAGCAGCAGGTAAACCGACAATCCAGCCGCGCCCATCATCACCATGCGGCCGAGGAATCCCCCGTCAAAAATTCCCCGCCCTTTTATCCAAATCACCGCGGCAAGGAACAAAGGGAAAAAACCGATCATGGCCCAGTTATTGGCCATCCCGGCGCCGAATACCAAGGCGGCGCGGAACAGCCAGGAATCACGGCCATCGATCCGATACTCCAACAGGCAGCGGATCACATACGCGAAGAGCAGCAGGTTGAGCATTTCAATCGAGGCGGCGGTCGCGTTTTCCCAAAAACTTAACTGTAATCCGCACACGGCGGCCGCCACCACCGGCGGCACCCACGCCGCCGGGATGGACAACAAAGAAAAGCGACTGCTTGCACGAATGCGTTGCTCTTTGGTTCGATCATGCGGCAGCAGCGTTACCGACCGCGCCAGGAGCGCCAGGCTTAGAGCGGCGCAAACGACGGAGAAAAGATTGAGCAAGACGGGGATGGCGGCCGCGGGCAGCCACCGCAAAGGATAGGTGACCAGCCAGTACAGCGGCTCGGTCAGGCTCGGCTGCCAGATCCAGCCGGAGGTTCTGGCCACCGGCAGCAGGCTCGAGAAGGAGACCCAATAGTTGAGGCTCAGCAGGTAAACCAGCGCGGCGGCGCCAGCGATTAGCCACGGCAGAACGGCACTGACGAATCTCTTTTCGGAAGTCGCTTCGTCGGCGATTGTCATGCGGCGGGCCACAGTTGAATCAATGCTCATGGAGTTAGCAAGTTTACAATTTACGCAGAACTGACGGGTTCAGGCAGACCGCAGGTCCGCCACGCACTCGACGTGCGCAGTTTGCGGAAACATGTCCAACGGGACCACTTGCGCTATTTTAAAGACATCTTCCCCGCACAAAACGTTCAGATCTCGCGCCATAGTGGCAGGTTGGCACGAGATGTAAATGACTTGCCGCGGTCTGACCCGGCGCAACAACTCCAACATCTCCGGCCGGCAACCCTTGCGCGGTGGGTCGAGCAAAACACACGTTGTTCGCGCGTCCAGGCGCCCGAGGATCTCAGGCAGCATCTCCTCCGCCTTGCCGGCCATGAACTCGCCGTTGGCGCGGCCATGCGATTTCGCATTGCGCCTTGCGGCTTTTATGGCCAGTTGGTCGTACTCGACCCCGATGAAAGAATCAACCAGATCGCTCAGTTCAATGCTGAAAAAACCGACCCCGCAGTAAATGTCGGCCAAATGACGCGCGCCGCTGTTGCTCAGACATTTGCGAGCAGTCTCCACCAGTCCCGGCAACAGGAAATAATTGTTCTGAAAGAACGAATCCGGCGGCACTTCCCATCCTTCGGGCGCAATCCGCAAAACCACCTTCAGTCCGCCTTTGGGTGGCGGATGAGCTCTCACTTCGCGGATCTGCTCATTGAGAGCCGGCTCGGAAATCTCGCATCGTTCGATGTCCTCGACCAGTCTATCCGCGGCGCGGATGAAGCCCAGATTCAGACCTTGCTTGTACTTGTCCCATTGGCTGCGGATCATAATCCGATTGCGATAACCATATGGTTTAGGACAAGGCACTACTTGGCTCACTGCGGCAGAGTCGAAGCCGCCGATTCGTTGGAATAGGTCCCGCACCTGTTTCTGCTTAAGTCGCAGTTGCGCCGAATACTCCAGGTGCTGGTACTGGCACCCGCCGCATTCGCCGAAATAGCGGCAGAGTGGCCGGACCCGCTCGGCGGACGGCTCCAGCACCCGTACCAACTTGGCCCTGGCAAAATGCTTTTTGACTTCCGTAACCTCCGCCTCAACCACCTCGCCGACCGCCACCCAGGGAACAAAATAAACAAATTCGTTGTGCCGCGCCACCCCCTCCCCGCCGAAGGCGATGTCGCTCACCGTTAGACTCAATTTGTCGCCCACGACTGGACCCATGGCCGCACGGTAGGAAATTGCCCCCTCGGACAAAAGCGTTTTTTAAACCCCGCCCGCTCGGAGCGAGCCATCCTCTGCCTGCAAGTGCCGCGAATGATGAGGCGCGGGCACAGAGTTCACACCTTTGAACTGCGGAGGCCTGCTGCGGGCCGAGACGGCCCATGCAGCGGGAGGCTGCGTTCACCGCGAACCAGCGTTCAGCGAGTGCCTCCACGGCATTGGGGTCATCAACCTTTCCCAATGGCGGGCCTTCTCCTCGGAGGAGGAGATGGCCGGGAGAGGAGGCCGTTCAACGCACGCTTGAAGGGTAGGCTGCGGCGATGGGGACTTCGCCAAGATCAGCCACCGAATGAGACCAGAAAGGAACACACGTAGTGGCATACCCGGCGCGCTTGATCACCAGCAATCCGAATCGCGGAAAGGCATCCACCGGAATACAGTACAAGTCCATCCGACGCTCGACGGGCAGTGAGAACATCCCTTTATCATCACTCATGACGGTCGGTGAACGGCCACTGGAAAAAGCCTTCTCCGGTGACTCCGGCGGATAGGTCGAACGAGAGATGACGACCTCCGCTCCACTAACAGGCGCGTGTGTGCCAGAATCAACGATCCGACCAGTAGCGCCAGGGCTCACGTTGAAGCGAAGCGGCACGCAGCCGCACATCACCAACAAAAACCCGGGCAAGAGCAGACGAATGATGAGGCGCCCTCGGGCGTTTTCGCACGAACGCCTCGGTGGCTCAAAATCAGCACATGCGCGCCCAGGTAGCAGTGACCGCGGAGCTTCTATTGCTACGACAGTATTGGAGTTCACAACCTTTTCGCGCGAACAGATTGACGGGAGGATTCCTCCCAATGCAAACGTATCATCCATAGTGACCTGTTGTACTGCTCTTCCGTTAGAGCGTGTTTTAGAACTCGGTTTGGAGTCCCGCCTTTAGGCGGCCCGGCGCCAAAACCACCTCAAGGCGGGACTCCGAACCCCTGCGGATTGGCCAAGTCTATGGCGCTTGGTCCAACTTCTTCTGAATGGCACCGCTGACTTTGCCGTCGACCAGCGACTCGATCACGCCACCAACCAGGTCCTGAACGTCGCGATCCAACTGCTTCGGATTGCCTGTCGGGTACTTGCTATTGCCCTCGAGAAAACCAAACATACTGTTGTTCTCGGAAAGAGCCATGGACACTTTGACCTGCAGTTCCTTGCCGCTATTGGTCAGCGAGACTACTGTGGCATCAAGCGAGTAAGCCTTGGCGTTCTTGTCGTTGGGCTTGTCCAGGGTCATGTTGGAAGAGCCTTTGATGGCCTTCTCTGCGGCCGTCTTCATGGTCTTGGGCAAGGTTGCCTTGTATTTATTATCAAAGACCTTGTCCGCCTTCATGTTCTTAATGATCATGTACGCTTTGTCAGCCATAGTGTAGAAAGTGGTTGAAATTCAGCCTTCAGGCGCTTTGGGAACCACGCCCAATGATAATTCTGAATAGGGACTCGTCAAGCGCCGGCGGGTGCGATTCGAAGTGTCGGTCTTGGCTGGAAGCCGAAAAAAGCGGCAGAGGGCTGCCGCAGTCCAAAACCTTCGGTTCTCGAGGCCCGCGCCCGTGTCGCGCTTGCGTTTTGGAGTGCGGCAGCCCTGCCGCTTTTCCGCCGATCAACTCAGAATGACCGAAGAATTTAATCACGCGCCGGCCCTTTTAAATGCTCCGGTCAAGGAGTGGGTCTCAATACATAAGCTATAACGTCCGCCAAGTCCTGGGGTTTGAGGCCCGTTTCAAATCCCTCGGGCATCAGGGAACGACCGGAAGTCGTTAACTGTTTCAGATTTGAGCGCGCGACCTGCTCTTCGGAACCGCCCGCCAGGCGCAACGTAATGCTGTTCGCCGATTCCGAGCTCAAAACGCCCGTTAATTCACGATCATCTTTGGTAATGGCGGTGTAGGCGGTATACGCCGGATCCACCGCCCGATTCGGATCCAGGATCGCTACGACCAACTCAGGAACTGGCTTGTCAGCCATCGTTCCCAAATCAGGGCCGATACTCTGGCCCTCCCCCCGCAGCCGGTGACAAATCGAGCAGTTCTGCGTGAACAAGCTGTGCCCTTTCGCGGCGTCCCCTTTCAATTCAGGAACACTTTGGTAGGCCTCAAGGACCTTTTTCCGATCCGAATTGGCCGCCGCAAACAATTGTTGGGCGCGCTGGCGAACCACCGGATTTTCATGACTCAGCAGCTTTTGACTTTGAAGCGGTCCCAATTCCGCCGGGAGCAAGCGGCCTTGTTCGAGCGCGGTAAGGAGAACCTCGATCCATTCCTGCCGGCTGAGCAGCGCATTGAGAACTGTTTGACGCTCAATGAGTCCGCACCTCCGCCATGCCTTGAGCAACACCTGCCCGACCTTCGGTTCACTGAGCTGGCGCAAGCGATCCAGGGCCGCGTTTTGCACCGGCATCGTGTTTTGCGGATTTAACAATTCTCCTAACACATCGATATCCTGAGCCTTCTCCTTCTCTTGCCGTGCCAGCAGACCGATCGCCCTTACTCGGTCGGGTTCCTCAATCCCCGGACTCGTCGCAAGGTGCCGAGCCTCAGCCAACAGCGGGCTCAAGCGCGGCAGAATCTCGCGCAACGGTGCGCCGGCTTCGTTCGCGAAAGCAGTCAGGCCGGTGTGGGCCCGATCCAGCGCCGAGGCCAGCCCCGCCACTGCGGCAACTTGCCACGGCTCGTATTGTTTCCCTGATGGCGTTGCCGCTTTGCTCAGCATTTCTGCCAAGGCGGGTTCCACGCCCATTTCCGCGGCGAGGCTGACCAAACGTTCCGCCAGGCTCGCGTCCGGAAACGAGACGGTCTTCGCGCCGAACATCCCTTCGACGATTTGCGCCAAATGTGCCGGCGTTGAGCTCAAGAGCGCGAGTTGCATCGCCTCGTTTTGCCAGTCTCTGCGCATCAGGCTTTCGAGCGTCCCGCCGGCCTGGGCGCCTTTCCATTCACCAAGGCTGAAAGCCAATTGGTACCGAACCCGCACATCCGGGTCGCTTTGAAGCCCCAAAAGTCGCGAATTCAGTCCAGGGCTTTGTCCAAAACGGCTTTCGCTCAGCACCAGGGCCTGTCGACGCACAGCCCAGTGTGCGTCCCCCAAGGCCGAAAGGAGTGTCCGCTCATCAAGTGCTTCCAGCCCGGCGAGAGTGCTCAGTGCCTGGAGTCGCACTTTGGGACCGGCGGCCCGTTCCGCCAGCAGCTTGAGACCTTCCGCGGCGTCCATTTTGTGCCCCTGAACCAAAAGCCGCTGAACAGTGTCTCTTTGCCAGCCGTTCGGACTATCGAGAGCGGCAACTAACTCGGGAGTAGAGAGCTGGTCTAAACGACGGATCGGTCGAAGGCGAGCGCCGGCGGGATAAATGCGGTAAATGCGGCCTTTGTCTTCGCCGGCCCGCAAATCCGGCCGCTGCTTCAGTTCATCCGGAAAATATTCCGGGTGCTCGATGACCAGCCGGTACATATCGGCGAAGTACAGCGCGCCGTCAGGCCCCGTCTTCACCATGACCGGCCGGCACCAATTATCGGCGGAAGCCAGGAATTCTGAATTCGTCTCGGCCGGAGCCCGCCGGCTCACATACGAAACACCGTCCGCCTCGAGAACCTCCCGATGAATGACATTATTCGCCGGTTCGCAAATGAACACGCTCGTTTCAAATTCCGGTCCAAACAAATCATCCCGGTATGGATTGGCGCTGCAAGCGCTGGTCACTTCGAACAAAGCGTTCGGCCAATTAAATCGCTGCTGCGGCCGGCTCGCCGGGAAAAGCCGGGTCGAGTTGGAGTAACTGGCAAGCATGCGGCTCAGCGATGCAACGGCCAGGTGCGGGTTTCGCGCCAGATACCGCTCCGGCAAATAATAATGCCAAAGCCAGTGACTGTTATCGTTGCCAAACCAATCGCCCCAGTCGTCCCGGTGCCGGCCGAATTGAGTGGCGCCCGGCTGCAGCTCCATCTTCCCGTCGTCCGGCCGGAACCGCAGATCATGGCCGCGCAAATTCAATTCCTGGTTGTCGGCCACCGAACGCACGACGCCGCCGCTGCCTCCGTTTGCGGCATAGATCCAACTGTCCAGTCCATATTCAAAACCATTGACTCGGTGCTGCTGGTTGCCTTCACGGAATCCGGTAAAGAGCAATCGCCGAACGTCGGCTCGGCCGTCGCCGTCGGTGTCCTCCGCGTAAAAAATGTCCGGCGCCGCGCTCACCAGCACGCCTTTCCCCCAGGGCATGATCCCGTTGGGGAATCCAATCCCGTCCATGAATACCGTCGACTTGTCATACCGGCCGTCACCGCGTGTGTCTTCGAGCACACGCACCACCCCGCCGGGTTTGCCTCTTCCGTCCATTCCCAGCGGATAATCACGCATCTCGACCACCCAGAGTTTCCCGTCCGGTCCCCAGTCAAACGCCACCGGATCGATCACCTGTGGCTCGCTGGCCACCAACTCGATCTTGAATCCGGGGGCCAAATGAAAGGAAGCCAGCGCTTCAGCCGTTGACTGCGGGCCGGCCTCGTTGCCCTTTTGCAATTCTTTGAACGGGACCCGCAGCACTTTGTCCGGCAGATGCGACGTGTCTTCATTTTGCACCCAAAGTTCACCGGAACGAAACCATGCGCCGTTATTGGGTTGCGCGCCGCCTCGGCTGATCATCGGGAGTGCTCCCGGCGAATCGTGCGCCCCCGATCGTACTGCGTAGGACCACCCAACCTCCCAGCCCAGCCAAGGCTTCGGATGCGCAATAAACAGATGGACCGAGTACCCCCTTTCGTTCGAAAACAGAACGTCGGCATAACCGTCGTCGTTCAGATCGACAAAGCGCAACCCATTTTCCCGGCCCGCCGCATTCACGATCGAAGTGCCTTCCGGCAAAGTCAAAGGCAGCTTTTTCCACACTAGCTCCGAATCCGACCACTTAAAGACGGCATTCTGACTTTCGTTGCCCACCACCAGCTCGCACTCGCCGTCGTTATCCACATCGCGCAAGCGCACCCCGCGGTCACGGCCGTCCTCCGAGGTGAGCACCGGCTGACCTCGCAGCGTCAGGCCGTTGAAAAAATTGCCGACCTCCTGCCAGTCATTCCCATCAAAAGACCAGGCGCCTTTTGCGGCCTCACTCCGGAAAAAAGCCGTCACCTGGCGGTTCGTTCCCAGGATTCCGAAATGGAAGGTGTCGTCGGGACTTTTCGCGCTTGGTTTGGAAAGCAGCACCGCCGGAAAATTGCCTTCGGTCCATGATCCGGCGGCCGGGTTCCAAATCCGGGTGCAGCGCTTTTGGGAATTGCCGATCACCACGTCGAGAAAACCATCTTCGTTCAGATCCAGAAGCCGCACCCCATTGTCCCCGCCATCCGCCGCGCGCAGAGGTTGGTCCAGCAGCAGATGATGGTTGAGGCGCGCCAGCGCTTCGCGGAAGTTGAGGAACTTGATTCGCGCTCCGTACTTGCTCGCCGCATAATCGATGAGCTGGACCAACTGGTCGCTGCGAATCCAGTTGTACGGATGAAAGATCATCGTGAAAACGCCGCGTTTCAGAACCACCGCATCCAGTGCCGCTTTCCAATCCCTGACCGTCACCGGGTTTGTCGGCCCGTGATAATTGAACGCTTCGAAATCGCTCGGCACGGCGCACGGAAACTCCCAGCAAAGCCGGTTGATCACATACGGATAAGGGTAATCCTCAATGCTCGTCGCAAAGGACCCGAAGCTGACGCGCGTCGTAGCATTGGTGAGCGACGGAAAATACTTGCGGAATTTTTCGCGCCCGTCCGGCTCCAACACCAACTCGCGCGGCAGACTCGGGTCGTTGGTAGTGATCAGGTTCATGACGGAGGAATCGATCGATAGGAAATTCCCTTTCGGGCTGGGCTGATTGAAAAGCTCGGCGTAAAAGCGAGGACTGGCGCTGTCCATCGAATCGCAGCAAGGCACGCGAAACGCCACCGGCCCGGCTCCGGAAATCGAATTCAGCAAATCAATACAGCCATAAAAGTTCGTCGCCGCGCTCGTGAAATCTCCGTTGGCCAGCAGCGGACAGGGATGCATCAGCGTATGCGCTTCAATCGAGAGGCCTTCCTTGAGCCAGCTTTGCACCTGGAGATCCTCCGCGGGTATCGAGCGGGTCATGATCGACACTGGGGCGCGGCCGTCGATCTGTTTGAGCCGAGCCAATACCGGGCGCAAAAAGGTTTCATATCTCGCGCTCTCGGTCATGTCATCGATTGCCAAAATGATGACCGCTTCGACTCCCGGCTCATCGACCCACTGCGGTGTGGTTAGTTTCGGAAACCGCAGGTTCACATAAAACGGGTCGCTGCTGTCCAAATAAGTCAAATCATTCGCAGAGTTCCTTGGCGATGGCTCGGCCGCTCCGCCCAGCTCTGGCAAAACAGCGAGCAGCGCCACTACGAAGACCTCGGCAAGGCCTCCGCGTCGTAATACGGAACTGCGCGGAGCCGCGAGTGGACTATTGCCAGCCGCCGGCGCGCGAGACAATAGAAAAGCCTGAACGCGTTCATCGATTGGGCTCACGCATCCAACCTGCGCGGCCCCTGCCTTTTTGTCGAGCCGGGAAGAGTTTGAGTTTTCGAACTTCCCATCTGCGGTCGCCCCGAACCTGTAGGGAGATTCACGGAAAGCCTTCTTTTGCGCATGCAGATGTATTGCGACCACGAACCCAAACTGCGCTGCGAAAGCTCCACCCTCTCCTGGGGGAGAGGGCCGGGGTGAGGGCGGGCTTTTTCCGTTCGGTTCATGGAAAGCCTCCCCGATCGCGAAAGGATCCCTTACGGGAACCATGAACCCAGCCGCTCCAATGCTTCCCCCGAAGGCTCCTCTTCCTCATCTGCGGCCGCCCCGAATCTGCGGAGGTTCATGGAAAGCGCTTTCCGCGCCACCCCAGGTTTTGCGGCGGATCTCAGGCTCCCGCGGATTTGACCGCGGCGTGGGTTCGGTGCTCGCGCCGGGAGATCGGCAGCGCGAGAATGAACGTGGCGCCTTTTCCAGGTCCGTCGCTCTGGACGCTGAGCGTGCCGCCTAACTCTTTGGCGGCCAGGGCGCCGCTATGCAGGCCGAAACCATGCCCGTCCTTGCGGGTAGTGAATCCATGATTGAAAATGCGAGTAAGGTTCTCGCGAGGAATTCCCATTCCATTATCCACCACCGCAACGCGGACAAAGTCGCCCCCATTGCTTACCCGAACGGTGAGTTGCTTATCCTTACGCTCCATGTGCTCGCAGGCATCCTTGGCGTTGCGTACCAGGTTCACCAATATCTGCAAGACCTTGTGCTTATCGGTGCTGATCTCAGGAATTGTTTCATACTCGCGGATGACTTTGATCTGCCGTCGCTCCAGGCTGTCCCCGTTCATGCGCAAGGTATCTTCCATCAATTCGGTCAACTGGACGGGTTCGACCACACCAGAGACCTTGGCGTAGCTTTGCTGCATCGAGACAATGTCCTTCACGTGAGCGACGTTCTTGCGCAAATCGGCCAGTTCTGCCAGAGCCAGGCTTCGCTCCTCAGACAACCGCGCGTTTAATCGCCTCAAAAACTCGCGCACCCGGTCGCCTCGATCGTCCTTGGCGAAAAAGCCGGGCAGGTCGGTGGCGTGCTCGTCCAGCAGCGCGATCAGCCGGTTCAAATCCGAGCCGCGCGACTTGTGGACGCGCTCAAACAGCAGCGTGGTGCTCACATTGATACTGTTGAGCACGTTCCCAACGTTGTGTAAGACACTCGTCGCCACCTCCGCCATGCCGGCCTGGCGCGAAGTCTGCAGCAGTTCCTTCTGGTTCTCTTGCAGTACTCGGGTCTGCGCGCTGACCTGGCGCCTGAGTAAGGCAATCCATCCGACCGCCGCCAGGATGGCCGCGCTTAAAGCCCCTAATACCACGAGGGTCCGGCGCAGGCTCCACCACGGCGGAGCTTTCAACAAGACCACGTCGTGGACGGCCGGAATCAATATTTTGAATCCTTGCGGCTCACGGGTTTCATCGGCCTGAATCGAGCAAATCCCGCGCAACCGGAGCAGGCTTCCTGCTTTCCATTTTGGGAAGTGTTCCTGCAGGCCTGGGTCCTGCAACGTCGCGGCAAAAAGCACATTGCCCTCTTGCAGGAGAAGTTTGGGTCGCGCGGAACGCGGCACATCCTGGATCAGGCGGGCTTCGATTTCGACCAACTCGGCCTCGGCCTCGCCTTTGAGCAAGATCTCCTCGCCCGTGACTCGCCTCGGCTTCGGCAACGTGCCGTCGCCGACATGGCGGAAAACCGCTTCGTCCAGATACGGGGCGAACTCGCCCAGTGCCGCAAAGCCGAGCACCTCGACATTTTCGCCAGGGCGCACTTTGGCGGGTTGTTGTGTTTCAATTCGCACTCCACCGCTGGCGTCGCGAAGGTAGAATCCTCCCCGCGTGAGCGAAAGCAGGACGGTGCCGGCGAGTTTTATTCTCCGGCCCGCCCGCCGTTCGGGATCGAAGCGCGCCAGTGCAGCAATGCGCGTCGTGCGGACCGCGAACGGATCGGCGGGCACCCCGTCGATGACTTGGATTTCCTTGAGAGAAGGCACGTGAAGCGTTATGCCGCTTAATTGCCCGCGCGCATTCAATTGCGCTCCACACGCTCCCCGCAAGCGCACAAAGCAATCGACGAACTCGGATGCGTGTTGCGGATCGGTTACGTTCGGCACAATGGCGCGAACTCGTCCTTTCGGCGTGGTAACAATCAGATCCAAGTGGTTCCACTCATGCCTCACTCGCCGCACAACACCTTCCAACTCGACCCAGTGACCATCCAAATGCCCGTCTGCCAGGTCGGTCAAATCCACTTTGGCGGCCACAGGCAGATTGGTTATGCCCAGAACTTGAAAGTGCGTTGCCTGAATTTCAGGCGCAAATCCGCCCGGAGCCGTATAACCCTCGAGCTCCACCCATTGACCCGTTTGCGCGTTGGCCTGGTCGCACTCGACATAGATTTCGCCCGTCTCATCGTGAAAAAACAAATTGTGCCACTCAGGGTCCGCATAAGTAATGATCCCTTTGAGATGAACGGGGATTGGGCCGGCCGGCTGCTCCTGCGTGAGGCGAATAACCTCGACGACATTCGACAAGATGCGTGCCGAATTGGATGGAAATGAAGTTTTTACCACAGCCACATTTGCGCCCGGCGCCAACCCGATTGCGGGCTCGAAGTATGCGTCCTTGAGAATCAGGCCTTCCTCCGTCACCGCCGGATAGCCCCACAAATCGGCTCGCTGGTCAGGAAGTGCGCGCGTCATCTGCACTACCTCAGCCCTGATGACGCCGGTCGGGTCCTTCAGATAGAGCGATGAGCCGGGTTTGTAGGAAAGAATCGCCCCACTAAGGTGCACCATGTCGTTGGTCCAGGCACCGAGCTCAAGATTCGAGAGCTTTTCTATCGCCCAAACAGGCAACTTCGCGAAGTCTAAGCTTGAACGCCTCAGCACTTTCACCTCACTCAAATCGGGCGCGAAGAGGGAGGCTCTGGTGAGTTGACCGTTTTCGATTTTGCTCGCGTTAATCCCGCGGATGCGGACGGTGCTGCCTACAAATTCCTTGGGGTTCAAATTCGAAATCGCACCCATGACGTAGACCAGGCAGCTGCGAGTTCCATCTTCGATGACCAGCGACAGTCGCCCCCAACTGGTGTCCGCCACCCGCACCGTGCCGTTGGCTTCAACCCATTGTCCGAAGTTTTTGCCCAGCTCCGCCAGTTTCTGTGGAGTAGCCTCAGGGAGTTTTTGGCGCGCCAGGACTTGCGCCTCTAAATTGGTCAACGCTGTGTTCCCCTCGACCAGGCGCGTCGTCGCGCGCAGTTCCACTGTGTCGCCAAACACGAACTGGTTGGAGAAGGAAAGGGGGCTGAACCACTTGGCCTGCTCGCCGTCATGGAAATACAGCTGTCCCCATCCAGGATCGTAGCAGAGCACCACCGCTTTGGCTCGAAAGGGCAGACCCGTTGCGGCTCGCTCTTTTGGTAAACGGTAGAGCTGACCGAAACTCGTAAGCTCCGTTGTGCCGGCGGCGTTGGCGTCAAGCAAGCCATTCGCGCCGCAGATCACTGCGGCCACGGCACCCGAGTGCAGGCCCCGCTTCCAACCTTTTATAAAGCCAACCATCCCCTGGTGCTCCTCAAAGAGAAGGCTCTATCGAGAGCACGAAACAACGTGGCTTAACAACCGTGGCTTTCTCGCTTCAGCAATAAATGTGGTTACAGAAACGACCCTTCTGTTTTGGCCACCCGCGAATTTTGGCGCGTCATCGACGTACGCACAGGTTCTCATCAGGTGTACCATCGGCATCGCCAGACCTGGGCTTTACCACCAAAATTGTCCAAAACTGGCCTTTTCTTGCCGGCACCGGAGCACCCCAACGGGATTTCGCCTCATTGAGCCAGATTCTCATCGTCCACCAGAACTGTAAGGAAGACGGTTTGGATGGATTTCTTACAAGCAGTCGAAAGATTTTTCCAGCCCACGGAACGATAGAAATTATTCCGAGCATCCATGAAAGTCTGTTCGAGTTTGCATCGAGTGGGTTCCTTTTCGGGTCTAATGCCGTCACAACCTCCCAGGCCATTAAAGGAGATGTTGCACAAAGCGGCCAGGAAAGCAGCTTCGTATAAACGCGAGAGTTCGTCCCGGCTCAGACCAGCATTGAGGCCGAGTCGGCGGGCCATCTTGCCGAACTTGCTCTTAAACCCTGTGCGCGAACAGTTCGCTGTCTCTTCAAAAAAATCGTGGCTCTCAGAGTCCATATTCAGTTCAGAGTGAACCGTGCTTTATGCCGCAGCCGCTCCGATTCCTTAACAGGTTGAACCCTCCGCCAATTCCGTTCTCACCTGATTTTGGTGAAGACTTACCAGAATTTGAGCAGTTCGCGTGATGCCCCGTCACCACTGATGACCGCGCCTGGAACTGCAAGCTGCGGACCCGAACGCTGCAACACTTCGCGTCCATTTGCATTCCTTCGCGGTTGCAAACTTCGGCCGGCATAACGAGCTCGACCCGCAATTTTATAACATCGTTGACTGCGGATTAGAACCCCGCCAAAGCGACCGCACCCGCAAGCCTGCCAATCAACCATTCCGGCCAGCAACCCAGTGCGATGACAGCCAGGGCCAGCACGGCCACCATCACATGCTGAATCGGGGAAGGTTTAAAGATCAGGGTCGAGCCGGGTTGCTCATTGGCCACAAAGATTTGCTTCAAGACTTGCAGATAATAATAGAGTGAAACAGCGCTCAGGCCGATTGCCAATACGACCAACCATAAAAGGCCAAGGCTCGCCGGATTTCCGCGCAAGAGCTCGCTGAACACATAGAATTTGCCAAAAAAACCGGCCAAAGGCGGGATGCCGGCCAGGGACAGGATAAACACCATCATGCACAGAGCCAGGCCGGGTGAACGGCGGCTCAGCGCCGCAAAATCGGTGAGCTTGTCCCCGCCGGTCTGTTGTTGTACGATCGCAATAACGCCGAACGCGCCCAGGGTGGTAATAGCATAGGTGATCACGTAGTACACCAGCGAGGCCAGGCCCGGACCGTTGTGCGCCATAACTCCGAGCAGCATGTAGCCCCCATGCGCAACCGCCGAGTACGCCACGAGCCGGCGCACGCTCGTTTGCGCGAGCGCGGCGAAGTTGCCGATCACCATGGAAAGCCCCGCGATCGCGGCCACCAGCGGTACCCAACCCGGAAGGTACGCGTGCCAGTCCCCGCTGCCCTCCGCCCCGTTGAATCCTACGGCCAGCACTCGCGCCAGGACAAAAAAACCGGCCACTTTCGAACCCGAAGCGATGAAAGCTGCGCTTGGAGCCGGGGCGCCCTGGTAGACATCCGGCGCCCACAGATGAAACGGAGCAACCGCCACTTTGAAGCCGAAACCGCAAATCGTCAGAACCAGGGCCAGGAGCAACAGCGGGTCAAGCGCGCGTCCGCGCAACGCGGCGGCTATTCGCTCCAGACTCGTCGAACCGGCCAGGCCGTACAACAGGCTCAACCCAAACAAGGTCAAAGCCGCCGCCATGCCACCAAACAAAAAGTACTTCAGTGCCGCCTCGGCGGATTGCACCTGGCTCTTGTTAAACGCCGTGAGGACGTACAACGACAGGCTGGTAAGTTCCAAGGCAACGAAAATCATCAGCACATCCGCCGAACTGACCAGAAACATCATCCCGACCGTCGCCAAAAGAACGAGCGCAAAGTATTCGCCGGTATGAACGGAAAAATCGGCTTCCATCGAGAGCAACACGGTGGCAATGGTCAAACCCAGCAAGGCGACTTTGACCAACTGCCCGATCGGATCCACGACGAAAATCCCGGACATGATATTGGCCCGGGCGGGCAGGACCAGAATCCAGCCGATCGCAACCACGCAACCCAGGCAAGCGATCATTCCGGTGACGACCTGGCGAACCCGCACCTCCACTTCCCGCAAGGCGAACAGATCGGCGGCCAGCACCGCCAGCGCGGCGATCACCACAATAGTCTCGGGCGCAGCCAGGGCGAGTAGTTCCGAGTAGCTCATGCTAGAAGCCACCGCCCTTTCTTAAACCATCGAACAGCGCCGAATTGAAACTCGGCGCGATCAAATCCAAAAGCAGCCGCGGATATAATCCGATGACCAGGGAAGCCAGCATCAGGAGCACGGCCCCGAGCCGTTCGGGAATCGAGATGGGTGGCATCGGCGGATGCCCTTCGGCATGGGCAGACTCACCGGATGTTGAAGACGTTTCAGGATCCGCGAAGAATGCCTTTTGCAGCACGCGCAAGCTGTAAGCCACGCCAACTAATACGCCAAGGCCGGATAAAACCGCCCACGTCGGATTTGCGTACCACGCGCCGATCAGCACCTGCAGTTCCGCGACGAACCCGCTAAACCCGGGCAAACCCATCGACGCAATGATGGCCAGCGTGAAGGTTACCGCCGCGAATGGGAGAGCTCGATTCAGGTGCATCCCTTCGAGTTTCGCCAATTCGCGAGTATGGGTGCGGTCATAGACCATCCGCCCGACCACCGCGAACAGCAGCCCGGCAATGATCCCGTGCGAAAACATCTGCAGCACCGAACCGCTCATCCCATAACGGTTCAAGGTTAATAACCCGAGCAGCACGAAACCCATATGACTGACGCTGGAATAGCCAATCACGAATTTGAAGTCGCGCTGAACCAATGCGACCGTCGCGCCATAAACTATTCCAATCACCGCCAGCCAACTCAGGACGTCTCGCCAGGAGCCGCAGCCCAAAACCGAAAACCCCCAGCGATCCAGTCCCTCGGGGAACAAAGTCATCGCCACCCGCAAACACCCGTAAGCGCCTAATTTCATGACCACCCCAGCCAGCAGCATCGACGCCGCCGTCGGCGCGGCAACGTGACCGGTCGGCGCCCAGGTATGAAAGGGCCATAAACCCGCCAGGATCCCAAAGCCCACGAACACTAGCGGGAAAGCCCAAAGCTGAAAGGAATGAGGAAAAGCGAATTTCGAAAGCTCTATCAGGTTCGTGCTCTTACCCCCGGCCAGCACAAACGCCGCGATCACGCCAATAAGCACCATGGCGCTGCCCACAAACGAGTAGAGCGCCAGCTTCATCGCGCCGTACTCGCGGCGGGTCGAGCCCCAGATCGCAATGATGAAGTACTTCGGGATTATGGCTATCTCGTAGAAGACAAACAGCAGGAACACGTCGAAGCTCAAGAAAACCCCGTATACTCCGCCAATGAGCGCCAGGTAGAAGGCGAAGAATTCATTGGCCCGCGTTTCGATGTTCCACGAAAAGAGAATGCCGGCGACCGCAGCCAGGCCGGTCAGCAAAACCAGCGTTATGCTGATGCCATCAGCGGCGAGGTAATACTCGATTCCCAGGGAAGGAATCCATGGTGCCCTGACAATGGTTTGAATCGAACCCGGGTGAAATTGCGTTGCTCCCCCAAAGCCGCACGCCAGCCCCGCCAGCGCCGCCACTAACGCAACGACCCGCGCAAGCTGGGCATTTGCTCTCGGAACAAGCAGCAACACCAGCGCCGCTGCAAATGATATATATATGGTCCAGGCTAACACGGTCATTCCCTTAAAACCTCAAATGCTTCACCATCTCGACAACGGTGCTGTTGATAAAGCCGAGCAGGAGCTGCGGGTAAACCCCCAGAATAAACATCAGCGCGATCGCCGGAGCCACCAGCGCCCGTTCCTGCAGACTCAGATCCGGAAAGCCGGCCCACCTCGCATTCAGCGGACCATTAAAAACCCGCTGCAGGATTGTGAGAATGAAGATGGCTGTTATGAGCAGGCCGATCACCGCGACGGCCGTAACACCCGACGCCAACGGAAATGCCCCTTTGAAAATCAGAAACTCGCCCACGAACCCGTTCAGCCCAGGCAAGCCGAGCGAAGAAAACAAAGCAATGCCCATAAGGCCGCAGAAAATTGGGGCGACTTTTCGCAGCCCGCCAAAATCCTCCAAGCCCCGCAATCCGCTCGCCCGCTGTTCGAGCAGGCCGACGAACCAGAAGAGCGCCGCCGCCGTCAATCCATGGTTGAACATTTGCAGCAAAACCCCGTTGAGCGCCGCGGTCTTTTCAATAGCCGGACTGCTCAACGCCAAACCGGAATTCGTGACCGCGAAAACGCCCAACAGACAATAGCCAAGGTGATTAATCGACGAGTAGGCCAGCGTCCGCTTCAAATCGCGTTGCGCGAAGGCGGCGCCGGCCGAGAAAACAATCGAAATGGCTGCCAGCCATAACAGCGGGGTCAGCATCCAACGCATCTGCTCCGGGAAAATCGGAATGAGTATCCGCAGAAAACCATAGACTCCCATCTTCGACATCAAGCCGGTCAGTAGCATGGTCGTGCCCGTGGGCGCCTCGGCGTATGCCGTCGGCAGCCAGGTGTGAAACGGCACTAAAGGCACTTTCACCGCGAAACCGAGGAACGCGCCGGCAAAGATGATGGTGGCGAACCATTTGCTGGTTAAGTCGCGCCAACCGAGATTCGACAAGGCCGAAACCAGGGTTCCGTTCCGGCCCAAGTCGGCCAGCTCGATAAAATCGAATCGATTGGTAACCAGAAAAATGGCCAGGAACGAGAGCAGCAAAGCCACGCTGCCGACCATGGTATAAACAAAGAACTGTGTGGCAGCGGCCGAGCGCATCGGCCCACCCCAAAGTTTGATCAGGAAGAATGCCGGGATCAGGCTCAGTTCCCAAAAAAGGAACCAATGGACAAAGTTCAGGGCGGTGAAAGTGCCGAAAAGGCCCGCCTCCAGCAACAGCACCAGCCCAAAGTAGATGGGCACCCGCTCTTGAATATTCCACGAGGCCAATAAAGCCATCGGCACGACCAGGGCCGAAAGCAAGGTCATCAAAAGACTTAGCCCATCCATGCCCAGGTGATAGCGAACCGCCAGCGTCGGAATCCAATTATGCGATTCCTCGAACTGCAGCGCACCGGTGCTCGGGTCGAACCCAGCCCAAAGAGCGAGGACAATGGCCAGCGATCCGAAGGCGAAGCCGATACCCAGCCTGCGCGCCAGGCGCTTTTGTGAATCCGGTAGGAACAGGATCAACGTCCCGCCCAGCAGAGGTAACAAAGTCAAAACGGTGATCCAGGGAAAGGCGGTCATGAGCGGCGGCACCCCCAAATCAGCAACAAAGCCAGCACGGCCGCGCCAATTCCCAGCGCGCGCAGGTAATTCTGAACCCGCCCATTCTGAAGCCGTGAAAGCAAGCGCCCGCCGCCGGAAATGCCTTCGCACGTTTCATCAAAAGCCCGGTTCACTACCTGCTCGTCCAACACGCGATCCACCCACGAAATACCAATCACCAGCCCGGACACCAGTTGCACCACCCCTTCCCACACCCACCGATCCAGCCAATCGCACGCCTGCGCCCACCAGCGGTTCAACCCGACAAAAGCCCATTCATAGGCTTCATCGAAATAGTATTTGCGCCGTAACAGCGTGAACAGGTTCGGCCACCAGCGTTCCAGGACGTCCAACTGCTGGGAGTCCAACGGTTCACGTCCGTAGAGCCAATAACCCAAACCGATTCCCGCCAGCGCAATGATGCTGGAGGTCAGCATCACCGGCAGTACACCCGGTTTGCTGAGCCCGGCAAAATTGAACGTGGCATGCTCGCCTTCTAAAAAAGACTGGATCCACGTCCAGGCTGGCGTACCAAAAAAGCCCAATACCACCGAGAAAAAGGCCAGTGCCACCAGCGGCAAAACCATCGTTCCAGGACTTTCGTGCGGTTCGGCAGGCAATTCCACGTGCGGATGTTCCCGGGCCGGCAGCCCCGCATGCGCCACCGTCCGCTGCTCTGATGAGGTCGTTTTCCCAAGCGACAAGCGGCAATTGCCAAAAAAAACGAAGCACATCTGGCGCGTCATATAAAACCCCGTCAGCAGCGCGCCGATCATTCCAAGGTAAAATGGCCAATGCGTAATCGGCCATTCCCGTGCCGAGTGCAAAATCTCGTCCTTGCTCCAAAATCCCGAGAAGAACAGCGGCACACCGCTGAGGGCCATCATGCCGATTGCGTAGGTCGCAAAGGTGATGGGCATGAATCTGCGCAACCCACCCATGCACCGGACATCCTGCTCCTCGTGACAGCCGTGAATCACCGACCCGGCGCCCATGAACAGCAGCGCTTTGAAAAACGCGTGCGTGATGAGGTGGAACATGCCCACGGCCACACCGCCCGCACCCAGACCCATCATCATGAAACCAAGTTGAGATACCGTCGAATACGCCAGGATGCGTTTAATGTCGGTTTGAGCCACAGCAATCGTGGCCGCGAACACCGCGGTGATTGCCCCCACCCACGTAATAACGATTAGGGCCGAGGCGGTGCCGGGATGTCCGGCTGGCGCCAGTGCCATGAGCGGGTAAACCCGGGCGACCAGGAACACGCCGGCAGCCACCATCGTCGCGGCATGAATCAAGGCGCTGACCGGGGTGGGACCTTCCATTGCGTCAGGCAACCACACATGCAACGGCACCTGGCCGGATTTGCCAACGGCGCCGCAAAAGATGAGCAGCGCAATGCCCGTCGGTACCGCGATTCCCCAGCCGCTGACTTGGCCGGCCAAAGACGACAGCGCCGGCGTCTCCAGAAATCCCTCGCCGCCGTCATAGAACAGCAAAGTGCCGCTTTGCCCGTACAACCAAACGATCCCAATCAAAAATGCCAGGTCCCCAATGCGCGTGGTGATAAATGCCTTCTTCGCCGCCGCCGCCGCGCTGGGCTTATGGTACCAAAACCCAATCAGCAGGTACGACGTGAGCCCCACAATTTCCCAACAAATGAAGAAAAGCAGCAAGCTATTGGCGATGACCAGTCCCAACATGGCCGCCGCAAACAATGAGAGGAAACAGAAGAACCGCGTAAAGTTCTCATCATGAGCCATATAGCCCACGCTATATACGAAGATCAACAGCCCCACCAGGCACACCATCACAAGCATTAACGCCGTGAGTGGATCCAGCAACCACCCCACCCTCACCCAGCCATCACCCAACTGGAACCACGGGACGTTAATTACCTGTCGTGAGACGGCCGTGCCCACGTGTGCCACGGCCGACCCGAACGCGCAGCATGCGAGCACCAGGGCAAGAGCCATCGAGCCAATCGCCAGGCCAGCGGAAAATAGCCGTTGCCGGCGTGGCGCCACAGCGCTAAGCCCGGCCCCAACGAGCGGCAGTACTGGAATCAGCCACAGATTTCGCGCGATCCAATCCATCTCAACCTCTCATCGAATCGATTCGGTCGACATTCGTGGTTTTGTAGTGACGGTACACAGAAATAATCAGGGCCAGGCCCACCGCAGCTTCGGCGGCCGCCACCGCGATTGAGAACAGGACGAACACGATGCCGGTCAACTCGTCGGGGTGCGGGCCGAAGCGCCAGAACGCAATGAAATTCAAATTCGCCGCGTTGAGCATGAGTTCGATGCCGATGAGAACGACAATCGCATTTCGGCGCGTCACCGCCCCGGCAAAACCAATTGCGAAGAGGAGCGCGGCCACAAAGAGATATCCGTGCAGCGGCGTCACTTGGCGCCTCCGGATTGTTCGTTTGCCGTCTCGCGCAGAGCGAGGATAACCGCACCGATTAAGGCGGCTGTGAGCAACAAACCGAGGACCTCCAACGGCAGGATGTATCGCGTCATGAGTTCATCCCCAAGTTGGCGCACACTGGCGCTGGGCATCGAGGCTGATTCTGACGGAAGTGCCCGGCTGGAGAGGACTGCTGCGGCAATCACGGCGAACACCACCGACGCGACGGCGACACCGACAAACCACTTGCTTGAAAAGATCGCTTCCGCTGGCGGTTCGCTGCCCCGGGTCAAAAGGATGGCAAAGACAATCAGAATCGCCACGGCGCCCACATAGACCAGGATTTGGGCGAACCCCACGAACTGGGCATTCAATTGGAGGTAAAGTGCCGCCAGGCCCGCAAAAGTCACCGCGAGCGAAAGCGCACAATGCACCAGGTTGCGCAAGGTCATGGCGGCAATCGCGCTCGCAACCGTGACCAGGCTCAGGATGATGAAGACGGCCGTCATCGGGTTATTCGGCGTATCGATACGATCGTTTGTGCACCCCGCTATTGCTGGCGAGGCCGCGCGCCAAAAGCACGTAGGAGCCGGCGACGAGCACCAGGCAAATGAGCCAGCGCGCCAGCCCGCCCGGAATGAAACGCCACAGCCCAGCGACGAACAAATCCACCAAGGCCATCGGGAGCATGAATTTCCAGGCAAAAGCCATGAGTTGGTCCATTCTGAGTCGTGGCAATGTGCCGCGAACCCAGATGAAAACCAGGATCAGCCCGAGGAGCTTCGCAAAGAACCAGAGGTAGGAAGGAATCCATTGCAGGAAAGGAACGGGTGCCTGCCAGCCACCCAGGAACAGGGTTATGGCCAGCCCGCTCACCGCGAACATGCCGATATATTCCCCCAGAAAGAATAGCGCGAACTTGAACCCCGAATACTCGGTATAGTATCCCGCAATGATCTCGGATTCGCCCTCCGGCAAGTCAAACGGCGCGCGATTGGATTCGGCCGCGCCGGCAATCATAAACAGGCCAAAACCGGCCAATCCCCAGGGAGTGAGAACGTACCAATGCGGCAGCCAGCCCGAGTAACCCGCCTGCGCGGCAACGACTGCATCGGTGGACAGCGATCCAGCGGTCATAATCGCCGGGACAGCCGCGAGAATCAGCGGCACCTCGTAGCTGATCATTTGCGCGATGGCACGCATTGCGCCGAGCAACGAGTATTTGTTGCGGCTCGACCACCCGGCCATGAACACCGACAACTCAGTGGCGGCGCCGGCCGCGAAAAAGAACAGAACCCCGGCATCGAGCTCGACCATGGTCATGTTGCGGCCCATGGGTAATACCGCCAAAGCAAGGAAGGCGGGCACTAGCAGGACCAAGGGCGCGAGGAAATGCACCATGCCATCCGCCGAATAGGGCACGATATCCTCCTTGGTCAGCGTCTTGAGACCGTCGGCAGCCGGTTGCAGCAGTCCGAACGGACCAACGCGATTGGGGCCATAACGATTCTGGATGCGGCCCAGGCCTTTGCGTTCAAGAACCGTCGTGAGCGCGAATAGTGAAGCAAACACAAGGATCAGAGCGGCCACGCTCAGCAAGCCGGAAACAATCGGCTCAAACTGGCCGGGCGCCAAGCCCATCAGCCAGTGCTTCAGCTCTACAAAAATCTGATCGATCATCTCGTTATCGCAGCTCCGCCGCTATTTGCGCGACACCCCGCCGGGTTAGAAATTGCTTTGCTGGGCGCGAAGCATGCCGCAAATCGCAACGGCGGCAAGCAATTACCTCACTGCGTGAGGAAATCCGAAACCCGAAGTCCGAAATCCGAATTGCAGCCGCAAAGGAACGCAGAGAACGCAAAGAGAAAAAGCAGGACGAAACGAGAGGTAGCCGTTCTCAGGGTTCGGCCTTCGTTCGGGTTTCGGCCTTCGGATTTCGAATTTCCGCTGCTTCATTTGGCAACAGCGGCAAGCGCCGGGGCGCTTGCCTTGGACTCCACAGATGCCTTGGGAGCGGCGGCGGTCGCGGCCGCCTTCGCGTCAGCTTTGGCTTTTTCGGCACCCAATCGCGCATCCACCTCGGAAGCCTCAGTTGGGTGGATCTTTTGATAATACAAGTTCGACTTCGCCAGGTCGTCTTTGCGCAAGAGCAATTGGCCAAACCGGTCGCTCGTGCTCAACTCATATTCAACATCCATTTTGATCGCGTCGAACGGGCAGACCTCGACACAAATTTGACAACTCATGCAGACCGAGACATCGATATCGAACACCTTCGGCTGGAATTGCAGTTTGCCGATATAATCGGGCTTTTTGGCTGTGTCTTTGACGATGTAAATGCACTGGGGCGGACACTCCTTCTCGCAGATCTGACAAGCGACGCAGCGCAATCCCTTTTGCCAGTCGTCGCCGTCGTACACCAGGAAAGGGAAATTCCGAGTCGCCTCCTTTTGCGGGAGGCGTTCTTCCGGGTATTGAACGGTAACCAGGCGATCTTCGCTGACATAACTGCCCACAAAATTGCGAGCCGTCTCAGCCATTCCTTTGATAATGCCTTCACCTAACATAATACATGTGAAAACTGGATAACCTGAAAACTGGATAACGTGATAACCTTCCCGCTCTCACCGGTCCACCTCTCCTAAAACAATATCGACACTGCCCAGAATAATGACCACGTCGGCCACATGCTGGCCCAGGCACATATCCTCCAAAATCGTCAGGTTAATAAAGCTGGGCGGCCGGACACGATAGCGATAAGGATTCGGCGAACCATCGCTGATCAGGAAGAATCCCAGCTCGCCCTTGGGAGCTTCAATTCGGCCGTAGGCTTCGCCGGCTTTCGGACGAAAACCACGCAACTTCGCTTTGGGATCCACGATCGGACCGGCGGGAATATCGCGCAGGGCGGGTTCGAGGATCTTGAGAGACTCCCTCATTTCCAATACGCGAACCATATAACGGTCGTAAACATCGCCATGATCGCCCAGGGGCACGCGAAACGGAAATCGATCGTAGATGCCGTAACGGTCGACCTTGCGCAGATCGTAATTGATCCCGGTGGCGCGGAGCATTGGACCGGTAATGCTCGAGTTAACGGCAAGTTCTTTGGATAAAACACCCACACCTTGCGTCCGCGACATCAGAATTTCATTTTCATTCAGCAGGTTCTCGAATTCATCCAGGAAGCGCGGAAATTCGGCGACGACCGCTTTGGCCTGGTCGAGCCAGCCGTTGGGCAGATCGCAACGGCAACCGCCAAAGCGCATATAATTGCACATCATCCGCGCGCCCGTTAACTCTTCGAACAAGTCCAAAATCTTTTCCCGTTCGCGAAAGGCATACATCAGCGGCGTGCCGGTGGCGCCCATGTCCTGCAAAAGAAATCCGCCCAGGCAGGTGTGATTCTGCAAGCGCGTCAGTTCGGCGGTGATGATGCGGATGTATTCGGCGCGTTCCGGCACCTGCAAGCCCGCGAGCTTTTCCACAGCCAGGCAGTACGCCCAGTTATTCGTCAGTGAGCAAAAGTAGTCCAGCCGGTCGGTATAAGGTATCGACGCGAGATAGGTCGTATTCTCGGCAATTTTTTCGTGATTGCGATGCAGGTAGCCGAAGATCGGCTTGAGCTTGACCACGCGTTCCCCGTCCAGAACGACGTCCATGCGGAATACCCCGTGGGTCGACGGATGCTGCGGGCCCATCGAGATTTCGAGCAAGTCCGTTGGTTGCGACCCGTTTCCCGCTGGCTTGGACAGCAAGGTGTATGGCGCGGGTGCAACACTCGTCCCCAGTGAATCTCCTCGCTCGCTCATGCCGATGTCACTTCAACTGCCCTGCCCGGTGCTGTTTCGCTTTTTCCAAAACTTCGTCGTGCGGCGTCGGTTCGTACTCGTAATCGTCCGGCTCAACGTAGTCCTTGCGCATCGGGTGATCTTTGAACTCATCCCACATTAGAATGCGGCGCAGGTCCGGATGGCCGTCAAAAATGATGCCGTAGAGATCGTAGGCCTCACGCTCTTGAAATTCCGCGCCGCGCCAGACCGGTGTCAGCGAGGGCACATGGGTTTGGTCCGTCCGGTTTGCAGTGCGCAACCGCAGGATGACCGGCCCCTGTTTGAGCTCCATCGAGTAGAGGTGGTGCACGACCTCGAGGTACCCCGGCCGTGTTCGCTCGCTGGTTTGTTCGATGTCGCGCTCCACCCCGTCGATCACCTGTTTGGTTTTCGTGGTCTCTTTGGTGACCGCGTCCAGCCAATCGACCGCCGTCACGTTCGAATCATAATCCAGGCGCAGCAACGGGTCGATCAGGAGAAAACGCGCCACCGCCAGGGCGTGCTCGGGATCGACTCGAATGGAATGTTGCGCGCACGGACTGCCGTTGCGCACGATCTCCAGCTGGGCGCCAGGGACCGCCGCTTCCACGCGTGCCTTGATCTGTTCGACCGTTTCCACGACCGCTAATGTACCGATTGCCTGCGCAATCGCCAGCTTTCTTGCTAATAAACCTATTCAGACCGCCTGGTGGGAACCAGGACGATACCGGCTCCTATTGCCCCGGGCGCTCGGCAACCAGACGCGGCCGCAGTGAGTCGCCCGCCTGGCGCAGGGCGGCCCGATAGGCTTCGTATTCTTCGGCCGGACCGCGTCGGGCGGGTTCAAAAATCGTGGAGTTCAGCTGCCATCCGTTAGGGACGCTCTGCAAGGTGGTTCGCGAGGTTATAAAGCGATTTTCGACGTTCAGATCACGGTCAGGCGAAGACGCGGGGGCAAACCCGGGAGGCAAGGTGATATTGACGTTGCGTTCCAGCCGCAAGGGAGTGCTGGTTTCGTAAGGCGCGCGTCGCTTTTCCGCCGGTTGAGTGTTGAAGAAACTCCGCTCGATTCCAAAAGCCGGCGCACCGGCCAGTTGAGCGCCGAGCAATTCAAACTGGCCATGCACCAGCGAGGTGAGCCGGAATGTTAACGGCGCGGTGGAGCTGTCCAGTGCCTCGAGCTTCAACTCGAGCAACTCGGCTGCCGGGCTGATCAGCTCGGCGGCGACATACGATCGCCTGGCAGAAGGCGAACTCCCCCGCAAGAAGGATCGAAGGTAAGCGGCATGCACGCCTTCAAATTCGAGAACTTCGGTGACCAATGTCTCGAATTTATTTGTAAATTGGATGTTCCTGGTCAGCCGAACCACACTCGCATTGGTGGGATACGGGGGAACGCGAACAAATCGTGGGGCGTCTTTTTCCAATATCAAGGGGTGCTGGCCGGCGAGTCCAAAGGCCCAGCCTGCAGTAAGATCAGCGCTCTTGGCGGTACAGTCGACAAACCAATCGCGTGACGTGCCGGGCACATAAACGATCATGTGGTTGAACTGATCCAGGGAAGGAAGGTCCTCACGTACGATCGAATTCAGGCTTACCAGGGCCAACGAAGCGGGCACACCGACGCTCTTGAGCAGCTGCTGGGTGAGAACGGCATGATCTTTGCAATCGCCGTACTTGTTGTGGAGAATCTGCTGCAGCGGCTGCGGGTCGCGAGCGCGCCGTCCGAACTCAATCGCCTTGTAGGTGAAGTTGGTCTGAACGTAACCAGCCACGGCGGCGATCTTTTGCGGCAGATTGGTTGCCCCGTGGGTCACTTGCCGGCCCAATTCGGCAAAATCCGAAGGCCATTCCAGGCGGGGCCGCAATGTATCCAAGTACTCGGTCACCAACGCCGGCCAGCTGGTGGTCGCATCACTCAACCAAAGCATCGGAGCATAGTCCGGGATCGCAGGCAGGAGCGGCTCCCAACGCATCACGGCCGGCTGTTTGCACCGCCAGCAAACACCGTTTTTCAACGGCTCGGCCGGGACCAACGGAGAGCTGGCCCAGCGCACCCCGTTGCTGTCACCCTGAAAATAGACAATCGATTCCTGCACCGGGAACGGGCGCGAAAAGGTGACCGGCAGGAAGGAAAACGACTTGGGCTCGCCAAACTCTTTCCGCGTGTAAACGGCCTCGATCCGGCACCCGGGCTGCAACCCGGCAATCGGAATATGCAAAATCTTTCGACTGGTGGCCATGCCGTTGCCGGAATCGTCGAGCAAAAAATAATCACTGGGATGGGCTTCGCTAATCAAAGCGCCCGCCGCGTTTCTGACCTCCAGTTTATTGACGTAGAGGTCCTCGGTCAGAGGGTGAAAGCCAATCTGGAACGTAGAGAAATACGAGACCCCTTCCGCATTGAGGGTATGGACGGTCACGTACTCGGTGCTCTTCATCTCCTTGCCGCGGATAAACGACACCGCCAGGAGGCGGCGCGAGTAGTAAGCGCCGTCGTCCGCGCCGAAGTCCGGGGCCGGGGCGGGTATCTCCGTCTTCAATTCAGCCGGAGGTTCAACCGGTTCAATTGGGTCTTTGACCAAAGAATTGGCCCCCTCACCCAAAGCTCCGGAGGCGAGATTAAGCCAGCTCTTAATGTCGGCGTCGTTAGGAGCGTCTTTGAGCGCCTGCTCGAACGATTGTTTCGCCTCGCGATACCACCGGAGCGCGAACTCGGAACGGCCCTTCAACACCAGCAGGCTCGCGGAAGGTCCCTGCTGGCGCAGCACTTCCTGGCTAAGCGCGAGCGCTTCGCTGGGCTTGCCGGAGGCAATATAACAATCACCCAGAGAGTAAACAATTCCAGCGTGAAAAGGATACTTCTCCCTCTGGACTTTCAGCAACTCCAGCGCCTCAGCGAACCGGCGCTGGTGCTTCAAAATGCTTGCCTGAATCAGTCGCACCGCCGGAGCGTCGTGGCGCTTCAGGTACGCCTCTGTTTCCCGCAGACCGCGGTCGAATTGTTCGGCCTGGGAGAGCAATTGAATATAGTCGCGAAAATCGTCCTCCGAATCGTAACCGGTCGAGAAGAGCTTCGCATAATTGGTTAAGGCCAACGGGATTTCGCCGAGGCGCGATTGGAGGAACGCCTCGCGCGCCTTGAGATTGGCCAGAGAATCGGTGAGCGTTTGGTGAGCTTCCAATTCAGTCAACGCATCGCGGTAATTGCCGGTATGCAGACAGGCATCAACCAAATTGCTCAAATAAGGCGTGTCGCGCTCATAGGTGTCCAGGGCCACAGCGTGTTTGAAAAACGCGGCGGCGCGTTCGAAACGATGTTGTTCGTAATAGACCAGGCCCAAGGCATTGAGCGCGATCCGCTGGACCTGCTTCTCGTCTGAAGTCATCTGCTCCGGCGGCGGCAGGTTCAACGGGCCGTCCAAAAAAATCACCCGCGCGAGCGCGTCGTCCAGGAACTTGTCTTTTTGCGGCCGGTCCGTGTTGATCCAGGCCGAAAGCAGGTAGGCGATATTTGTGCCGACGAGCACCTGCAGTCGGTAGCTGTACGGCCGCCCGGAACTGGAGGGGCGTTCAAACCCCAATTCAATGCCGTCGAGGTTCCCACGGTGAATCGCGCGTGCGTTGGCCAGCTCTTTTTGCTCGACGCTTTTGCCCATTACACTCAAAAGCCCGCGATAAATAACTGCCGGCGCAGGCTCCAGGCCCATTAAAGAAACAGCTCCCACCGCCAAACCAGCGTCTTGCTGGTTCAGCACGCCAAAGTTGGCGTAGGGGCAATCTTTTCTCAGGTCATTCCAAGTCACCCAGCCGGATTCCGAGCAGTGCACGGCAAATTGAAAATTCGTGGAGAGGAAATCAACCGGCCGGCGGCGGGCGGCGAGCGGGGACAATCTCTGCGGATCCAACAACTGGAAGCCGGCGGACAACTCGGCCGCCTGGGCGGTAATCATACCGCCATCTTCCTGTCGCCCCCAAGCAACGACCTGGTAAGCCCAACCGTTGGTGGCGCAAAAACTCTGCACGTACCGAATCGTCTTCCCTGACACCTTCACGTCGCTGCTCACCCGGAGTGCGGGCAGCCCTCCCAGGCTTGCAGGCGCCTTCTCCACCACTTGGACGGACTCGGCCATGCTGCGAAGCCGTCCCACTGCCAGTTCGGCCATGCTTTCCGCGGAGAGATCGAGGTTGGCGGTATTCTCCGCTATGACCATAAGGTAAAGCTCGGGCCGAGCTCGGATAAACGCCAGGCGTGCCTCGGGGTTCATGCGGCTGGCTTCCGTCTGAACCCAGGGACGTCCGGGTGCCTTTAAACGAAAGTTGAATTCGGCAACGGGCAGAACAGCTCCGGGCGCCGGCTGATTGGCCATCCCCGCGCTTAACATTCGCTGGGCGGCCGTGCCCACCAAAAAGAGGCCGAAGAGCCCACAGATAACGAGCGCGGAAATGGCCTGAGCTCGCCCCTGCCGGTATACCCCCGGGGCCTGGGCATATTCAACCAGTCCAATGATCGAGAGAACAAACGAGGCCAGCATCAGGCCGCAACCCGCCAGGGTAAAGAGCGCCAGGAGCGGCAGCAGCGCTTTGGTCGCGCCAAAGCAAATCCCGGAAAACGAAATAATCGTGAAGGCTCCGAGCACCAACATCAGGCCCAAAGCGCATTTTTGGTTAGTGCTCGGGCGCCGCGAGATCGTCCAACATTTCCACATCCCGGTAGCGAGCAGTACCAGAACCAGCAGTAGACCAATCCAGCGGCCAGCTTGTTCTGGGGTGGGGTTTGCGAGGCTGTTCAAAGATTTACTGGCTGCTTCGGCGGCGCCCAAACCTCAGGATTTTTGGCAGGGACCAGATCGTGCTCTCCGTAACCGGGCACAGGAAACTCACCGGGCGCTTGGGCATCCAGATGGCGCGGACGGTCTTCTCCCGTGAGCACCTGGCCATCGATCCGCTCCTGCAGCGTCATCAGGGCGTGGACGAGCGCTTCTGGTCGTGGCGGGCAGCCGGGGATATGGATGTCGACCGGGATGAACCGGTCGATGCCTTTGAGGACGTTATAACCCTGTTTGAAGGGTCCGCCCGAGATGGCGCACGCGCCCATGGCGATCACGTATTTGGGCTCGGGCATCTGGTTGTACAGACGCACGACCTGCGGCGCCATTTTCTTGGTCACAGTTCCGGCGACGATCATGAGATCGGCCTGTCGGGGGGACGGGCGGAACACCTCCGCGCCGAACCTGGCCAGGTCATAACGCGCCATGGACGTGGCAATCATCTCGATTGCACAACACGCGAGCCCAAAACCCAACGGCCAAAGCGAATTCTTCCGGCCCCAATTATATAGATCCTCCAGGGTGGTGGTGAAGATGCCCTGCTTGCTCAACTCACTGCGTAATCCTTCATCCATACCCATCTATCTCCAGGCCAGCACCCCTTTTTTCCAGGCCCACACCAGGCCTTCGAGCAGGAGCAATAGGAATACCATCATCGCCACAAAGGCACCCACGGGCAAACGACCGAACGAAACCGCGAATGGGAGCAAAAACACCGTTTCAACGTCAAAGATCAGGAAAATGATTGCGTACAGATAGTATTCCGACCTGAACTGCACCCACGCATCTCCTTTGGATTCCAAACCGCACTCGTAAATCGCATTTTTATCCTTGCCCGGCTTAGCCGGGGAATACTTCCAGGCCCAGAGACGAGCCAAAAAAATTGGGGTGAGAGCAAAGACGACCGCGCCTGCGAATAGGAGAAACAAAGCCAGGTAAGGCGTCTGTTGCGGTTGCAGTTCAGTCACAGCTTACAGGTTCAGGTCTGTCCGAGTTGAGGCAAGTCGGTCGATGGACGTCAATTGCCGGCGTCCGGCAACGAGTCGGGTTTGTCAGGCTGACGCAAGCCCACGGAATGCGCGATATCATCAAATTCCGCGTGGCTGACCTGTTCCAGTTGCTTGCCCTTGGCAGCGAGCTTTTCGTTGATTTTGATAACCTTCTCGGTCATGACCTCATGGGTTTCTTGAGACCCGCCCACCAAAAGGAAGTTGGGGCCGGTGGTCAGTCGCTTATGGCCGTCGGAATCCAAACCCAGACCCAACATCATCGCTTTGCGCCGGCGCTTCGGCTTGCTCTCACTCGACATTACTAAATGCTAAGGCTCGGCGGAGTTCGCGTCAACACCGGGAAGGTCGAGTTGTTTGCCATTGTCGTCCGGACCAAGTTCCAGCAGGAAAGGCACTGCCTGCGCCGCCCAGTCCTGCGGCTGGATATAGCTGGAAGCAGACGATCCAAAGGTGCTTCGCAACATATCGGTATTGATAATGCCGGGGTTTAATGACACCGCCGCGAGGCCGGCGGGCAATTCCTGCGCCAACGCCAGTGTTAAGCCCTCGATCGCCCATTTACTGGCGCAGTATGGCGCCACTTCCGCGTCCGTCGAGCGGCCCCACCCCGAGCTGAAATTGACAATCACCCCGGAGCGCTTGCGCACCATCGCCGGAGCAAAGTGGCGAATAATATTGGCGAAACCCTTCACATTGACATCGATCACCTTGGAAAACTCCTGGGCGCTGATCTGCCATAGCGGCGCATTCTTGTTGATGACGCCGGCATTATTTAAAAGAAGATCAGGCGGACCGTGGGCGCTGAGCATCAGACTGGCCCAGGATTTCACCTCGTCATCCGAGGCAATATCGACGGCGTAGAAGTCGTTCGGCCGCGGGAATTTCTTGTGGAGCCGGTCGATCTCCTTCCTGGAGCGTGCGCAGCCCAGGACGGTATGGCCCAGGCGAACGAACTCGTCAACCATTGCCCGGCCCAGACCGCGCGAAACGCCGGTAATTAAAACAATGCGCCCGGGCATATTGGTGTATTGGCCCGCATGATTGCCTAAAACGTCGCGGCGGACAATTCCAATTTCCAGGGCAATTACTCCCAGCCAAACCCGGGCGCGGAATGGCCTTTGTTCTTGGCGGACAAGGTTGACTCGAGCTCCGCGCCGGCGAGGGGCTCGATTAGAAGTGTCGGTCGTGGCTGGAAGCCGAAAAAGGCGGCAGAGGGCTGCCGCAGTCCAAAACGCAAGCGCGACACGGGCACGGGCCTCGATCCTCTGTCGCTTTTCTGCCGCTCAACACAGAATGACCGACAGATTTAACCACACCCGCCGGCGAGAGGCGGCTTTACTTTCTGTAGCTTGTCGTTGAACTTGAGCCCGTGAGATCTGCCACCAGCAGCCGCCCATGAGGTTATGAATCGCCAGGCGCCATTTCGCCTCCTGTTGTTATGCCTGACGGTGGGCTGCCTCCTGCCTTGGTCGGGCGAGGCCGAGGATGCTTTGATCTGGAACACCAATAAAAACCAGGTCAGCGCGGATATAAAATCGGAGTCTCTGCCCCGGTTGCTGGTGCAAATAGCCACGGCGACCGGCTGGCGGGTCTTCGTCGAACCAGACACTGCGCGGGCGGTTTCGGCCAAATTCAAGGACGCCACGCCAGGGGAGGCGCTGCGCCTGCTCCTTGGCGACATCAACTACGCTCTGGTTCCCGGCACAAACTCAAGCCCGCGGCTTTTTGTTTTCCGAACGTCCCCAGAGCATGCCACGCAGCAAGTGCAGCCTTCCCGGGCAGGCCCCAAAAATAAGGAATCGAAAGTCATTCCGAACGAGTTGATCGTCCGCCTGAAGCCAGGAGCCAAAATCGACGAGCTCGCAAAACTGCTCGGCGCCAAGGTCATCGGGCGGATTGATAGTCTTAACGCGTACCGGCTTCAGTTTGACGATGCCGCCACCACCACCTCGGCTCGGGAGCAACTTGCGAACAACCCGGATGTTGCCTCCATCGATAGCAATTATTCCATCGCGGGCCCGGAAGGGCCGCAGCTTCTGCCGGTGGGCGCGCCTCCGATTCAATTGCAACTCAAGCCGCCCCCGGATAACGGGCGCATCATTGTGGGGTTGGTCGATACCGCCGTTCAGTCTTTGGGCAACAACCTGGACCAATTCCTGATGAAACAGGTTTCGGTCGCCGGCGACGTCCAGTTGAGCCCGGATTCGCCCACGCATGGCACGGCGATGGCCGAGACATTGCTGCGCAGCCTTGAATCGATTACTAAAGGAAACACCTCGGTTCAGATTTTGCCGGTGAATGTTTACCCGGGTGGCGGAGCCGGAGACGCCGCAACCAGCACGTTCGACGTGGCCAATGGAATCGTGCAGGCGGTGAACGGCGGCGCAAAAGTTATCAACCTCAGCCTCGGCAGCTCAAGCGACAGCCCGTTCCTGCAAAGCGTGATTCAGGACGTAAGCAAGTTGAATGTGCCCATGTTTGCCGCCGCTGGCAACGAGCCGGTGACGACTGCTTTTTATCCCGCGGCGTATCCGGGAGTCAAAGCCGTCACGGCCATCGACAATGGCCAACTGGCCCCTTACGCCAACCGGGGCAGCTTTGTTTCCCTGGGCGCACCCGGCTCAAGCATCGTCCCCTTCGGCAACATGGCTTTTGGTGTGCAGGGCACTTCCGTGTCCAGCGCCTACACCACCGGCCTGGCCGCAGGCTACCTGGAAACCTCGGGGAATAATGTGTCCAAAATGGAATCCTTCCTTAACAGCAATTTCGGAGTGAAGCTCGGTCCAGGCAAGTAGTAATAGTCGAGGCTTGGCGATATTTGGTGATGTCCCATTGTTGGTGCTCTCCGGAAGGTTCGGCGAGAGAACCCGCGGATGCTTCGGTTTGCTTCAGGTGTAATTAGCCCGCATTACTTCGTCCCCGCGAAAGCTAGAGCGTAGCAGAGGGCCTCGTGCCGAACACCCCGCGAAAGATTGGGGAACTCCACCACCGGCTTCGACACGTCGTCGCGCACGAATCCGCACTTCTCGAGAACCCGTTGGGACGGACGGTGTTCCGAGTGGCAGAGCGCGAACAATCGGTTAACGCCGATTCGAGCAGCCACATCAACCATCGCGGTGAGTGCCTCGGTCGCGAAGCCCTTGCCCCAGGCCGGCTTGGCCAAAACGTACCCCGTCATCGCTTCGTGCCGTGTTTGAAAACCGAAACCCGTGCTCCCGAGCAGTTGGCCATTGGCACGTGAGACGATCAGGTAGGGTCCCGCCGGCCACTGGTCCCATTGCTCTGCGCTGAACCGCAAGAACGCCTCCGTGTCGCTCACGGATCGGTGGCATGGCCAACCTAGAAACCTGGTGACTTCAGCGTTACTGGCGTAACGCTCGAAAATCTCGACAGCGTCGCTCATTAGAGGTTGCCGCAGAATGAGCCGCGACGTCTTGAGTTCGGTGGGAGCCTTCATATGCCGCCAAGAAGCGTTGCCGGACAAATCGCAACCCGTTAAACGAATTACTTGGGTCCGCTCCGGTCTGCTCAAGTTGGTCACTTGAATGTGGCTTTCACGATTTTCGCCACCCAATCTGGAGCCGGCATCTGGTAATCATAAAAACTTTTCGAGCTGATTACACCAAGCTCTCCGGCGATTTTCGAAACGGTCCCAACCCATGCGCCCTCGGGAAGCTTTCCCACGGTTCTTTTTACGAACTCCACGTGTGGCATCATAGCCCATGTGTAATCAATCACCCGATCGCCTTGAACGATGATCAAAAACGTCTGGCCGTTCCCGATTTCTATTGGCTCAGCAGAACGCATCGCAGCCATATCAACGACCGGCCTCAGTGGTGCTGCGCCATTCACCGTGCGATATAGAACAGAAGCGCAATCGCGGCATCCACTGCAGGCCATTGGGCTTACTGTCGCTCACGGCCATAATCCGGATGCCTCCGTTGGTGCTTAACCACTGTAATTCTGATTCGCTCTGGATCCACGCGCCGGAAATAAATGATATACGGAATCCGCTTCATGAGACACCTGCGAATGTCCGCCGTGGCCACCATCCATCTCTCGGCCTCGCCGCCCATTCCAACACCTGTCGCTCGAACTCATCGGTGAACCTTACACCCAGACTGGGAGATCGATCCTCGTAATAGCGCTGGATCGCTTTCAACTCGGCCTCGACGACCGGGTGATACTCAACCCTCATCGGCGTAGCCGCGACATCAGCTCTTCGTGAGACAGAGGCTGAACTTCGCCCGCCTCCAATTGGCGATCCCGTTCCAAGGCAAGAGCAATGGCTTCAGCCTCATCGCTCTCAGCCGGGATCTTGAATGGGTCCGTCAAACTCTCCCAAAGTGACTCGGCCAACATCGCTCGTTCGTTCGGTGGCAATCGAAGTGCCTCCGCGGCAATCTGGTCAATACTCATGCCTTGAATATAGCTGATTACCTGCCCGACCGGAAGCACAGGATTCTGGCCAAACAGTGCCGGTCAGCGAACCGGCGACTCTGGTGCCCAGCCTTACAACTCGGCGGCTTCGCTGGGTTCGCTGCAGTTGGCGGGTTCGGCATATTCGGCCACACCGATTCAGGTTTGAGGTAATGGCGTGAGCACACACTGGCAGTCGGGCGCTTCCATGTCTATTCTCCACATCAACCGCTTGCCCTTGTATTGCAGGGCAAGCAGTCCCACACCTGGAAACTCCTCTCCCGTGAAGGCAGCCATCCGAACTAATGCGGCAACCAAAGATGACCGGGAGTCTGCCACAAGCGTCGTTACATGAGACCACTCGCCCCCGATTCTCTCAGTCACATTGCAGCCGACTTCGCAGTCTGGTTCTGGTTCAATCAGCAACTCGGTGGCACCTCGTTCTCGCGACTCCAACAAATGAATCAGGAAGCCCCTAGCGCAGCTGTTTCCGGTCCTGGTGGCTGTTATTGGCTTAATCGATTCGAGCATGTCCGCTAACGCCTTTGGCAGGGAAACGCGCCGTTTGTTCGGATTGATGAGCGGGTTCATATTTCGGTTGCCTAACGTGGCGCTGAGCGGCGCGCCGCAAATGATCCACGGCAATGCAGCAAGACGCAACCGGCGCGTCCGCTCCAGCAAAAGTCGGCTCGCTAATAGGTCCCGACCGGCCAAGTCCCGATGACCGGCAAATCAATGACGAACGGTTCATGATTGTAATTCCAGCGTCTCAGAGATTGGTCGCTCCACTCATACAGCTTCTCAAACTTAATTAACTCCACATGCCCATCGACAAAGGCGGTACTTTGCCGCCCCTGATGACGCTGATGAACTACTGGGAAAACATCCTTGTATCTGGAGGCATTGGCATAGCTGGACTTGTCAATCCACCCCTGGCCGAAAACAAACTTCGTCCCTTGAGGCAACCCAGAATATTCATCGTTAAGCCCAGGCATCCAGGAGCTACTCGACTCCAGGTCTGCGTCACCAAGTTCAATCATGTCGCTCGGCAGCTTGACCGCCGACTCGATGACTTTGGAATCGGGCAAAACATTTCCGGGCCTAATCACCCCGTCTCCGAAATAACCAAAATCGAAAGTGGAGTTCATTTTCGCGTTGTAACCGTAGCTCCCGATTAGCGGGAATGCGTTTCTCGGCCCGGCTATGCCAAGCAGCGTCGGCCCGGTATAGGCCGGACATTTATAGAGAGCGTTGGTCCACTGGTGCCGAACATAAGGTTCAATTAGATCAGGCCACTGGCTCCACTTGGCGCTACCGCCCGAACCCACCACCGGCCCCATATAGCTCGGATAAAAATGGTATTCCTGAACATACATTGCGATGCCCAAGGACAACTGCTTCACATTGCCCATGCAGTAAATCGACTGAGCCTTTTGTTTGGCCTGTGATAGCCCGGGAAGCAGCATAGCCGCCAGGATTGCAATGATGGCAATGACCACGAGAAGCTCGATAAGCGTGAACGCCTGCGACCCAGTTATGTACTCGGGCCAACGCGCACCCTCTCGACCGCACGCGAGCTTCCTTTTCATGGCTGTTGGACAAACTAACCCCGGTTGGGCGATCTGTCGATGGCCTGCGACTTGGCCGAACTGTGAGTCAGAGACCGCCAGTCGCTGAGCAGGTTCATAGGGTCTTCAGTTCTAGGATTCTGGTTATCGGGATGAAGCCACGACGTTGGGTGGGACCCATTCCTTTATTGGCGGCGGGGTTATGTCATCCTTCTTTATTCGCAAGCTGATCATTATCAGCCTCACTTGTCTTTTAAATATCACTTCTGGTTAGGTGATCCAAGCGCAAAATTGCCTTTCCGTCTTTCCGTTCGAGGTTTTCACCTTCGCTGGGACGGCCGGACCTTTTTTCCACTGAGCGTCTCTCCTTTTTTGAAGTTTGGTTTTCGGCGCTGTGGGCGCCGGAAAACCAAACTTCAAAAAAAGGGGGTGTTTATTTTGTGGCTGTTACCCAGGGCGGCGCTCGTTCCTCGCTTTGGCCCTGGGCTGTTTCTCGTCGTCCTTACAGGACTTCAGTTGGGCTCGCTGCGCTCGGTGGCTGGGGAACGAACAAGATATGCGACCGCCGAAAGTGAGCGGCGCTCGTTCCTCACTTTGGCCCTGGGCTATTTTCGCGTCGTCCTTAGGGACTTCAGTTGGGCTCGCTGCGCTCGGTAGTTGGGGAACGGTTCCGGCCAGCGACTCCGCGCCAGTGGCCAGCGATTTGCCAAACCAGCGCACGCGCGGAGTTCGCTGCGGCGGATAGGAATGCTCCCGCGGCGGAACGCCGCTTTCAAGCGGCAGCACTTGGTCGAACCAGCAGTCAGGCTCAGCCAGGCAGCCCGGGCCCACTTGCCGCTTGCGCCGACTGGGCGGCACGGTAACCTGTGCACTGTGGCTTGGTTTACCGACCGACATGTCTTCCTGCTGAGCGTAGCCGTTTACGGCCTGAGCATGATCTATTCGATTTTCCTGTGGCGTAAGGGGTTTCGCCGCGATGATTATGTCAACTACCTGATCCTGCTGTTCGGCTTCGCCCTGCACACCACAGCCATGGCGCTGCGCGGTTTTCGGCTGAACCATTGTCCGGTGACCAACCTCTTCGAGGCGACCACCTTCGCGATGTGGAGCATCGTTGCGGTATACCTGGTGGTTGGAGTATGGCCGCGGCTGAGGTTTCTCGGGGCATTCGCTTCGCCGATACTCTTTGCGATTGGCGTCTTCGCTTTGATGCCCAGCTTGGACACGGAACACGGAACGCGGCCCGGCACACCTCTGGCACTGACCAGCATTCACGCGGCGCTGATGGCCTTATCCTATGGCGCCTTTGGCCTGGGCTCGGTGGCAGCGCTGATGTACCTGACCCAGGAACACAATCTGAAACTGCACAAGATAAAAGCGATTTTTGCGCGGCTACCCTCGATCCAGCGGCTGGAGGTCGTCGTCGGCCGCTTGCTCATCAGCGGGTTCGTCTTGCTGACCATCGGCCTGATCCTGGGCGCTTATGACCTGAGCCGTCTGGATCGTCCGCCCGCCTATCGTGGCGATCCTAAAATTGTGTGGTCGGGCCTGGTCTGGCTGATTTACCTGGGCTTAATCGTGATGCGCTGGAAATTCGCCCAAGGCGGCCGGCGCTTCGCTTTAGGCGCGATCGGCAGCTTCGTTTTCGTGCTGCTGACTTTTTGGGGTACCAACGTCCTCTCGCCGCTTCACAATCCATGACCTCGGCATGGCTCTTGTCGTCATAGGCCTCAGCCATCATTCCGCGCCGGTGGCGTTGCGCGAACGCTTCGCTTTCGCGGAAGGGCGCGTGCCCGCGGTTCTCGAGGTGTTGCGAACCTCGAAGATCGCCGACGAAGCGGTCATTTTGTCCACGTGCAATCGCGTGGAAGTTTATGCCGTCAGTTCGCTGGACCCGGCCATGGCGTTTGCCTCCTTGCGTGAGTTCCTGGTCACTTGCCATAATTATTCGGACCCGCTCACGGACGAAGTCTACGCTCTGAGCGAGCCGCAGAGTATTCACCACCTGTTCAAAGTGGCCTGCGGACTGGATTCAATGGTGCTCGGGGAAACCGAGATCCTGGGCCAGCTCAAAAAAGCGTACGATTTGGCCCTGCAACACGGCCATACCGGTCCGCGCCTCAACAAAGCTTTCCAGCGCGCCTTCAACGTCGCCAAACAGATTCGTACCGAAACCAATATCCAGCGCGGCAGCGTCTCGGTGGGATCGGTCGCGGTGGAACTGGCCGGGAAAATCTTCAGCGGACTGCGCGACCGCGACGTGCTGGTGATCGGCGCCGGGGACACGAGCGAAAAGACGGCGCGGGCGCTGCTTTCGCGGGGAGCGCGCGGCATCATTGTGACCAACCGTTCTTATGAGAAAGCCGTCGCGCTGGCCAACGAACTGGGCGGTCGAGCGATCCGGTTTGAGGAATGGGCCGCTGAATTCCAGCATATCGATATCGTGATCAGCAGTACCGCCGCGCCGCACTACGTTCTGGATCGAATTAAATTGGAACCGCTGATGAAGTTGCGGCGCAACCGGTCCTTGCTGCTGATCGACCTGGCGGTCCCGCGGGACATCGAGCCGGAGATTAATTTCATGGAGAACATTTTCCTCTATAACATCGATGACCTCCAGTCGATCGCCGGGGATTATCTCAAACAACGCGAGCAGGAAATTGCGCGCTGCGAACAAATCATCCGGGACAAAGCCGCGGCCCTTCTCGAAGCCGCCAGTTCACCGCCGCCGAATGCCTCGGTCCGGCCAGCCTTCGGTGGGCGCTGAAAATCTTCCAACCGCTCTGCCAGTCTAATCAACTCATGCCACCGATTCATATCGCCACGCGCGGCAGCGCCCTGGCCCTGGCTCAAGCTAATATGGTCTTGAACCAATGCCGCGCCGCCTTTCCTGACCTCGAGTTCGAGCTGAAAATCATCAAGACTACCGGGGACAAACTCCAAACTGCTTCGCTGGCACAAGAAGGACAGTCATTGCCCAAAGGCTTGTTCACTAAAGAACTGGAAGTCGCCTTGCTGGAAAAGAAGGCTGACCTGGCCGTCCACAGTTTGAAGGATTTACCGACGGAACTGCCGAGCGGTCTGAAGCTCGGCGCAGTGGGCAAACGGGCGGACGTGCGCGATGTGCTCCTCTATCGAGAAATCGGTTCGCCTGGGCCGCATAATGGCAAAGCACCCGGAGCGCGAGGCTACGCGCCGGGATTGCAAATCCGCGAACTGCCACCGGGGGCGGTGGTCGCGACGAGCAGCACTCGGCGCCGTGCACAGTTGCTGGCGCTCAACCCCAAGCTAAAATCACCCGATATCCGCGGCAATGTCCTGACCCGGATCCAAAAGCTCGCCGCCAACCCGGAACTGGACGCAACGATTCTGGCGCTGGCCGGCTTGACTCGGCTGAATTATACCATCACTCCAACCGGGCATTTGACCGGCGAAAAGATGCCCGAAGGAATCCTGGCGACCGTGCTCGAAACAGAAGTAATGCTCCCGTGCGTTGGACAGGGCGCTATTGGCATCGAGATCCGCGAAGAGGACAACAAACTACACGGGATTTGTAAACGCCTCAATGATGTCGAGACCTTCCAATGCGTGACCGCCGAGCGCGCCTTCCTGGCCGCGATGGGTGGCGGCTGTCAGAGCCCGGTGGCGGCGTATGCGCTGGTCCAGGGCGCCAAGCTCCAGATGCGGGCCCTCTCGTTTGCCAATGGTCCGCTGCGCCGCGCGCAGGCCAGCCGTTCCTTGGATCAGGCGGCCGAACTCGGGCAAGCGCTGGCCGCCGAGCTGGCGCGCGGACTTCCTTAGTCCGCAGCGATCTCAAAACCGAATCTGACGCAAGAGCAAGTCCTTCGCCAAGGCCCCTCCGCTACGGGTGGTCGGTCGTTTCTGCGGACAAGGATCCCAATGCCACCAGGATTTGCTCCGGAGCGCGAACTGTCCTCCGCCCCTGCACAACCTTACACTCGGCACCGGCATGCAAGGTGCGGACGTCAACGGCGGCACTCATACCAGCCTAGGGCGCTAACCCCTTCCTAGGCCTCCAGCCCAGGCTGGTATGAACAACGCCCTTGGCGTTGGGGTAGGAACAGCACCATTACCAAATCCGAAGACGATTTGATTGGAACTTTGCGTTTTTCGGACTTCGAGCTTCGGCCTCCTTTCGGGTTTCGGTCCGTCGGCCTTCGGGCTTCAGGCAGGGCATACCGTTTTAAACAGGATTTGCCAAGGAATGCCCGCGCGGTGGAGGTGGTTTCGGATTCTTCTGGCTCCCCATTGCACCGAAACAGCTCCACGCATAAGATGAGGCAATGGGCAAAAATGGAACGGTTTACCTGGTCGGCGCAGGCCCCGGAGATGCAGGGTTGTTGACCTTGCGCGGGGCTGAACTGCTGGGGCGGGCGGAAGTCGTGGTTTACGACGCGTTGGTCAATCCGGAGTTGCTGCGCCTGGCGCCAAAGACGGCTGAAGTTATTTACGCAGGCAAGCGGGCGCGGGATCATGCCATTCCCCAGGACCAACTCAATCAGTTACTCATCGACAAAGCCAGGGAAGGCAAAACCGTTGTTCGGCTTAAAGGTGGCGATCCTTACGTCTTCGGGCGGGGCGGCGAAGAAGCCGAGGAACTTTCAGACGCAGGCGTGCCCTTTGAGGTTGTGCCGGGGGTATCGTCATTTGTGGCGGTACCCAACTATGCGGGAGTGCCCCTGACTCACCGGGAGTTCTGCTCACGCCTGACGCTCGTCACCGGACACTCCGACCCGGCCAAAGAAGCTGACAGCATCGACTGGCCGCAGCTTGCTCAAACGCCGGGCACCAAAGTGATCATGATGGGAACTCAGCGGATTGGCGAAATCGCCAAGACATTGATGGGTCACGGAATGGCACCGGCGACGCCAATTGCGATGGTGCGTTGGGGAACGACCGGCCGCCAGCAGTCCATTCAAGGCACACTCGAAACCATCGCGGCTGTTGCGGAAAAGGAAAAAATCGGACCACCGACTGTCGCGGTGATTGGCGAGGTGGTAAAACTGCGCGCAAAGTTGAACTGGTTCGAACAACGCCCGCTGTTCGGCCAGCGCATTGTGGTCACGCGCAGTCGCGACCAGGCTGCTCAGTTTTCGCGCGCATTGAACGAACTAGGGGCCGAAGTCCTCGAAGTTCCTACCATCAAAATCGAGCCTCCGACCCAACGGGAGCCCCTGGTTGACGCGTTGCTGGAACTCAACTCTTACGATTGGCTCATCTTCACCAGCCCTAATGGTGTAACGACTTTTTTCGACTATTTTTTCCGCCAATTCCACGATATGCGCGACATCGGCGGCTGCCGCATCGCCGCCGTGGGGCCGGCGACTGCCAAGAAGCTCAAGGAATTGCACTTGCAGGTGGATCTAATGCCCGAAGAAGCGATCGGTGCGAGCATTGCCGAAGCGTTCGTGGAATATGAGAGCGTTGAGAACTTAAAAATGTGCCTGATTCGCGCGGAAGTCGCCAACCGCGAGTTGCCCGACGCGCTCGAGGCGCTCGGGGCAATCGTCGACGATATTCCCTGCTATCGAACGGTGCCCGAAACCGAAGACCCGGGCGGCGCTTCGGCAAAACTGCTGGAATCGGGCGCCGATTGGATCACTTTCACCAGCGGTTCAACCGTCGAACATTTTAACGCGCGCTTTGATCTGGCTGCGCTGCTCAAGAAATTCCCTCAAATTAAATTGGCTTCAATTGGGCCCGAAACCTCGAAAGCCATTCTGGCACTGAACCTAAAACCTGATCTTGAAGCCAGGGTTCACACGATGGACGGCTTGGTCGCGGCGCTGCAAGGCAGTGTTTTGGGCAAGTCTTAGGGCGTGTCTTAAAATGGGTCCGGGGCGCCATTCCGGCGGCGAGACGCCGCCGCAACCCGCAGGCGCGGACGCCTGCGCTACGTAGCGCAGGCCTCTGGCCTGCGGGTTGCGGCGGCGTCTCGCCGCCAAGATCATTATTAAAACACCCTCTTAGAGCGTGTTTTAGAATCGGTTTGGAGTCCTGCCTTCAGGCGGTTTTGGCGCCGGGCCGCCTAAAGGCGGGACTCCGAACCTATACGCCCGCGCCCCAAGTTGGCCTCGCGTAGCGGCGGGGCCACCGGCCCAAATGCCGCTAGGATTTGCAGGCCGGCGCGCAGGCCTTCCTGCCCAACGCGAACGGGGTTGTTCATCAACCCCGGGCTTGACACCCCCGGCGCGAACGGCAATACAAATTGTGAACACGTCGAATATGCTGTCGCTCAAGAACCTTTGTCTCTGTTGGCTGGCACTTGGCTTTTTACCCCACTCACACGCATCCGCCCAGGTGCTTCACGATGGGGACCATATCTCTCTGCTGGGAAATGGATTAGCCGAAGGATTTCAGCGGGATGGCTGGTTGGAAACCCTCTTCCAGGCCCAACTCCCCCAGCAGCATCTGAGCTTTCGCAATCTCGGTTTTACGGGCGACGAAGTGAAGCAACAGATGCGCTGCGAAAACTTTGGCACCGCCGATGATTGGCTGAAACGGACCAAAGCAACCGTCGTGTTCGCGTTTTTCGGCTACAACGAATCGTTCGGTGGCCCGGAGGGGATCGCCAAGTTCAAAGAGGACCTGAAGGCTTTCGTGCGGCAAACGACCGAACAAAAATATGACACAACCAACGCCGCAAGGCTGGTGCTCTTTTCTCCCATTGCACATGAAAACCTGCACGACCCGAATCTGCCCGATGGCAGTGCGAACAATGCGAACCTGAAGCTCTACACGGACGCCATCCGAGAGGTTGCCACTCAAACCCCAGTGCCATTTGTCGACCTGTTCACCCCATCCCTCAACTTGTACCGCTCAGCCTCGAAACGTTTGACCAGCGACGGCGTTCACCTGAACGAGAATGGGCACCGACAGATCGGGGAGGTAATCCTAAAAGCCGTGTGCGCGTCCGCGAAGTCACCGCCGTCGGATGTTCAACTCGAAAAACTCAGGGCGGCGGTCATGAACAAGGACTTTTATTGGTATAATCGCTATCGGACGGTCGACGGGTACAACGTCTATGGCGGGCGCTCCCAATTAAAATACGTGGATGACATCAGCAACTGGGATGTTCTGCAGCGTGAGATGGAAGTGCTGGACGTCATGACGGCCAATCGCGATGCGCAGGTTTGGGCCGTGGCGCAGGGAAAAGATCTTTTGGTCGATGATAGCAACACTCCTCCGTTCCTGTCGGTGAAGTCGAACAAGCCGGGGCCCGGTCCGCATGGGGAATATACATTTTTGGATCCGCAGGAGGCGATCGGGCACATGAAAGTTGCCCAGGGCATCAAGGTCAACCTGTTTGCCTCCGAGAAGGAATATCCGGATCTGGCCAAACCCGTACAGATGGCCTGGGATACCCAAGGCCGCTTATGGGTGGCGGTGTGGCCCTCTTATCCGCACTGGAAACCCAAGGACGAAATGAATGATAAGCTCCTCGTCCTGGAAGATACGGACGGCGACGGAAAGGCCGATAAATGCACCGAGTTCGCCAACCACCTGCACTGCCCGACTGGTTTCGAATTTTATAACGGAGGAGTCATCGTGGCCCAGGCGCCCGATATCATCTTTCTTAAGGACAGCACTGGACGCGGAAAAGCGGACGTTCGCGAAGTGCTGCTAAGCGGAATTGGGACCGCGGATACACATCACACAGCCAACAGTTTCGTATTGGATCCCGGCGGTGCACTGTACTTCCAGGAGGGTGTGTTTCATACCACCCAGGCGGAAACGCCTTACGGCCCACCCGTCCGCAATGCCAATGCCGGGGTTTACCGATATGAACCCCGGTCCCATAAATTCGAGACCTATGCCGCTTATAACTTCGCCAATCCGCATGGCCATGTCTTCGACCGCTGGGGTGAGGACTTCGTCATGGACGGTACCGGCGCGGAACCGTTCATCGGCGCGTGCATTTCCGGCCGCACGTATTTTCCCGCGCGTCACAAGCGCGCGCCACAGCTCTATCAGCAGCGCACTCGCCCCTGCCCTGGCATGGAGATCCTCTCGAGCAGCCAATTCCCCGCCGAGATGCAAGGCAATCTCCTGGTCGCCAATGTCATCGGCTTCCTCGGGATTCTGCAGTACAAGATTACCGATCAAGACTCCGGCTTCCTCGGCACGGAAACCGAGCCGCTCGTTCAGTCCGATGATCCGAACTTTCGGCCGGTCGATATCAAAATCGGCCCGGATGGTGCGATCTACTTTCTTGAATGGCAGAATCCGATCATTGGGCACATGCAACATCATTTGCGCGATCCCAGCCGCGATCACATCCATGGGCGAATCTATCGCATGACTTACGACAATGCCCCCGCGCGCAAAACCCCTCTGGTTGCCGGCGAACCCATCCCTCATTTGCTCGACCTGCTCCGGGACTCCGAAGATCGAGTGCGGTCACGCGCGCGGATTGAACTGGGCAGCCGCCCACGGAAGGACGTCCTGGCTGCTCTGGATGAGTGGCTGGCCAAACTCGATCCCAAAGATTCCGAATACCAGCACAACTTGATGGAGGCCCTCTGGCTTTATCAGTACCACAATGTCGTCCATGAACCCTTGCTCAAACAAATGTTGCGTTCGCCGGATTTTCACGCTCGCGCTGCCGCCACCCGAGTTCTGTGCTACTGGCGGGATCGTGTGAGTGATCCGCTCGGCCTGCTGCGCGTGCAAGCCGGCGATGAAAGCCCGCGGGTGCGCCTGGAAGCGGTGCGCGCGTGCAGCTTTTTCACCACGCCGCAAGCGGCGGAGGTTGCGCTCGAGGTGTTGAATAAACCGATGGACCAGTATCTCCAGTACACCCTGGACGAAACCATGAACACGCTGGATCGATTCACCAAGCCGCCCAAGCCGTGAGCGGTGCTGCCGGCAGTCCTCTGGTGGAAAACTCATGCTGCCGCATAAATGCGGCGTTCCCGCTGCCGAACGGAACGCCGCATTTACGCGGCAGCGGATCCCTCTGTTGCTTGCTCCTTCTGATTCTGATTTTCTTGTGCGCTTACTCAACCGTACCTCAGGAAGCAACGAATCAATCGAAATTCTTTCTACCGCAAAACCCAGTGGCTGCTGCTTACGTTCTCGGCCGCCTTTCAAACCAGGAACTCATCCAGGCTCCTCGCGGCGAGTTCGTCTACACTGCCTTACTTACGCGCAACGGTCTCGACCGAAAGTACCGCCTCGAAGCACTCGCTGGTCTGGCCAGGATTCGACACACCGACTCATTAACTGAATTGGCGCGAGCGATCGCTGAGCTCGACCGGAAAGGCGATGCCTCAACTGCAACCCTGCGCGACCTGGCTCCCCTTGTTCTTCAGTTCAGCCGCGCAGAGCTGTCGAACCGCACCGACCTTGCGCAACTGGCCTCCCAGGCTCAGCTCCCCGTAAGCCGTCAAATCGGCTGGGCCGCGCGCATCGCTGCGGGAGCAGACGCCGCGGCCGTCTGGCGCGATGCCCAGTCCAACCCCGCTTCATTCGAGGATTTGCTTTTGGCCATTCCCTTGGTTCCAGATTCCGCCGCGCGAGAACCGTTCTATCCACATTTGAAGGAAGTGCCCAATCAGCCCGCTGCCTCCAATCTCTTAGCCGCCGCAGCCTCGGCTATGGTGGCCGTTCCCGGGCATGACGCGGAAACTTTCCGTACCTTGGCCGCTCTGGTTCAGAGCGGCGTCCAACCTCCCATCCTCATCGAGAGTCTCGGGCACATCCCGCCCACAAGTTGGCCCAAGGATGGTCTTAAGCAGCTCGCGGAAAACGTGCTGGAATACCTGAAAAAAGTCCCTCCCGAGCAGCGCGCGCAACCGGCGTTTGCCGCGGTTCTTCAATTTGAAACCGAGCTGGCCACTAAGTTACCTGCCGAACCGGGCCGTTCCTTGACAAAAACTCTACGCACCCTCGGCCCCACGCTCGTCACGCTTCACGCCATCTACGAGCAAATGCGTTTCGACCAGGAGTTGTTCGTGGCTGAAGCCGGCAAGCCGATCGTGATAACCTTGCAAAACGACGACGCCATGCCGCACAACCTCGCCATCCTGACCCCCGGCGCGCTCAAAGAAATCGGCCAGGCCGCTGAAAAGATGGGGCCTGAGCCGGACGCCGAGGGCCGATTGTATGTGCCGGCTTCTCCGAAAGTGCTCTACGCCACCAAACTCGTCGCGCCCGGGCAGAAAGGTCAGCTTGCGTTCACGGCTCCCGCCAATCCCGGTGAATACCCTTTTTCCTGCACTTTTCCCGGCCACTGGCTGCGCATGTCCGGCACCATGGTCGTCGTGGTCGATGCCGAGGCTTACCTGGCCGCTCATCCACAATCCAGTCAGCCGAAGCTGACCGAATGGAAGCTGGCAGATTTTTCAGCCGAGCTCGCGCAAGCTGGATCCAGTCGCAATCCAGCTTTCGGCAAAGATCTTTTCTCAAAACTCGCCTGCGTCCAATGCCATCGCCTGGGATTGCAAGGATATCCCTACGGTCCCGACCTGACCGATGTGTTCCAGCGTTATAAATTCGATCGCGCCGAGGTCCTGGAGCAAATCCTCGAACCTTCCAAGCGCATCGACGAACGTTACCGTAACTACACTTTCGACCTTAACGGAGGAGACTCTGTTGTGGGAATGATTTTGAAAGAAGACGACCAGAGCGTCACAATCCAGACCGGCCCCGCAGATTCACTGGTGCAGGTCGTCAAAAAATCCGAGATCCAGCGCCGCCGCCCCCAGAACTCTTCTCCCATGCCCGTGGGTCTCTTGAACAGTCTTTCCAAATCGGACATTTTCGATCTCTTGTCTTATGTGGAATCCGGTGGAAAGGTTTCTCCACATGAGCACAGTCACGCGCAGGCCAGTCATGAGCCAGGACCTTGACGCCAACGAGCGCTCTCAGACCACAACAGCATCGCCGCGATCAATCCCCAAATCGCCACCGGCGCTCTTGTCCGGCGCTCGTCTAAATCGCTGGCTGCCCCCGCGCGATCTGCTGTTCGATCGCCTGGTTCTCATTTACCAAATGCCCAAGATCGGCTCGCAAACGATCGAAGCCACCTTGCGGAGCTGCAAATTTCCCCATGCTATCCGGCGCTTTCATTACCTGTCGCCAACCCTTGCCGGAACTGTCCGCCGCGGTATTTCGTCCGATTCGCCAGACTCGGCCTGGAAGAGTGAAGCCCAGCAACAGCTCGATTGGATTGGGGAAATCTCCCGCACCATTCGTTTGCGGCGATTGATGTGCGGCCTGGGCGTGCGGCTGCCAAAGCTGGAGGTAATCACCGGCGCGCGCGATCTGCTCAGCCTGGTGCTCTCCTCGATCTTCGAGAATTACCTGTACTTCGAAAAATCCGTGGATGCCATGACCGTCGAACGCTGCCGCGAGGCGATTCTCCACCCGAAAACCTTCAAGGCATTACGCAACTGGTTCGACCTCGAATTGAAGCGCTTCATTCGGGTCGACGTTTTCGACCGCCCTTTCTCCCATGAGCAGGGTTATTCCATTTTCGAAAATCGGTTTGCCCGGGTGCTGGTTTACCGATTCGAAGCTCTCGATCGGTTGCCGGGACTGCTGCGGAATTTTCTTGGCCACGAGATACCCTCCCTGAGCAACACTAACGTGAGTTCCAACAAGTCTTATTCGGCGCAATACACTCACGTTCGGCAGAATCTGCGCTTGCCCCCGCATTTCGTAAACTCGTTGTATAGCGATAAAATGATGCGCCATTTCTATTCCGAATCCGAGCGTGCGGCCCTGCTCGCCAGGTGGGCCGACCCCCGCCCCTCGTAGCGCAGACTTTCCAGTCGGCGGTACCGCAGACTTTTAGTCTGCGAATGACAGGCGCGGCTCGGGGGGGTGTCAGTTTGGAGTGTCGGTCTGGCTCAATACTACAGAGCGAAGAAATCGATTTTGTAGGGGAATCGGAATCTTTGATCGATCAAAGAGAAAACCGGGACAGTCATAGAGCGGCTGAGTCCAGGTGGTGCGCGTGTACGGCTCGAGCCTCTGGAACCAGCACAG
>Ga0070741_10001913_pt1 | contig 59122 bp, 52 predicted proteins | sample Coa_R1_4_FD_66440 | JGI IMG/M metagenome (GOLD analysis project Ga0070741, IMG submission 66440) | Surface soil microbial communities from Centralia Pennsylvania, which are recovering from an underground coalmine fire - Coalmine... | ecosystem: Environmental > Terrestrial > Soil > Unclassified ...
ATGCTCAGTCAGGCAGAGAACGATTTCCTCACGCGGGTAGGACCGGGCCAGCCGGCGGGCGAGTTGCTGCGGCGCTACTGGATGCCCATCGCCATGGCCCAGGAGCTCACGCCCGAGCAGCCGACCAAGTTCGTGCGCCTGCTGGGCGAGGATCTGGTGCTGTTCCTGGACAAAGCCGGGCGGGTGGGGCTGCTGGCCGACCACTGCGCGCACCGCGGCGCGTCGCTGTGTTACGGCCGGGTGGAGGAGCGCGGCATCTCGTGCGCCTACCACGGCTGGCTGTACAACACCGAGGGGAACATCCTGGAGACGCCGCCGGAGCGCAACGACGCCATCCTGCGCAGCGTGAAGCAGCGGTCCTACCCGGTGCAGCGCTTCATCGGCATGTACTGGGCCTACCTGGGGCCGCAGCCGGCGCCGGAGATCCCGCGCTACGACGTGTGGGTGCGCACCGACGGAGAGCGCAAGATCGTGATTCATCCGCGGCTGGACTGCAACTGGTTTCAGGCGATGGAGAACTCAGTGGACCCGGCGCACCTGCAGATCCTGCACCAGGAGTTCATCGGACGGGGTGTGGCCAGTCCACCCAACACCACTCGGGGATACACCGATGACGTAGCCGACTACGAGTTCCGGGTGGAGTCGTATGGCATCGTCAAGCGGCGGACCTACATCAACGGCAAGGTCGACGAGCATCCGCTCATCTTCCCCAACATCCTGCGGCAGAGCAACGCTACCCAGATCCGGGTCCCCATTGACGACACGCACACCATGCACATCCACGTTCAGTTCCACCCGACCGAGGATGGCAGTGAGGTTGAGCAGCGTGGCGACCCGGAGGTGGAATACCTGGAGCCCTACAAAGACCTGCCGGACGAAGTCCACCCGGTCGCCAAATACAACATGCGCTCCGTGCTCGCGCAGGACCACATGGCGTGGGAGACGCAGGGGCCAATAGCCGACCGCACGGCGGAGCACCTGAGCTACTCCGACCGCGGCGTCGCGCTGCTGCGCAAGCTGCTGCGCGAGAACATCGAGCTGGTGCAGAAGGGCGAAGGCGATCCCATGGGCATCGTCCGCGATCCGACCCAGCCGACGATCGACACCAACCTCTTTGGAGAGGCTCAAGGGGTGCGCGGTCCGCTTCACCCGGCAGGCCTCTACACGGCCCACGAGTCGGTCTCAGCTGTCTAACCAGCCCACTCGGCACCGGGCGAGAAGAGAGAAGGGGTGAGGCTCGAGCCCGGCCAAAGGGTGGGCAAGTACGAGGTCGTCGATCTACTGGCCGAAGGCGGCATGAGCGAGAGCTTTCGGGCGCGGGATTGCGACAGTGGCGATCTGGTGGTGCTGAAGGTGCCATTTGCCAGCATGCTGGGCGACATGGCCACCTACAGCCGTTATCAACGGGAGCTGGCCATTGGGGCCAAGCTCAACCACCCCGGCATCCAGCGTTTCCTCGGCAGCGGCCAGATCAACGGGGCAGCCCCATACAGCGCGCTGGAATACGTCGAGGGCGAATCATTTCGCCGCTTTGTCGACCGCGAGGCGCCCCTGCCCGAAGAACGGGCGGTGGAGCTCGCCCAGCAGATCGGCAGCGCCTTGGCAGCGTGTCACGCGGCGGGCATCATCCATCGCGACCTGAAACCAGAGAACCTGCTCATCACGGCCAACGGCAAGACCAAGCTGCTCGACTTCGGCATTGCGCTGCTGCAGGGAGCCAGGCGCGTCACCTGGGGTCCCCTATCGGAAGCCGTCGGAACACCCGACTACATGGCGCCCGAGCAGATCCGCGGCGAGCGCGGCGACGCCCGCACCGACGTCTACGCTCTGGGCGCCATGCTCTTCGAGATGCTGACGGGCGCCAGGGCGTACTCTGGCGACAACGCCATCGACATCATGCGGCTGCACGTGGAGGCGGAAGCGCGTCGCGCGCGCACACTCCGGGAGGACGTCTCTCCTGCGCTGGACGGTATCGTGGCCAAGGCCATCCGGCGCGACCCAAAAGAGCGCTATCAGTCCATGACCGAGCTCCTGGAGGATCTCTCGCGATACCACGATCTGGACCCCGCCGCGTTCGCCTGGGCACCCAGCGACGACTGGCTCACGCTTCCCCCGCCGGTCGGGCCCATGCCGAGCTTACGGCGCACGCTGGTCATCGTGCTGCTGACGTTCGCCGTGCTGGCCGCGCTCGGCGTGCTGGCTCAGCTGGCGCATCACGGCTGATCCATGCCGCCCTTTGCTAGACTGAGGGTCGCAGCAGAGCGCTGGGGGTGCCTTCGGGCTGAGAACGGGGCGGACTGAGTCCTCGTACCCCAGGACCTGATCTGGGTAATGCCAGCGGAGGGAAGCGTTCCGGAGTGTCCACCAAGTTCCAGATCCACCTGATCACGGAGCCGCGACGCACGTTCGCCGAGCTGGCTAACGCGGTTGACCTGGCATGCCAGGGAGGCGTCCACTGGGTGCAGCTGCGCGACAAAGCGAGCTCCGCGCTGAGCGCCTACGGCCAGGCCAGAGAGCTCCGCCGGATTACGGCACAAGCGGGCGTCCGGCTGTCGATTAACGACCGGCTCGACGTTGCCTTAGCCACCTCGGCCGACGGCGTTCACCTAGCGGGACAAAGCCTTCCCGTCGAAGCCGCACGGGCCATCGCTCGCCCGAGGCTGCTGGTGGGGAGATCGGTGCACGGACTGGAGGAAGCGATCGCGGCAGCCGCCGCGGGGGCCGATTACCTGACCTTCGGCCACGTGTTCCCAACGTTGTCCAAGCCCGGCTTGGAGCCGAGGGGCGTCCGCGAGCTGGCATCCATCGTCGAGGCGGTCGAGGTGCCGGTCCTGGCCATCGGCGGCATCGGACGGGCCAACCTGCACGAGGTCCTAGCCACCGGCTGTGCCGGCATCGCCCTCATTTCCGCCATCCTGTCCGCTCCCAAGCCAGCGATGGCCGCCGCCGAGCTGCGCGAGGCCCTGGAGGCCTCGCCGTTCCGCCCAAAGCACCCATTTCCCCAGGAGGAATCGCATGCGCCTGATCGTCAACCAACAACCGTGTGATCTGGAGCTGGCCGCTCCCGATGTTCGAACGTTTCTCGACGTTCGCGGCATCCCCGACGACCGAGTGGCGGTGGCCGTGAACGGCGAGGTGGTGCCGCGCGCCCGCTGGACGGCGGTAGCGTTGCGCGAAGGCGACCAGGTAGACGTGGTCCGCGCCGTGGCGGGCGGCTCCGAGACAGACGACCAGCCACTGCTGATCGCCGGGCGGGCCTTCAACTCGCGCCTCTTCCTGGGAACCGGCAAATACGAGTCGTCCGAGGCAATGAAGGCGGCGCTCGAGAGCTCGGGCACCGAGATGGTCACCGTGGCCATCCGCTACATGGACCTGGATGGGTCCGGCAATGGGCTGGACATCCTGCCGCACCTCGACTTGAAACGCTATCAACTGCTGCCCAACACCGCCGGCGCGACGACTGCCAAACAGGCTGTCACCATGGCCCGGCTGGCTCGCGAAGCCACCGGCACCAACTGGATCAAGCTCGAGGTCATCGGCGACATGGCCACGCTGTGGCCGGACGTGGGCGGCACGGTGGAAGCGACCAGGACGCTGGTGGACGAGGGCTTCGTGGTACTGGCCTACACCAGCCCGGATCTCATCACCGCGCTGCGGCTGGAGGATGCCGGCGCCGCGGCAGTCATGCCGCTGGCCTCGTTGATTGGCTCCGGCCGGGGCTTTCAGGACCGCGCCAGCATCAGCTGGATCGTCGACCGCGTGAAAGCGCCGGTCGTGGTCGACGCCGGCATTGGCACGCCCTCGGACGCCGCGCAGGCGATGGAGCTGGGAGCGGACGCCTGCCTGATCAACACCGCCATTGCCAAGGCCCAGCAGCCGGCCAGAATGGCGGCGGCCATGCGATTGGCCGTCGAAGCCGGCCGGCAGGGGTATCTCGCCGGCCGCATGGAGATGCGCGCCCTGGCCGCGGCGTCCAGCCCGCAAACTGGCGTGCCGGTCCTGGTCGAATGACCTCCTCGTACGACTGCGCCGTCATCGGCGGCGGCATCGTCGGCTGCGCCACCGCGGCGGAGTTGGCTCGAAGCGGCGCTAAGGTCGTCCTACTGGAACGTGAGCGCATCGGCGCCGGGGCAACGTGGGCGGCCGCCGGGATGCTGGCGCCCCAGAGTGAAGCGCACGAGCCGAGCGACTGGCTGCGTCTCCTTCTCGCCGCCCGCTCAGGGTACGGCCAGGTCGCGGATCTGCTGCACGGCGAGACTGGCATCGACGTTGAATATCGCCGGACCGGAGTGCTGCGCGTGGCGCTCAGCGAGCCGGAGCGCGATGAGCTGCGCGATCGTGCGCGCTGGCAGCGTGAGCAGGGCTTGGCGGTCGACTGGCTGGAGCCGCGGGAAGCAAGAGCGCTGGAGCCGAGCCTGTCACCCTCCGCGGCCGGTGCGCTTTGGCTGCCGGACGAGGCGCAGGTGCACAGCCGCCGCCTGGTGCGGGCCGCGGCAGCGCTCGCCAGGCGCTACGGCGCGGACGTGCGCGAGGGCGCCACGGCGACGGCGGTCGTGCATGACCATGGCCGCGTACGCGGCGTGCAGACGCCGGCTGGGCTGGTGATAGCGGGCGCCGTGGTGCTGGCTGCCGGCGCCTGGTCGGCCTTCGTCGACGTTCCCGGCGAACGGCCGCCGGTGAGTCCCGTAAAAGGCCAGATCGTCTCCGGCTTTTCGAGCGAAGGCTGGAGGCCCGCACACATCATCTGGGGGCCGGCGGGCTATGTGGTGCCCCGGGCCGGCGGCCGGATCCTCATCGGTGCCACCGAGGAGCCCACGTTCGATGCGCGGCCAACGCTGGGCGCCATCGCCGGGCTCGTGCAGTCCGGCAGCATGCTCCTTCCGGAGCTGGCCTGCTTGCCGCTGGCCGCCGCCTGGGCCGGCCTGCGCCCAGCCACCCCGGATCGCCTGCCGCTGATCGGTCCCGCCGGCGACGCCGAGGGCTTCTTCGTCGCCGGAGGCCACTACCGCAACGGCGTACTGCTTGGCCCCCTGACCGGCAAACTGATGGCTCAGCTCGTCCTCGGCCAGCCGCTCGACCTCGACCTCAGTCCCTATTCCCCCCATCGCTTCGAGCGTGCAGCGACGCGATAGCCGCGTCAGGTCCCCGCAGCCATCGCCAACGAGCATTCGCGAGCAACCGCTCCGTCATCCTGACGATGACAGCCTGTGCAGTGCGGCTTAGTGCTCCCTCACGTCACTGCTCCGCACTGCGCCTGTCCTCCGTATCGGACGCATCCTTCAGCTGAAGGGCAGCGGCCTGCCAGCGTTCCCAGCGGGCGATGAGGGCAGGCGCATCCGGCGGCTCTGATTGGCCGTAGCGCACACGAACGTAGGCCGCGGTAAGGTCGTCGGCCAGATCGGGTGCCGTCTCCTCCCGCAGCGTGTGGGCAAACTCGAACGGTGTCTGAGCGAGGTGACGCGGACGCTCATGCTGCGCGCACCAGGCCAGGACGGCCGCGTAGAGCTGGCGGACGGAATGGAGGGCTGGCCGAGCATCGACAGCAGACCCGCGCGCAGGGTGCACCGATCCGGGCGAAGGAAGGGACAGCCTCATACCCGCGACAGCGGCTCGGAGCTGCTGCCAGAACAGCCGCCACGACCACAGCGAGGTCCGCTCCTCGTCGGCCGGCCCTTCGGCCAGCATTCCCCGGAAGCGGTAGGTCAGCCACCAGGCCAGCAGGACGACGACCACGCCGCCGGCCAGGGCTAACACGTACTGGAGTGGCAGATGATCCTGCAGCCATTGCAGCAGCGGCAGGTCACCACCGCGATCGAGCAGAGGGCGACGGCTCTGCGAGCTCCGTGCCAGTGCCCGAACCGGCGGCAGCGGGATCTTGCTAAGCAGCCAGACGATAGCCGGCAGGATCCATATCGCGATTTGAGTAGCGATCTGCCAGATGAGACGCAGCACGGCAGCCAGCAGCAGCTCGAGGGCCGCGATCAAAGGCTGACCGGCTGAGCTGGCCGCGGCGGTGACGGATACCATGACAGCGCTGATCGCGCCCAGCAGCAGCACCCACGGCACGTTCAGACTGTGCGAAGAGCGGCGGAAGGCCAGCTCTTCCATCTCGTCTTGTCGTACCAACGCCACCCACGCCAGCCCGGCGAAGAGGTACAGCGCCAGCGCCGGTCCAAGTCCTGCCACGTCCCCCTCGAAGCCGGCCGGCGTACCCTGAAGCTGGAGAGCGAGCAGCGCGAGAAATGCGCCGAGGCCCGCCAGAAACCAGCCGGCAGCTGACTCGGACGTGACGTCCCCCACCGCCAGCCAGATGCCCCTGCCAAGCAGGATGGCGGCCACCAGCCACGACGACGCGACGTCGTGATACTGCACTACGAAGGGGACGAACAGGCCAAGCACGAGGACGGTGAGGCCGTACTGCCGCAGAAGACGCGGTCCCCAGAACGAGCGATCGAGCCAGCGCCCGATGACGGTGGGCACGAGCAGCAGCGCCAGGACCCACGGGAAGGGATAGCGGAAGTCCCCCTGATCGGTGCTGGTGGCCATGTAGAAGCCGATCCAGGGAGCAGCCCAAAGCGATTCCAGCAGGGCACTGGCGGCCGGGATCAGCCCATCACGCGGCCAGCTGTAGCTGCTCACGCTCCATCCACTGTTCGTCGTAATCCACGGTCAGCGTATTGAAACCGGGTAGATGCACCGCCGGCGAGGACGGCATTTTGACGTACCAGACCGTCAGCGGCCGGCGCCGCTGGACCTCCTCCATGGCCGTGAGCAGCAGCCGATCGAAGCTGGCCGTGATCAGGACGACGCTGGCTTCGAAGGGCAGCTGCGCCGCTTCATCGAGCATGACCTGGGCGATCGTCTTGCGGCCAAAGGGAGACGCCAGGGCGAGCGCTTCCAGAATGCGGCGAGCCTGGTCGGGATCGCCGCTCATGGGCACACGGACGGCGCCGGTATCCTCGTGCGCGCCGTTGCCAAACATGCCGGTGGGGTATTTTCGGTTGAGCGCCCAACGGGCCAGGGAAGCAGCCAGGCTTATTGCAAACTCGAGCTGCGGGTCATCGAAGTCGCCCCAGGCGGGCCGCACCCGGAAGTTCAGGAAGATGGCCAGCGCCAGGTCCGTAGTGGGCTCGAAGATGCGCACCTGGAGCTCGCGGCTTCGCGCGCTGGAACGCCAGTCCACGTGTCGCAGGGGGTCGCCGGGCTGGTACCCACGCAAGCCGATCGTCCGGCTGGGATCGGGCAGCAGCGTGCGCTTGAGCGCCTGCGGCCCGGCTATGCGCCGCGACGCGGGAGCCGGAAGGTCGAGCTCGAACAGCTTGGGATAGACGATTAGAGAATCGATCGCCGAGGCGTTCAGCGTGCGAGTGGAATAGCCAAGCAGATCCCCGGACTCCACCTTGGCCGGGCCGAACTCGAACCGCCCACGGTGGCGGCAGGGGATCGTGTAACGGCGCACGACCTGTTCGTAGGGCAACATCGGCAGCAGGTTCCGCACATAGGCCCAGCGCGATCCCTCCGCACCATCGACTACGTGGCGGCGCTCGAAGGGCAGCGCTACGGGGACCATGTCCTGGGTCAGCAGCCAGGTCAGCGGAAGCAGCTTACGGTTGGCGATGCGTACCGTGAGCGTCAGATCCTCGCCCCAAGCGGCATGCGAGCGGCTGAGGCTGCGCTCGTACTCCACGCCGGTAAGGCAGTGGCGTGTCCACAGCAGCTCTGAGCCCGCCAGCAGGAGACCGAACAATCCGCCTAGCGTCAGCAGCGGCTGTCCCAGCCACACGCCCAGGGCAACGGCGAGGGCGAGGATGAGCAGCCAATAGCGATTGATCATCGAATGGCCTGCAGCCCGGGGCTTGGCATCACCTGGCGGCCGGCTCAGCCCTCAACGGGTACCGGGATCGAATCGCACAGCCCTCGCACCACAGCGTCCGCCGAAGAGCCTCGCAGCCGGGCGGCCGCGCTGAGGCTCAACCGGTGCGAAAGCACAGCGGGCGCCAGCAGCTTCACGTCGTCCGGGATCACGAAATCGCGGCCCTCGAGCAGCGCCCAGCCCTGGCTAGCCCGGTAAAGCGCCAGCGCCGCACGGGGGCTGGCTCCGAGCGACAGGTCCGGATGATCTCGCGTGGAGCGCACCAGCCGGAGGAGGTAAGCGCGTACGTCGTCGGCAACGAGCACCTCACCCCTGCGGAGGCGCCACACGGCCAAGTCGGCTCCGGAGAGCACTGGCCGAACAGCTGGTAGGGGATCCGAAGCAGCAAAGCGCTCGAGGATCAGCGCCTCCTCCGCCTCCCCAGGGTAACCGACGTGGATCTTCAACAGAAAGCGGTCGAGCTGCGCTTCCGGCAGCGGGAAGGTGCCCTCCAGCTCCACGGGGTTCTGCGTAGCCGCCACCAAGAAAGGCCGGGGCAGGGCGAAGGTCACGCCGTCCGCGCTGACCTGACGCTCCTCCATCGCCTCCAGCAGGGCGGACTGGGTGCGAGGCGTGGCGCGGTTGATCTCGTCGGCCAGCAGGATGTTCGCGAAGACCGGGCCCGGGCGGAACTCGAATTGGGCGTTCTGTTGATTGAACACGTGCGAGCCGGTGACGTCCGAGGGCAGAAGATCGGGAGTGAACTGCAGCCGCCGAAAGGAGCAATCGAGCGAGGCTGCCAGCGTCTTGGCCATGAGCGTCTTGCCAACGCCGGGCACGTCTTCGATAAGGACGTGCCCCTCACACAACAGGGCCACCAGCAGCAGACGGGCAACCTGTCGCTTGCCCACGATGACGCTGTCGACGCTGTCCAGCAGCGCTTCGAGGCCCGCCTGTGTATCAGCGCCCTGCCGGCTCATAGTCCCAAATGGTACGCGCCCATTCGCTTCGCCGTGTGCGGATTTGCAACGCATCTGGCACAGACATGTGCGGCAAGCGGGCGTAAGGTGTGGCTGAAGACAAGAAGGAGGTGCGTGATGATGATGACCAACACCCAGGAAATCCTGACCAACCACGTTGAGTATCGGGAGATCCCCGTGGGGCACGTATCGGGCTCTGCCAGAGCCGCCCTCCTGCGCACATGGGCGGAACGAGGTTGGGAAACCGTGGGCCTGCACGAAAAGGGTCGCGGGCAGGGCGGCATTCAGCTGGTCGCGATTGTTCGGCGCTATTTCCAGGAGTCGGCGGCCTAAGCGGCGCCTGGCTCCGTCTCGTGCGCGGCCTGCGGCGGAGCGGCTACTTGACGGTGATCAGTCCGTTCCAGACATAGCCCGTCACCACCGTTTGGCCAAAAGCGTCGTGGCCCCAAATTGGCTCCGTGGACGAGTGAAAGGGATAGTTTCCGGGCACCACGAAGGTGACGGTCTGCGATTGGCCGGCGCCGATTCCACCCGAATCAAAGAGCGCGGCGGCGCTCGCGTCACTAACCGCGCTGTGGGTATTCAGCCCACGGTTCACGAACGTCACGCTCTGGCCCGCCTGAATCGTGATCGTATTCGGCTGAAAGCCGGAAGTGTCATCGACGGCCATCGTGAAGTTACCGGGCACCAGATTCGCGGCAGCGACGACCGATCCCGCGGGCGGCACACCGGGCACGACCACGGCATACGTGGCCGCGCAGTTGAAGCTCTTGTTGCTGTTGCCGTTGAGGCAATCGGGCGCCGAGCTGTAGATGTAGACCCCCGGCAGATCGAACCGGAGGGACTGACTCTGCCCTGAAGCGAGCCCGCCCGTGTCAAACGAGGTCATGGTATTCGGCCCGGGCGTCGTGGCCGTGTGCACCGACGTCCCTTCATTGACCCATGTCACCACGCCGCCCGGCTGCACCGTCACCGTCCAGTCCGAGAACGTCGTATCGCCAATCCGCACAGTGACGCTTTGCGGGCTATCGGCAAGGACGGGCCCAGACGCCGCCGCGGCGAGCAGCCCGGCGGAGATGAGAGCCCTCGCCGCGTTCTCCACTCGAGGCCTCGGCAGCACGAGCCGATCGAACCAGGTACATCTCTTCATAAGGTCACCCTCCTCACTGCCAATCCCATAGGTCGTTTGTGCAGCTGCAAGCAAGAGGCGTGCCGACCTGGCGTGGCATGTGTTGTGCGCGAAGCGGCTGCACATGAGAGCTCGGCGCGGCATTGCTCGCCGATACCTCGCGGCCGCCCGCCTGGCGCTCGTGGTGTCCTCTTTCCTGCTTGTCAGCAGCGCGGGCTCCGCTCCCGCCATGGCGGCGGCGATCCCGCCTGGCCTGGTTCAGCCTGTCGATGGCCCTGCCCAGGTCGATGGCACCTGGCTGTTCGACGGTCGGGCGCAGGGCAGCATGAGCTTTCTCAGCCTCATCCAGACCGGTTCGCTGCTCAGCGGATTCATGATTCAGGCGGTGAGGACGGTGAACGGCGGTGTTGCCACCAGCAGCACCACGCTGAGCGGCTCCGTCGACGCCGCTTCCGTGATCCTGAAATCAGCCAGCGGAGACGTCGAGCTGCATGGTGTGGCAGGGCTCCACTCCCTAATACTGCCCGCCGCGTTCATCTCACCGTCCCAGGACGCCGTCTTCACCAGGGCCAGCCAGACTGCCTTCAACAACCTGCTGTGGCAGTGGCAGACCTCTGCTCCGCCGGCCAGCTAAGCCGCCAGTCCAGGCACGCAGCGCCGTGCTGAGCATGCCTGAGTGGCACGCACGCTGCTAAGTAAGCCGTTGCAGACTTAAGGGTGATGAACGTGCGGGAGTCGTTTTTCCTACGGCTGGCATCCGTCCTGTGTGTACTCCTGCTGAGCGCTTGCGCCCAGCCGCAGATCCTCACTCAAGGCCTGCCGTTCCAAACAGCGCCTCCCCTACCAGCCATTCAGGGGATCGCGGCCGCCAGTGCCTGCTGCGGGCAAACACTGGGGCCTGACTCCTGGACGAACGCCTCCCGGATCGACCTGAAAGCGACGTTCGATTCACCAGGGACAGACGGCCGCCAGCTTCAATTGGAAGGCGAGTTCGTCCCGGCGGACCACCTGCTGGCCGGCGTACCGAACGTCGAGGGGTTGCCGGGCAGCGCCAGCCTCCAGTCTCCAGAGATGGAGCCTGGCGTCAGGTACCGCTGGCAGCTTCGGCTCAGCCGGGCCGGCGGGCCCGCCGGCCCATGGTTCACGTTTCCCGGAACAATCGGCTATCAGCCCACGCCCCCGGCTGCACCGGTGGTGAATGCCCCACCGCACGACGGCTGGACGGACAAGGCCCAGACGGACCTCAGCTGGTCCCCACCCGACGATCCCGCGGGTATCGCCGGTTATGCGTTTACCCTCGATCACAGCCCCGTCGGCGCGCTGCCCCAGCGTCTCGACAGCGCCTCGACGCACGCCACGGTGATGATCCCGGCCGACGGCGACTGGTACTTCCTGATCCGGGCGCTGGACAACGCCGGCAACGTCGGGCCTGCCGCGGCCGTTCCACTGCACCTCGACAGCGTTCCGCTGACAGCAGCAATCACTGGCCTGCAGACCTCGTCCTTCAATCCGGCCCTCGGCCCCCGTCAAGTAGGGGTGACGCTCAGCAAGGCGGCCAATGCCAAGCTCTCCATCCTGCCGGAACACGCAGCGGCGCCCATCCGCACCTTCGACATCTCGGGCAAGACCCAGGCGGTTGTGCAATGGGACGGCAAGACCGACAACGGCCAGGCGGCCGCGCCCGGCACGTATCAGTTCCGAGTGGAAGCGAGCGACAAAACGGGCCGGTCGGTTACCTCCACTGCTTCGCAGGTGCTCACACTGACCAACAAGCGGATTGTGGTTTCGCTGAGCCAGCAGCGACTGGTGGCCTATGAAGGCGACAATGCCGTTCTCAGCAGCCTGGTCACGACCGGCGGTCCCGATCTGCCCACGCCGACGGGGACCTTCAGCGTCCTCGAGAAGCGGCTGCATTGGACCTTTAAGTCACCCTGGCCCAAGGGCAGCCCGTACTGGTACCCCGATTCCCCCACGACCTACGCTCTGCTGTTCGAGAACAGCGGCTACTTCATTCATGATGCGCCGTGGCGATCCTGGTTCGGACCCGGCTCCAACGCCACTGCCGGCCGGCCGGGTGATGCCACCACGGGAACGCATGGCTGCATCAACGCCCCGTTCGGCGTGGCTCAGCAGCTGTTTGCTTGGGCGGACGTCGGCACTCCGGTGGTCATCGCTCCGTAGCGATCGCAACCATCCGCTTCTAGCACGCTTCTTGCGGTAGACACCGGTGCCACGGTCGTGGACTTTCCAAAGAGAGGGACTCCAAATGTCGCCACTGTGCCCTGAATGCCAGCGCCACCCAGCAACCTTCATCAAAGGCATCTCATTGTGTGCCGCGCACGTGGAGCAGCTGACCCAATTGGCGCGAACCCGTTCGGGGAAAACGGTAGGGACGACGACGCAATCGATCCTCGAAGCGATCGACAGCCGCGACGCCCGCACCGCGGCGTGAGTCACCCTTAGGGCGCAATCAGGAACCAGTAATAGCCATAAGGGCCCAGGGTAAGCAGATAGGGCAGCGTCCCAATGCGGGGGAAAGACGTGCCGCCAAAGGCCTCCACCGGCGTGCAGCCATCGTACTCGCGCAGATCGAGCTCGAGGTACTGTGCGCGCGGCGCCAGGTTGCAGACGACCAGCATGCGCTCGCCTTCGTACTCCCGAATGAAGGGGAGCACCGCCTGATTCGCCGGATGGAGCAACCTTATGCCGCCCCGCGATAACGCGCGGTAGCGCTTGCGAGTGGCCAGGAGCTGCCTCATCCAGTTGAGCAGCGAGCTGGGCACCCTATGCTGAGCCTCGACGTTGACGGATTGGTACCCATAGACGGGGTTGGAGACCAGCGGACAGTACAGCCGCTCCGCATCGGCGGCCGAGAAGCCGGCGTTGCGATCGCTGGACCACTGCATGGGCGTGCGGAGCGCCCGGCGCCGTCCCAGGTAGGTGTTGTCACCCATACCCAGCTCGTCACCGTAGTAGATCACCGGTGTTCCCGGCAGCGTCATGAGGATCACGTTCATCAGCTCTATCTCGCGGCGGCCATTATTCAGCAGCGGCGCCAGACGGCGACTCATGCCTTGATCCAGCAGCAAGGGCAAGTCCGGAACGAGGGCATCTCCTTGAGCGGGCAGCGCCAGCGCCTCGAGAACCAGCTCGTCGTGCAGCGAGATAGCCCACTGACAACCGCGGGGAACGGCAGGGCCGGTGCGCAGCATGTGGATAATCGGCTCCCGGTCTTGACGCTCGAATGCCGTGAACAGCCGCGTGAGCAGGCCTAGGTACGAAACCATGTGGAACTCATCACCGGCGCCAAAGTAGGCGCGCATGTCGGCCGGCCGCTGATTGGCCTCCGCCAGGAGGGCTCTCCCCGGATAGCGCTGATCCACATAGCGCCGGACATCTCTCATGAGGCCGTGAGTCTCCGGAAGGTCTTCGCAGCTGGTCCCTTCGCGCTCGAAAAGGAACGGCACCGCGTCGAGCCGCAGCCCATCCACGCCCCTATCCAGCCAAAACGAGAGTATTCGCACCAGCTCCTGCCGTACGTCCGGATGGTCGTAGTTCAGATCCGGCTCCTGACTGGCAAAACGATGGAGGTAGTAGGCCTTGCTGGTAGGATCCCAGGCCCAGATCGACCGTTCGGTCTCGGGAAAGATGATGCGTGCCTCCCTGTATTTCTGGTCGCTATCGCTCCACACGTAGTAGTCGCGACAGGCCGCGTAGGGAGAGACACGGGCCTCACGAAACCAGGGATGCTCGTCCGACGTATGGTTCAGCACGAGCTCGACGATCACGCGAATGTCCCGGCGATGAGCCTGGCGAAGGAATTCGTCGAAGTCGTCCAGGGTCCCGTAGTCCGCATGAACCTCGCAAAAGTCAGACGTGTCGTAGCCATCGGCCTTCAGCGGTGAGGGAAGGAAGGGCAGCAGCCACAAGCAGCTGATCCCGAGCTCTTGCAGATAGTCCAGCCTGCTCGTGAGGCCGCGGAAATCACCGATACCGTCCGCGTTGCTGTCACAGAAAGAGCGCACGTGAACTTCGTACACGATCGCGTCCTGATACCAACCGGGCTCGTTCATCGCCACCTATCTGCCGCTGGACTGTATTACAAGGTACAAAATCAGGGGTTGACCAAGTTGGCCAACCCCTGATTCATCGCGAGAGGAGAGCTCGGAGGGAGAGCCCGCCTCTGCTATCCCGTTAGGGACTTTGGACCGGCCCCGGAGCCGAAACCGCCGGCGCCGGAGCCCTGTTCGTCCCGGCGGGCGCGCTGGTGGTGACGCCGCCACCCGGTGTCGTGGTTGTCGGGCCTCTGAACCAGTTTCCTGCCAGAGCCCCCCATGCCAGCACGGCAATCAGCACGATGGCCGCGACTACGAGGAGCACCATGGCCATACTCATGCCCGCGGCGGCCCCGGCCCCAGCATCATCCCGATACACCGGCCCGCTGGGAGGGCTAACGTTGACTTGACTCATGTGAGTGAATCTCCTTTCAAATAGGCGCCTTGACGCAGGTAGAACGCATTCCCTGTGCCACCCACCAGACCTATCTGCCCTTCTTGTGACCTTCGCTCTTGTGGTGCTTCATCACCGTCCTGGCGGCTACCTCTTTGGCGCGGCCACCATAACGACCCGATTGCTCAGCGCTTTCCTTGATGTGCTCGTACTGTCGCTGCTCCTTGTCACCAACGCCGGCGACGTGTTTCTTGCCAGGCATTTCCGAACCTCCTTGGGTCAAGCTCTTACTCCGGGAGGCGCAAGAAGGATGCCGTGAAGATCCCGGCGGCCCAGCTCACGACGCTGCTTTGAGAGTCAGGAACAGGGTCACAGCTGCCGCTGCCATCACGCCCGTGGTGAACCAGCCCAAGACCTTGCTCGGCCAGCTACTGACCAGACGCCCCATGACACGGGAGCTCGCCGCAATCGGCACGATGAGCGCCAGCAGCACCGGCGCGATGACACCGTTGAGAGCAGCGCTGAGGACCAGCGCACGAATGGGATCGACCGGCAGCAGATTAAAGGCGAGCCCCGCGAACGTGGCGCCGGCCATCACAGCGTAGAACTGGGCCACTCGACGGACCGGCCGGTTGAGCCCCATTTTCCAGCCGAATACCTCGCTCAGCAAGTACGCGGCGGAGCCAGCCAGCACGGGTATAGCCAGTAGCCCGGTGAACAGCAGGGCCAGCCCGAACAGCGCGCCCGCGGCCGGGCCCGCCAAGGGGGCCAGCGCTTGGGCCGCGGTGGCCGCGTCGGCGATATCGCGCTGACCGTGGGCAAACAACGTGGCGCCCGCGGTCAGGATGATGAAGTACATCACCAGGTTCGACACTCCCATGCCTACGCCAACGTCGAGATAGCGGCGGCGAACTTCCACTGGCGTCGCGCCACGGCGCTGCCGTACCGACGCTCGACCCCGCGCCACTTCCTCTTCAACCTCCTGCGAGGTCTGCCAGAAGAAGAGGTATGGGCTGATCGTGGTGCCAAGGATTGCCACCACGGTCGAGATGAAGCTCGCATCCCAGCGGAACTCGGGAACGAACGTGTGGCGGAGTACGTCGGCCCAATCGGGACGGACGATCAGGCCAGTGACGACGTACGCGAAGAGCGACAACGTGAGCCACTTGAACACGGCCACGATGGCCTGATACCGAGCGAACACCAAGAGCCCAACAACCGCGCAGGCAAGTGGAACGACCACCACCGCACGCGGCCAGCCGGTGAACAAATTCACGCTAGCCGCCATGGCGCCCAGGTCGGCCCCAATGTTGATGGTGTTGGCAACCAACAGCAGCAGACACGTTGGGTAGATCACCCAGCTCGGGTAGTACGACTTGATGACTGAGCCCAAGCCTCGGCCGGTCGCCATGCCAATGCGGGCGCAGGTTGCCTGGACCACGGCCATCATGGGATAGGTCACCAGCGCCAGCCACAGCATTCCGTACCCGTAGGCGGCGCCGGCTACGGAATACGTTCCGATGCCGCTGGGATCGTCGTCTGAAGCTCCGGTGATCAGCCCAGGTCCCAACGCCGTCCAACAGCTACGCACAATCGTGAAAGGTCCCCGCGCCCGAGCGCCGGGCTTCACACGCGCATGCGCCCGCGGCGGCCTTTTAGACTCGGTCGTCTTTGCGCCTACCACTCGTTGCCTCCTGCTACCAACCGGCGTTCGAAAAGCAACTCGCGTGCCGCACTTGACGCGACGGGGGGCGCATGGCCCAAGGGACAGGCAAGGCGCGATGCTCCGATGCGCGATCCACCTACTGAGGTAGTTAAAAAGTCCCACTTTATTCCCGCCGCTATCTTCTGGGGCGTTAGCTCAGGTTGTGATAGGACGAAGCTGCAAATCGATACCGATCGCCGGTTTGCTTCTCGCACTGCTGACCTGGCCGGTAGCCACACTGACCGTCTTCGCGGCGGCACCCGGCTGCCAGTTCGTCGCGGGCTTCAAGACCCTCCACGATCTGCAGCCGCAGGTCGTCGGCGACTGCGTCCAAGATCAGAGCTACACCGTTAACGGCGACGCCCAGCAGCAGACCACGAACGGATTGATGGCCTGGCGCAAGCAGGACAACTGGACTGCCTTCACCGACGGCTATCGAACCTGGGTGAACGGTCCCAGCGGAATCCAGACGCGGCTCAACACCGAGCGCTTCTCGTGGGAATCCGGCTCGCCCCTCACCGACATGGAGTCACGCTTCTTCGGCCGGTTGAACACCGATCGTCAGAACAGCGGACTGGCGCCTGTGGCCCTCAACCAGCGGCTCGTGGGGCTGGCCGAGGGCCGCGCCCAAGACCAGCTCAACACCGGCGGTCTCAGCCATTACGACTCGGCAGGCAACCTCGTATTCCAGCTGCTGCTCGACAGCAGCCGCATTGCCTACGCCAGCGCTGGCGAGAACCTGGCGGAGAACAACTACGACAGCTCACGTACCGTCGAGATGGCCGATTCCGGACTGATGAACAGTCCTCCGCACCGCGCCAACATCCTCAACCCGGCCTTCAACCAGGCGGGGATCGGCGTGGTGGGGCCGGATACGGCCGGCCGGTACTACTACGCCCAGATCTTCCTGCAGACGCCCTCGTAGCCGTCAGTCATCCAGTTTAGGCTGCCGCTCCACCGTGGCCTTGTCCACGTTCAGCAGCAGGGCGTGATCCTCAACGCTCGCGACCCAGCTTCCAGGAAGCTCCACCTCTTCGGCGAACACCAAGCCTCGGCGCATGATGACCCGCGAAGGCCGGTGCGTCTCGGTGTCCACGACGACGTTCCGCACGGTGCCCACCTTCTCTCCGCCGGAGGCCAGCACGTCGGAGCCTCGTACCACCACCGCCTCTTCGTCCTCGGTCCGCTCCTCATCAGGAGGAACGCCGGTGACCACCGGGTAGGCGAAGTCGCCGGCCCCCAGGGGCCACAGGACCGACTCGGGCGCCCAACCATAGGGCGGCACCCAGGTGGCCGGCGGTCCCATGTAGTCCCGCTCCACGAAATCTGGCGAGCCCTCCACCTGCTCGCGATTGAGATCGACCTCGACGTGGGCCGGAGTAGCCACCCGGATGTGGCCAACCTCCACGGCAACGTCGCGTCCGAAGATACCGCCCTGGTGGATGACGATCGCCGTTGTTTCGCCCGTGCGCGGATCGAAGATCACCTTGTCGATGTGCCCAAGCTCGGTACCATCGGCTGACATGACGTGGGCCTGCAATTGAATGTCCATACGCTCCTCGCTGCCCGATGAATAACGTCGCCTGCATGGTCGCAACCCACGTGCCAGCCCGAACAGCGACGGCCGGGAACGAGACTTGCGTTGCTCGCACGCTTCGTCGGCTATGGGACATCCACCTGGTGACGAGGACATGACGAGCTGGCACCTGGATATGGGGGCGAACCTCGTTCCGGGTGGGACGGCCTTTCGAGTGTGGGCGCCTGAGGCGGCCGGCATGGAGCTGCAGCTGAGGCTGAATGATGGATGCGACCGCCGGCTGGCCATGAGCTCCCTCAGCGACGGCACATGGCATCTGATCGTTCCCGGCGTGGGAGCGGGGGCCCTGTACAAATTCGCCCCGAACGGCGCTGAAGCCTATCCCGACCCCTACTCGCGCTTCCAGCCCAACGGAGTGCACGGTCCTTCCATGGTGATCGACACTTCCGCCTTCGAGTGGCACGACGCGGGCTGGCACGGAATCGACCGCGAGAGGCTGGTTGTCTACGAGGCGCACGTGGGCACGGTCACGCCCGAGGGCACGTTCGACGGATTGGTGGCCCAGCTCGACGACCTGCGAGACCTTGGGGTGACCGCTGTCGAGCTCATGCCCGTGGCGCAATGCTCCGGCGGCCGCAACTGGGGCTACGATGGCGTGGATCTGTTCGCGCCTAGCTGGAGCTATGGCGGACCGGCGGGGCTGCAGCGGCTGATCGACGCCGCGCACCAGCGCGGGCTCGGCGTCATCCTCGACGTCGTCTACAACCATTTCGGGCCGGAGGGCAACTACCTTCGCGCCTTCTCGCGGCAGTACTTCACCGACCACTACCAGACTCCGTGGGGCGACGCCGTGAACTATGACGGACAGGGCAGCGCCTGGGTGCGAAAGCTGGCGATCGACAATGCCCTGTCCTGGGTGCACGACTTTCACGTCGACGGCCTTCGGCTCGACGCCACGTTCGCCATTCACGATCGCTCGCCGCGGCACCTGCTGCAGGAGCTTTCGTACGCGGTGCGCCAATCCCTGCCGCCGGATCGCCCGGTGGTGCTTATCGCCGAGACGAGCGAGAATGACGCGCGTTACTTCAAGCCGGCGGCCGAGGGCGGGTTCGAGTTCGATCTGGTGTGGGCCGACGACTTCCATCACGCTGTCCACACCCACCTCACAGCCGATCGACACGGCTACTTCGCCGACTACCAGGGCACAGCTGAGGAGATTGCCCGGACCATCGGCCAGGGATTCCTGTATGAGGGCCAGACGTCGAGCCTAACGGGGGAGCCACGTGGGACGGCAGCCAGGAGGTGGCCGGCCTGGCGATTCCTGTACTGCCTGCAGAACCACGATCAGGTCGGCAACCGAGCGCTTGGCGAGCGGCTGAACCAGTTGGTGGACCTCGCCAGCTATCGCGCCGTGTCGGTGCTGCTGCTGGCGCTGCCCTATTCGGTGCTGCTGTTCATGGGCCAAGAGCTCGCCTCGTCGGCGCCGTTTCTGTATTTCACCGATCACGAGCCCGATCTAGGCCAGCTGGTCACCGCCGGCCGGCGCGCCGAGTTTGCTTCAGATCCCGCGTTTGGGCCAGCCGAACAGGTGCCGGACCCACAGGCCCAATCGACGTTCGATCGATCGAAGCTCGACCCGCAGCAACGCCGCCGTGAGCCGGGCAGCCAGGTGCGGCAGCTCTACCAGGAGCTGCTGGCCCTGCGCTCATGGAATAGCACCATTGACGAGCCTGCCCCGGAAGGACTGACCGCCAGGGCGCTGACTGATGAAACGCTGGCAGTCGTGCTGCGCGGAGACGGCACCCGCCTGCTGCTGGTGAATTTTGGCGAGGCCGCCAAGGTGAGCCTGTCTGCCCTAGGTTCGGACGCTCATTGCGCCTGGCGGCTGCTGCTCAGCAGCGAGGAGACTCGCTTCGGCGGCTCCGGGTCCGCGGCGGAGATCACTGGCGGCGCGGCGGTGCTGCCGCGGCACTCGGCCGCCCTCTTCAGCAGTTCCGGAGCTTGACGTTGATGGGCTTGCCGTTCTCACCTGGACGGCCCGAATTGGCCCTGTTCGGGTCGAGCGCTTAGACCTCGGCCGGTCCGCGAGCCTCTTCCGCCACCTTGCGAGCGGCATCGGTCAGGTCGTCGGTCTGCATTCGATCCTTGAGCTTCTGCGCGGCCTCCTTGCCGCCGCTGCGCACCGACTCCACCGCCTGAGAAGCCAGCTCGCGGCTGTCTTCAGCCAGCTGGCGCCCCTGCTCGACGAACTTCTGACCCTGCTCGGCGAAACGCTGGCTGCTCTCGCGCAGAGGCTCCGGCAAGCTGCCTCCACTCTCGCGCCAGTAGTGGTAGGCGACCGCCCCGAGCACCGCTCCGATCATCATCCACGTGAGACGTCTCATTTGCCATTGCCTCCCGCTTGTTCGATCTATGTCCGCGGTGAAGCAAGAGCTATGCCATTGCGCCAGGTGGTCCGGCATGGCACGGCCGTTGCGAGTCCTGGGCTCCGAGAAGCCGAAAGGAGATCGATGTGGCAACACTGTACGTGCTCTCTTCACGCGGAGACCGGCGAGTAACGTGGGGACGGCCCGAAGTCGAAGCCGGCGACGAGGAAGCCCTGGCCGCGATCGCTGAAGCCGAACGGATCTTCACGCAGGAGCGGGCCAAGGGTGCCAGCGCTTTCAAGCTCGCCCCCGGCCAGCCGGCCGAGCGGATCGATACGTTCGATCGCACGGCCGACGAGATCGTGATCATCCCCCGCATGGCCGGGGGCTGATGCCGGGCTTCGGCCTGCAGTCTGGCCTGCTTTCGCTGGCTGTCGTTGCCGGCTTCGTCTGGGTCCTGTGCGTCGCCGTCTTCTGGTGCCTCACCCGCCATGGACGGGGCTCAGCCGAAGATCGCCGGCACGCCGAGCAGCGCGCCCAGCACCTGCTGCGAGAGCTGCTTACAGCACAGCAGGTGGACCAACTGCTGGGAATCGGCTTCATGGAGGTGCCAAGCCGTCTCGTCCCGGGACGCACCTATCACGTCCCACGGCGGCGTGGTCAGGTGCAGGTATACGAGCGGGGCCGGCACGCCGGCAGCCTGTGCATCGCGCCCATCACCTGGGTGCCCGAGGCCGACGTGGTCCTGATGCACAAGCTGATGATCGAAGCGGACGAGGCGGAGTATCTCCGGGTGGCCAACTTCTTCCACCCCTACAGGCCGTCGTAGCTTCTAATAGATAAACGTAACGCCCGGCCCGGTGTGCGACATGCGCTGGGTCACTACGCCCGCGCGCGGGAAGTTCATCTCGTCCACCAGGAAGTGCTGGGCGTCTTGGTCCACGGCCAGCACGTGAGCCACATGCCCCGCCCAGGACGCCCCCTGCACGCCGGCCTGGTAGACGACGATAGCGCCCGGCCTGGGCGCGTCTCCGGTCTCCAAGCCGGCCCGCTGCGCGGCCACGAGCCACTGATTGGCATTGCCGCGGACCATCGACCCGATGTCGGGACGGACTTCGGCGGCGAACCAGGTGCATTGCCCCTGGTAGAAACGATTGATGGAGGCGGCCTCGGACGCGCCGGCTGACAGAGGACAAGCCGACAGACAGGCAGCAACGCCCAAGGCCGCGAGAACGCGTCGCAATACGCACCTCGCAGGTCAGATATCGATTCGCGCGTCGGGCGCACCATTGGGCCTGACACACGCGGCGAAGGGGAGCTCATTGCACTCGCTCCCTCAGGAACTCGCCAGTCCCGACGACTATAGGGTCGCGGCCACGCTGAGGCTATCGCTCTAGCCCGTTGCTCCTACTGAGCGGTGGATGGCCCGGCGTGCACAATACAGCTGTGGCGTCACGAATCAAGGCTCTGACATTCGACGTCTTCGGCACGGTAGTGGACTGGCGATCAGGCATGATCCGCGACGGCCAGTCGCTTCGTGCTGCGCTGGATTGGGCCACCCTGGCCGACCGCTGGCATAGCCTCTACCATCCGACGCTGCAGCGAGTGATGCGGGACGAGCTGCCGTGGGCAAGCGCCGACGCGCTGCAGCGCACCATGCTGGAGCAGGTGCTGGCCGAGCATCCCGATCATGGGTTGCAAGAAGCCCAGCGGGCCTGGCTGGCCGCGGTGTGGGAGCGGTTCGATCCGTGGCCTGACTCGCGTCCGGGGCTCGCACGGCTCAAGGCTCGTTACACCATCTGCACGCTGTCCAACGGCAGCGTGCGGCAGCTCATCGGCGGCGCCAAGCACGCCGGCCTGCCCTGGGACGCGGTGTTCAGCGCCGAGCTGTTTGGCGCCTACAAGCCCGACCCAAGGGTGTATCAGGGTGCCCTGCGCCTCCTGCAGCTGGCGCCGGAGGAGGTGATGATGGTGGCCTCGCACGTCTACGACCTGCGCTCGGCTCGCGGCCATGGCCTGCGCACGGCCTTCGTCGCCCGTCCCCTGGAATACGGTCCCGGGACCACTCCGGAGCAGCCAGCGCCGGGCGAGTTCGACTTCAGCGTTAACGACCTCGAGGAGCTCGCGGGCCAGATGGAGGATCTGGCGACCTAGTACAGCGCCACGTCTTCAGGCTCGGGCGGGTCTGAGGCCGGCCCGAAGGGACCCGACTGCGACTGCTTGCCTATGCGCACGAAGCGGTCGAGACCGGCCGGGGAGCGATCCAACAGGACGTCGCCCAGCCAGTCGACCATGTGCGCGCGGGCGTCCACGCCGCCCAGGCCCTTCATGCTCATCATGGTGTGCGACTCGTCCTCCATGAGCCACATCTCCCGCGGCCCGCCCAGCTCTCGGAAGAGAGCCACGGAATCCTCGATGTAGTTGAGCTGGTCGAACTCGCCCACGACCATGAGGTGCGGACAGGTGATGCTCGATCCGCTGCCCAGGCAGGTCATCTGCTCGGCCATGCGGTCGAATTCAGCCTCGTCGTGGATGCCCGCCATGTACATGAAGATGTCCTTGAAGCGAGGCGAGGCGAGCTCGAAGATGGGCTTTTTCGAGCCATAGCAGGCCGCGACGGTGGCGAGCGCCTTCACCCGGTGATCGTAAGCGGCCGTGCGTGACCCCCAGTAGCTGCCCATGCTCACGCCCATGACCCCCAGACGATCGCCGTCAATCTCCGGCCTCCCCAGCAGATAGGAGATGACGGCCGACGCGGCCCGCTCGTAGTTATCCTGGGTTACGCGAATCTTACGCAGGTTGCTGGCGCCCTGCCCCGGACCGTCCATGGTGAGCACGTGCAATCCGCGCCGGTGGAAGATGTTGGCCAGCGGGTTGGGATAAAGCTCCTTGACCATATCCATGCCAGGAATGAACAGCACGATGGGCGCGCGCCGCCGGTCCGGCAGCAGGTGCATCAGGCACGAGATGCTGGCGCCCTCCCACTCCACCTCGACCTTCTCGATGGGATAGCCGGCGTGCTCGATGACCTTATCGAAGCACGCCTGCAAGCGCTGATTCAGGCGCAGCTTGGTGCGGTTGTCGTCCAGGTGGATGACGTGCTGGGCGTGGGCATAGGCCTGGGCGGCGCCGTAGTACAGCTCCAGCGCGGTCTCGTCGTGGCCGGCGGCTTCGGCAGCGGCGGCGATGGACTCCTTCTGTCGCGCTTCACGCTCCAGCTCCTTGGGGATCTGCCGGTACAGCTTGACCGTCGGCGGGTACTGCCGCTCGCCATGGTCGAACAGCATCGACCGCCCCGTTTGCATGATGAGATAGTCGAGGACGTAACGCTGGTTCGTGCGCCGCCGCTCCAGGTCCGGTGTCACCGTTCCCCTCGCTGCCAATGCCTGCCTCCTGAAATGGGCGTTTCCGTTCGAGCGCCAGCATTGCACATTACGGCCTGTTGTCGTGCCGTTTACGGACTTTTTGCGCCGCTCCCCGCACCATGAGGGCAACCAACGTACGAGCGAGGCAAGAAAAGCGTGTTCACAGACAGAATCACCAAGGCGGACCTTCCCAAGATGGATCACGAGTACCAGGAGCTCCTCCGACACCTGCTGGCCATTCAGGCCGACTGCGAGATCGGCGGCCCACACCTGTACGTCAAGGACTGCCTGGAGCAAGCGCCCACGCCCATCGAGCGCCTGATCGTGGCCCGCACGGCCAACGAGGAGATCGACCACTACCGCAAGGTCGTGGGCGTCGCGGCGGGCATCGACCTCGATCTCAGCTACCTGCTCAAGCGCTCCAACATGGAGCGCTACGTCGAGGCGTTCCGCGGCCAGATCTCGACTTGGGAGGACTACGGCGTCTTCGGCTTCCTCATCGACCGCATCGGCAAGTACCAGATGGAGGAGTACGCCGGCGGAACGTACCAGCCGCTGGACGACATCTGTCCTGGCATCCTGCAGGAGGAGCTGGGACACATCGAGCATGGTCGCGAGGTGACAGCGGCGTTCGCAGCCGGGACGGACGACGAGCGCCGGCGCGTGCAGAAGGCGGTCGACTACTGGTTCCCCAAAGCACTCGACATGTTCGGCAAGTCCGAATCCAGGCGGTCGGAACGGTACATCCAGTGGGGCATCAAGCGGCGCACCAACGAGCAGGCGCGCCAGGAGTACTTCGCCGAGGTGGTGCCGCTTATCGAGGAAATGGGCCTCCAGGTGCCGGATCCGACCGAGAACCGGCACTACTTCTAGAGCTAGTCAACCCGCCGGGCGCCTGGCTTCTTGTGCCTCGAAGGAGCCGGGCGCCCTTTCTTTCAGAAGGAGGAGATGGCCATGCGAGAGCTGACCAGGGCCGAGATCGATGACCTGCTGGGCACGCAGACCGTGGGACGGTTGGGTCTGTACGACGACGAGCGCCGGCGAGCCTACGTGGTGCCCGTTGCTCACATCTACCGCGACGGGGCTATCTATCTGCACTCCGCGCCCGGAGCCAAGCTGCGGCTCGCCGCCCGCCAGGCTCGGGGCATCTGTTACGAAGTCGACGAGGTCACCGGCGAGTCGCAATGGAAGAGCGCAGTGGCCTGGGGACACTTCGACGAGATCCGGGATCCCGATCAGCGGCGCCACGTGCTCGAGAGCTTTGGGTCACGCCTCATGCGGGGGCCTCTGCGAACGCGCCAGAACGTCGGCCGGGGCGGAATGATCGGCGCGGGAGAAACGGTCTTTCGGCTGGTGCTGGACGAAGTCACGGGACGCTGCGACGGGGAGGCCTGAGCGTTCGCACGGTATTCGCCCCCCGTTCACGCTGCGTTTACCCCCTCCAACCTACTCTGCTAAAGGACAAGAAAAACCTCGACCCACGTGAGGGGAAGGGTAAGGAGAAAGGAATCATGGCAAGGGAATTGACGCCACAAGGCTTTCAGGAACCACGGATCGCACAGCTCATCTTCAACAGTCCGCAAGCCTCGATCGTCTGGCTGTTCGTTCGCATCTACGTCGGCTGGCAGTGGTTTGAGGCCGGGCTTTCGAAGCTGCAGAGCGCGGACTGGGTAGGAGCGACGGCCGGAACGTCGATGGCCGGCTTTGTGAACCGGGCCATGCCCAAAGCGGCGGGCGCGCATCCCGACGTCACCGGCTGGTACGCGTTCTTCCTGCAGAACGTCGTCCTGCCACACACAACGGCCTGGAGCTGGGCCATCACCATGGGTGAGATGCTGGTAGGGCTCGGGCTCATCGTGGGGCTGTTCACCGGCTTCGCCGCGTTCTTCGGCGGCCTCATGAACGCCAACTACCTGCTGGCGGGCACGGTCAGCACCAACCCGCTGCTGTTCGTCCTGGCTACCTGGCTGGTCCTGGCCTGGCGGTCGGCAGGCATGATCGGGCTGGACCGCTTCGTCCTCCCGCTGGTAGGCGTGCCTGGCCAGCCTGGGAAGCTGTTCAAGGAACGGGCTACCAAGCACACCTTGAAGATGGCCCATCAGCATTAGCTCGAAGATCCGGAGCCTTACGGCCAGGCCGTCGACGGCCTGGCCGTAGCCTGCAACAGGAAAGGGATCTCCCATTCGGGAGGTCCCCTTCCTGTTGACCGCGGGCAGCCGCTGCGTTTAGGCTGGCGTTCACATCGCGTTTAGGCCATGTTTAGGGCCGGGCACGCATCATCTGACCCAGAGGAAAGGAGACTGACATGGCGGTATTCACAGACAAGAACGACGTTTTCGATCTCATGCTGGACCGGCCGCTGGATATTCAGGAGCTGCCGCGAGAGCAGAAGTCTGTCATCGAGCAGCTGCTGGACGAGCTGCAATCCCACGAGCAGGGCGAGCGCGAGCTGCTGCGGGAGTATGAGAAAGCCGCCAACGAGACGACCGATCGCGGCGTGGCCTTCCTGATGGGCCTGATCCTCGAAGACGAGCACCGGCACCACCGCCTCGTGGACATGATGAGGCACGAGGTCGAACAGTCGCTGCTCTGGCTGCAGGGCGAAGAGCCGCTGCCTCCGGTGGGAGCAGGCAAACGATCGCCGCAGCTGCTGCAGCAGACCAATGCCTTCCTCGAAGTGGAGCGCGAGAGCTTGAAGCAGCTGGAGGATCTCCGGCGCAAGGTCAAGGGCCTGCAATCGGGGCTGCTGGAGCTGCTGGTCAATTCGATGACCGCGGACACCAAGAAGCACGTCGACATCCTGAAGTACATCCGGAAACGGCTGCAAGCCGCCAAGTCCGCGTAGCACCTCGGCCCCGGCGCCGCTTCAGCTGTCGAGCACAGGCTCGAAAGCAGGAGCGGCGCCGTAACGCCAATGGATGCGGCCCTGCCACAGAGGACGCGCGTCGGACGCATCATTTCGATAGTGCGCGCCCCGGCTTTCGCGGCGGCACAGGGCCGCCTGCGCGATGAGCGATGGCAAAGGGTTCTCCGCCATCTCAGCGCCACCGAGCGCGTGCATGAGCTCGAGCAGGGCGCGCCCGCTTCGTTCGACACCCACGTACCGGTCCAGCAGATCGGGCACGGCGGCGGCGGCCGCGGTCATGGGGGCGGCGGCTGCCGGCAGGTCCGCTGCTTCCGGCAGGGGAGCCAGCGTCCACGATGCAGCCGCGGCCTGCCCGTCCAGGGCCGCTGCGCCGCCCGCCCGCTCGCCGAAAACCAGGCACTCCAACAGTGAGTTCGAAGCGAGACGGTTCGCACCATGTACGCCGGTGCAGGCCACCTCGCCGGCGGCATAAAGTCCCGGCAGGGTCGTACGGCCATCCCTGTCCGTGCGGATGCCACCCATGCAGTAGTGGGCAGCGGGGGCCACGGGGATGAGATCGCGAGCCAGCTCCAGGCCCCATGCCCTCAATGGCGCGGCGAGCGAGGCAAAACGGGCGTCTACGAAGGTTGGATCGAGGTGTCGCAGCGACAGGTAGACATGGCCTTCGCGCTGCCGAAAGCGATGGATCTCCCGCGCCAGGACGTCTCGCGGCAGCAGCGGGTCGGCAATGACGTTGCCTTCGCGATCCACCACCTGGGCGCCCTCGCCGCGCAACGCCTCGGACAGCAGGAACGCTCGCTGCCCGGGCAGGTCCAGAGCCGTGGGGTGGAACTGCACCATCTCCAGGTCGGCCAGGCTGGCCCCGGCCCGCCAGGCGATGGCCAAGCCCGTACCCTGATTGCTGGCGTCGTTGGTGGTGCGAGCCCACAAGGCGGCGTATCCGCCGGTGGCCAGAACCACCGCGTCGGCCCGCACCTCGCGTCCCCGACTCCTAACGCCGCGAGCCCTGCCCTCCTCGACGAGGATGCCATCGATAGGGACATGGCCGGCCACGTCGACGCTTTCGTGCATGGGCAGCCGGTCGAACAGCCATGAGGTCAGCACGCGGCCGGACTCACCCGCGCCGGCGTGAAGCACCCGGCGGCGGCTGTGGCCGGCTTCCAGCGCCAACACCGGCCGGCCGCCACTCATCTCGAACGGAGCTCCGTCCGACAATAGGCGCTCGACCGTCCGCTGGCCGGCTTGCACCAGAGTCGTCACCGCCTGCAGGTCGCACAGCCCCCCGCCCACGAGCAGGGTGTCGGCTTTGTGCAGCTCCGGCGAATCGTCCGCCGCTGCAGCCGCGGCCACCCCGCCCTGAGCCAGCACGCTTGAACCGGAAGGAGCTTCGCCGGCAGTCAACAGCGTCACCTTCGCCCCACAGCCGGCAGCGGACACCGCGGCGCTCAGGCCAGCCAGCCCGGACCCAACCACGATGACATGGCGCACACGCTCAGCCAACGGGATCGATCATCCCATCACCGCATACAGTCCAGCATGCAACCGGTGTGGCATCGCGCCATGCCGTCCGGCGAACCCCACCCTTCGCTTGGCGGGGGCTACTCGTACAGCGAATCCGGCATCTGCATCTCCACGCCAACCTGTCGCAGGCGCTCGGCGTAGTACTGCCGAACAAACGGGTCCTCGTCCTTGTACAGGATGCTTCGGCCGCCCTCGGCAATACCGAAGATGTTGCCGGACTTGATCTCGTCCTTGCCTTCGTCGGACGTGCCGCCCCAGCGCCCCGCCGGGCCACCCCAGTAGTTGATGATTCGCAGCGGCTCGCTGCCCGAGCTGAAGTGCTGATGGAACCAATTGCCGCCGCCGGGGGCCGCCGCCACCAGCCCACCGGGCACGTACTCCGTCTGATTGACCAGGTGCGCGTTGCCGCTGGCCCAGGGCTGCATCCCCACGTCCTTGGGCCAGTTGAAGGTGTAGCCCGCGCCGCGCAGACACACCAGGACCGCGCCCGACTCGTGGTAATGGGCCTTCGAGTACCTGCCGCTCGGGTACTGAGCGACGAAGCCCCCGCTGGTGGCGTTGGGCAGGAACCCGGAGAAGTACGGCTGGATACGGCGATAGCCGGGAGCCCGCTGGTTGTCGAGCGGCAGCTCGCAGTTGACGATGTCGGTGAACACGTTGCTGCGTATCGCCGCGCGCCCGCGCACGGCCTCCGCCTCCAGGTCGGTCTTCGGCTTGAAGAAGTCATCCGTGCCGTCGAAGCGCTCGACGAAGTCGTAGTCGCATTCGAACACGTAGCGGTAGCTCTGGTACATGTTGAACACCGGCGGAGCGTTGTTCGCCGCCAGCAAGATGGCCGGACTGGAGCTCGCGTTGACCAGCCGATGCCAGCAGTTGATCGGCATGTAGAACAGCGATCCGGCCTGCCATTCGAAGACGTGGGGCTTGTTCTGTCCCGTGCGCCACACCTCAGCGGTGCCGCGACCTTCGATGACCAGGAAAAACTCGTCGTACATGTGCTTCTCGGGATTCAGCTCGCCGCGCGACGGCACTTCCACCACGTACATGCCTTTCGTGGCCTCCAGACCGTCCAGGAACAGGAACGATCCGCGACCGCCCATGCGCTTCCACGGCCCGAGCTGCATGTCGCGCGTGTCGCGCACGCCGATGCCGCGAAAGATGGGTATCCCCTCCTCTTCCATGAAGCGCTCGTACGGGCTCTTTGCCCGCTTGTACACGCGATAGCCAGCTGCCTCATCTCCGCTGGGCTCCCGAAACTCGAGCTTTTCCGCCATACCGTTACTCCTGGTCGTATTCACTTAAGCGCGGGGCACCGGCCCCTTTTCATCGTCCCATCCCGGGTGTTCGGACCGCCGAACGCTCCCAACGTTCGATCACGCAAACCCTTCCGCACCAGCGGTCCAGGGCGGGGCCTCGCGGCGCGCGGGCAGGAAGCGGGCAACGATCGTCGACGACCCGATCCTCGCCGCGTCCCTGGGTGCCGTCACCGGCCGGCTGAGCAGCGCTGGCTAGCGCCAGTAGGCGAAGCCCATGGCGCAGCCGGTGGTTGGGCGAGAACGGTAGCCGGGGATGTAATCCACCAGGGTCATCTCTTTCGGCCACAGCGTGCCGGCCAGCGCTACCCAGTTGAGGATCTCCGACGTCCCGCCGCGCAGCTTCTCCCGCGGCAGCGTCCACAGCAGCTCGGGATCCTGGCGCCGCAAGCCGTCGAGCACCTGTTCGTCGACCTTCTCTTCAATGACGATGTGGCTGAGACCGCCCGAGGCAATCACAGCCACGCGCTTGCCGCCATCCCATTGCTGCAGGGCGTTGCGCACCGCTTGTCCCAGCCGGAAGGCGCGCCGCGGCGTGGGCTGATTGGGCGGATAGTAGGTGTTCATCATGATCGGCACGATGGGCACATTGCACTCCGGCCACAGCCGGCGATACAGGAAGCTGAAGGCATGGCCGATGCCGATTCCCTCACGCAGCGCGTTGCAGCGGGTGATCTCGAACTCCTGGTCGGTCAATGAGCTAACCAGATACTTGGCCAGTCCCGAGGCGTTGGGATACTCCTCGTGGGTCTTCTCCCAGTTCGCTTCCTCGAGCTCGAGCCATCTGCCGCGCAGGCTCCGCTGCCGCTTCAAGGAGAAGTCGTCGCCGTGATAGATGGCCAGCGCAGGCATGTTCTCATCATTGAACTGCTCGTGCTGGTCATCGCCGTACATCACGATGGCGTCCAGGTCCTCCGTCTCCCGCAGCACCCGCCCGAGGGTCTTGATCGCCGCCTGCACGGCGGCATGCCGGCGTTCGTGGGTCTTGGGCTTCAGCTGCTCCTCCAGGTCGGGAGGGACATAGCTGCTCACCTGCTCGTTCTGGCTCATATTGGGCCATTCCTGCCAGGGAACGCTTATTTGCGGTGTATGTGAAGTGGCGATGCCGAGCACGATGTCAGCCATGTCGAACCTCCTTTGACGTGAGCGGGTGCGGACACTATTCATACCATCCCGACACATCTTCGTCCGCCTGAGAGCGGACAGGAGCATCAGCCGGCAGCCTGGACGGGGACGGGACGCGTCATCTCGGAAAGCGTGACTGCTTCGCGAATGATGTGCGGGTAGCCGGCCAGGAAGCATTCGACCATGCGGGCATCCCACTGTGTGCCGCTCCCCCGGCGCAGCACTTCCAGAGCGCGATCGCAAGGCAATCGAGCGCGGTAGGGCCGATCGGAGGTCAGCGCGTCCCACGTATCGGCGACGGCGATCACTCGGGCGCCCAGAGGGATGTCTTCACCGCTCAATCCGTCCGGGTAGCCTCGGCCATCCCAGCGCTCGTGGTGATGGCGAATCGCCAGCAGCTGCCGCTGCAGGGAATGCAGCGGCTTGCAGATCTCCACGCCGATGATGGGATGCTGTCTCATCAACCGCCACTGCCGCTCATCGAGCGGGCCGGGGCGCCACAGCGTTGAATCGTTGATGCCAATCTTGCCGACGTCGTGCAGGAGCCCGGCCAGGGTCAGGGCCTCCTGATCCGGCGCGGACATGCCCACAGACTCAGACAGCTTGGCCGCTATCAGGCTCACCCGCTGCGAGTGCCCCTCCGTATAGGGGTCCCGCGCTTCAAGGGCTTTGGCCAGCGCCACGACGCAGGTCTCAGCTCCGTCCAGCTGATCGGTCAGCCGCTTGATGCGCAGCAGCGAGCGCACCCGCACGAGCAGCTCCAGTGCCAGCACCGGCTTGCTGATGAAGTCATCGGCGCCGGCGTCCGCGGCCGCGGCCTTATCGTCGGTCCCGGACAGGGACGTGACCATGAGCACCGGCAGCAGGCGGCCATGGGGCAGCTCCCGAAGCCGGTGGCATACCTCATAGCCCGACATGCCAGGCATCATGATGTCGAGCAGCACCAGATCGGGAGGACGCTCCTGAATCAGAGCCAGCGCTGTGGGGCCATCAGGAGCGTCGCGAACCTCATAGCCCGCCGAAGTAAGATGCATCCGCATCAGCTCGCGATTGGGCAGGTTGTCGTCGACTACCAGCACGTCCGCGGGGCGGTTGAAGACTTCGTCGTCCACTGCCGTCGTTCTCAGCCCCGGCTGCCGGCCGGCAGAGCAGGTTTGGTCATCGTCGAAACCGAAACATCAGCCGGAGCCGGCGCCACGAACGGCCGCGAGGCCGCCGGACCTTCCACCGGGATGACGACGGTGAAGCAGCTCCCCTCGCCGGGCACGCTCGCCAGCGTGACGGCTCCGCCGTGCAGCATGACCAGCTTGCGTACGAGGGCTAGACCGAGACCGGTTCCCTCCGTCTGCCGAGCCAGCCCCGAATCGAGCTGTCGGAATTCCTGGAACACGGCCTCGTAGTCCTCAGGATTGATACCGATTCCGTCGTCGCGTACGGCAATCTCAGCCTGCCCGTTGGCCACGGTAGCGGATACGTGGACATGTCCTTGCTCGCCCGTGAATTTAACGGCGTTGGACAGCAGGTTGTAGAGAATCTGCTTGAGCCGCGCCGGGTCGGCAATGATGGTGACGTCCTCAGGGCTGCAGCTGGTTGCGACGGTTATCTGCTTCCTGGCCGCGGCGGGTCCGACAATGGCTGCGCAGCCGGACAGGAGATCGCTCAGCGACAGGCGCTCGAGTCGAAGCTCCATCCGGCCGGCTTCTACCTTGGCCAGGTCGAGGATGTCATTGATCAACCCCAGCAGGTGCTCGCCGCTGGCATGGATGTATTCGAGGAAGGCCTGGCGCCGATCCTCGGACAGATCGTTGGGGCCGCGACCTATCAATACCTCCGAGAAGCCGATGATGGAGTTCAGCGGAGTACGCAGCTCATGGCTCATGGTCGCCAGGAAATCACTCTTCTGCTGGCCTGCCGCCTCAAGGTCTCGGCTCTTCTGCTCGAGCTGCCGGAACATCCGAGCGTTCTGGAGCGCGATCGCCGATTGCTCGGCGAACGTGCGGAGCAGGTCGATGGTATCGGGAGGGAACTCCCCGGTCGTTTTTCGCTGGACTATCAACATGCCAACCAGCTCGGCATCGCGCACCAGGGGAACCACCAGGCTTGCCTTGATGCCAAACGAGCGTATCCGCTTCAGAATCGTCTCCTCACCAGGATGACGCTCGATCTCGGCGTCGACGTCGGCCATTTGCGCGGGTAGCCGGCTTCGGGCCGCCCTGCTCAGCAGGCTGTCCTCTTCCAGCACAATCACGTGACGATTGAGCGCGATCATGCCCTTCCTGGCGGCGGGATCCAGACCGTAGGACGCCAAATAGGGCGCAGCCTGAGTCACGGGATCGAACTCGCGAATCACTCCGCTGTCACCACCCGAGAGCTGCACGGCGCGCGCTACGATCTGGCTCAGCACTTCGTCGACGTCGAGGCTCGAAGTGATGGCGCGGCTAACCTCGCTGACGGCGCGCAGCTGGTCGAGCGTTCGTGCGAGGTCGGCCGTACGCGCCTGCACCCGTGTTTCCAGCTCCTCATTGAGCGCCACCAGCTGTCGTTCCGCGCGCCGCTGGTCGGTGACGTCAAAAGCCACTGCCACGACCGCTCTCCGGGCGGCGAAGTCGATCGTATGCGAAGCAACCTCCACCTCCATCACCTGGCCGTCCTTCCGAACGTGCCGCCAACCACCAGACAGCAGCAGCGGAGGACGGTTCAGGCCGATGGCAACGTCCATGAAGCGCCGGTGATCTTCACCGGCGATGAAATCGACGACACGCATGGCCATGAACTCTTCGCGCGAAAAGCCGTAACGATCCATGGCCGCGGCATTCACCTCCAGGACGTCGAGCGTCTGCGCGTCGTACACCCACATCGGATGCGGGTTGTCCTGGAAGAGCAGCCTGAAGCTTGCTTCGCTTTCTCTAATCGCCCGCTCGACCTGCTTGCGGTGGGTGATGTCGGAGAAGCTGACCACGGCCCCAACAATCACGCCATGTTCGACGATTGGATGGGACGAATACTCCACCGGGAATGAGGTGCCGTCCCGGCGCCACATGGCTTCGTCCTCGACTGTGCAGGGCTCGCCCACCTGGAACGCTCGGAAGATAGGACAATCATCGAGGGAATAGGGCGAGCCGTCCGGATGGCTGTGGTGCACGAGCTGGTGCATGTTTTGACCCAGCGCTTCGTCGACCGCGTAGCCCAGGGCCCTGGCGGCCGCGTCGTTGATGTACGTGCACCGCCCTGTCAAGTCAATGCCGTAAATGCCCTCGCCTGTCGACTGCAAGATCGAACGAAAGCGGGCCGCAAGCTGGGAGATCTCTTCTTTCGCCCGTTTACTTTCGGTGATGTCGTGGGCCAGGACCGCCGCGCCCCGGACGTTTCCCAGCTCGTCGTATACGGGAGATGCGACCACCGAGACGTCGACGTATGTCCCATCCTTGCGCACGCGAATCGAATCCGACCGCCGAACAGGGTGCCCCTTCCTCAGGCGACGCAGCACCCCGGCAATTTCGTCAAGCCGCTCCGCCGGAACGATGCGAGCGATCGATTGCCCAACCATCTCCTCAGCCGAGTAGCCATACAGCAGCTCGGCGCCGCGATTCCAGCTGGTGACCACGCCGTGCAGCGTCTCGCCGATGATCGCATCGTCGCTGGACTCGACAATAGCCGCCAGCCGCGCCGCCGTCTCAGCCGCGCGCTTTCGCTCGGTGAGGTCATAAGCGAATGCACTCAGGAACCGGGTCTCTGCGGACCCAATCGTGGCCACCCCCAGCTCGATCGGAACCTCGTACCCATCGCGATGCCGAGCCGTGATCTCGGTGCGATGAAGCCTCGTCCCGTCGACGGCGGCCGCGCTGACGGGGCACTCCAACCACGGGCAGCTGGCATTGCCCGGCAGCGCGAAGATGAGCTCGGCTATCGGACGTCCAACAGCCTCCGACCGTGGCCAGCCGAAGAGCTCCTCGGCCATGTGGTTCCAGTCGGTAACAACACCCTGGGGCGTCATAGTGAACACGGCGCCCAGGCCGGTATCGATAATCGCCCTGGCGCGCGCCTCACTCTCCAGCAAGGCCGCTTGGACACGCTCTCGTTCAGCCGTTCGAGCCGCCAGGCGATCGCGCAGCGCCGCAAAGCGTCTGGTCAATGTGGCGACCTCATCCACCTGGGTACGCGGCAGCGGCGCCTTTCCTGCTCCCTGGCTCAGCTCGTCGACCGCCCGGGTCAACGCCAGCAGGGGACGTGACAGAACACCGGCCACGATGACGCCGGCGACCGTCGCCAGAGCCGCGACGACGAGCAGCGCGACGAATGCCAGCTCGCGGCCGGCTCGAACGTCAGCCAGGGCGTAACTTTCACGCCGCTCGGCAACAATCCGCCAGCCGGTAGCCGGCACTTCGGCGTAGCCGGCCAGCCACTGAAGCCCATTCGACTTATAGCTGAGGGACCCGGATGGTGCATCAACCTGCGATGCGGCCGCGATCAGCGAAGCATCTACGGAGCCCCCAAGCGCGGGGGCGCCGCTCATAGCTGAGACGGCAACCGGCGCGCCTGTGGGGTCAACGATGTATGCCCGACCGCCGCTTCCAACGTCGAGCCTGGTGATGTCCCTGGCATACTGCTCGGATTCGAGCAGCACGATCCCGGCAAGGCCATCGGAGGGCGACGTCACCGGCGCCGCCACCCGCAGCACACGACGGCCGAGCGGCTCCGACCAGCCAAAGTCCGAGACTGCAACGCGGGTCGCGACGACTTCGTCGAAGATCACAGACCCGGCAATGGGGGACGGCCGGTTTGAATCGCTCCGAGCGAGAGGCTGGCCGGACGCGTTGAAGGTCGCGTACGCGAGCACATACGGCGATCGCTCGGAACCGCGAAAGAGCTCCGCCTCTTCCGCGGAAGAAAGATTCAGCAAACCCGGGATGCGCGCCACGGAGAAGGCCTCGTCGTAGAGCTCTCCCACGTGCTCGGAGACGGCATTGGCCACGTCCGCGGCAATCGTCTGCTGCAGGGCGAGCGTGCGCATCCTTGCAGCCGCTTCCTCACGCTGCCCGTACCAGGACACAACGGCCACCGCCGGCAACACTGCCGCCGCGCACAGTGCGAACGCCAGTCGATTGCGCAGCGAGCTCTTGGTTGGCGGCGACGACTTCAGTCCGCGGTACGAGAGCACGACCAAGCCCACCGCTAACCCCCAGTAGAGCACCACGGCAGCCCAATCTCGCTGCGCGAAAGCATCGAAGTAGGCGTATACCAACAGACTCCCAGCGGCGACCATACGTGCGGCCAGGAGCAGCCAACGACGCCAGCGACCAAGCGATCGGCCTGCCAGCCAGCAGCCTGCGAGAAGTCCACCGCCAACAAGTGGAGGCGCAGCGAGCAGCGGCAGCAGCTGATGAGCGCCGGGGGAAAGGGCCGCACTGAAATGAGCCGGCGCGGCAAGCATCATCGAGCCGACGGCGAGCAGTGGCAAGCCAACCACCAGGTCCAGCATGTCCCGGCCGCGCCGGTCGGCCTGCTCGAGCGACTGCAGGAACGAAGCCACGATGGCGCCGCCACTCAAGGCGGAGTAGAAGGCGGCCCCCGTCCAGCCACCGGTCGCCCCAAAGCCAACACCAAGCCACAGCAGGGTCGCCGCGGGCCAGAGGTGAAGGGCGATCCTCAAAGCGGGTCTGGAATTGAAGAAAATCGTGCCAAGCAGAACCAGCCCGCACAGGAGGAACATCCAGCCCCACACCAAGAGGTGGGGCTGCAAGGAATCGTATTCCGGTCTGGAAAATCCCTGGGGCGTGACGAGCATGAGCGCGCCCAGGGAGCTGCAGAACGAGCCGACGAATCGGCTCAGCGCCGTCGCCCTGGGAGCGCGCAGCCCGAGCCGCCATGACCGCCTCATCAGCGGAGCCTCGAACCAACGCGGAACAGGCTGATCCGATGGGGAGCGAACATCCTGCCAACAGCTTCCGTTCTTACTCATCTACCGGCCATGAACGGCGCCTAAATGGCCTGTAACAAACCAGCGTCTCAACCCGGCCTCGCAAGCGAAGCGGTGGCCTCACCACGCCCACATGAGCTATCGTTGCCCCGAAATGACGAGCTTCGACTTCCAGGCCGGCGGCACAAACCACCATTACGGGCGCATTGCGCACTGGCTCGCCGGCTACCTGTGGCAGCACCTTCCGGACACGACCATCAACATCAAGGTCGGGGAGGCATACCGAGATCTTCGGGCCGTGGGCGACGGGCTGGCACACATGGGTGTCTTCACGCCGGCGGCCTCAGCCCGCATGTGCTTGGAGGGCCAGGGTCCGTTCGAACGGCCCAGGCCGGCCCTGCGGGCTATCGGCGTGGTGCCTCATCGCGACGCGCTGGTCGTGGCGGTGCTGAGCGAGCTGGGCCTCGAGAGCCAGCTGGACGAGGTGCATGAACATAAGGCGCCGCTGCGCCTGCTGCTACCCCGAGAGCAGGCGCTCACCGGCCATGCCAGCCGCCAGGTCCTGGCCCTTCACGGCATTACCAAGGCCTCCCTGGAAGGCTGGGGCGGATGCTGGATCGAGGTCGATTCAGCCCAGGCAGCCTGGAAGATGATGGCCGCCGGCGAAGCGGACGCCATGATCAATGAATCGGTCCCACAGTCATTCCGGCCACTTTCGAAAGTGCGGCCTATCCGGCTCTTGTCGATGCGGCCGTCCGCTGTCGAGCAGCTGCAGGCCGAGCACGGCTATCGCTGGCTGGAGGTTCCTCCTGGCTCGGTAGCAGGCCAGGAGGGGCCCGCGATTGGCTTGAGCTGGGCGCACTGGATCGTGGTGGCTCATCGCGACCTGCCTGAGGAGGTGGGCTACCTCATGGCAGATGCGTTTCTCAACAATGCCCACCAGCTGGAGCGGCAATACACCGCCGACAACCGCCTGCCGGCCGAGGATTGCTCGCTCGAATACCCGATGCGACCGGAGGTCGTGGCCAACGAAGTGACCGTCCCGCTTCACACGGGCGCCGAGAAGCGCTACCGTGAGGCAGGCGTGCTGAGAGAAGCGCGGGCATAGCGGGTCCCAACCGAGACCGCGCTCGATCTCGCCCGACGCCCAAAGGCTATCAGCGGCTGGACGCGGCCGCGGCGCCACCATGGCGCTGCTGAAGCAGGCGGCCCTTCGTTGCCAGAAGCGCCAGCAGCAGCAGGAACGCGATGAGCACCAGCATCACTACCGCGGCGGCCGCGGCGGGTCCCAGGGAGCCCTGCTGCCAGCTGCGCCACACGGCCACCGACAGCACCGGGTTGCGCGGACCGGCGAGGAACAGGGCCATGGTCACTTCGCGGAAGGTGAGCAGGGCCGTCCACAGGCCGGCAAAGACCAGGGATGGCCGGACCAGCGGCACGACCACGCGGCGCAGCGCTTCGATCGGCCCGGCCCCCGCCACACGCGCCTGCTCCTCCAGCTCCTGCGACACCTGCAGCAGGGCTGCGTTGGTCACGCGCGTGGAGTAGGGCAGGTGATTGAGCGTGTTGGCGATGATGATCAACGCCAGACTGCCGGCAAGCGGCAGCCACGGGAGCCAGCGATCGGCCATCAGGGCGACGATGAACAGCGCGAAGGCAAAGGCCAGGCCGGGAATGGCATGCGGCAGCATGGCCACGTTGTCCATCAGCCGGCGGACGCGAAGCTTGGATCGCACGACGATCAACGACATGTTGACGGCGAAGAAGAGGACGAGCATCGGGGCCAGGATCAGCAGGATCACCGTGTTGCGCACGGCATCGAACCCACCAATGGTGGCCAGCCAGAACTGCACGTCGTAGTTGCGCAGGCTGGCCTTGGAGAGGGCCTCAGCCGATGGCACCTGCACGTAGGGGAATAGCGACAGCCACACCAGCACGATGACCGGTAGCACTACCGCCAGCGTGAGGTAGAGGCCGACGAAGCCCAGCGCGAGAGGCTTGGCCTTGCCCAGGTCCACTTCGCGCGGCTGAAACCCCTTGCCCCCGACGACGGCGTAGCGCTGGCCCTGGGCCAACACCCGATAGTAGAAGTACAGGGCCACCAGGCTGGGAATGGCAATCATGACGCCGTACACGCCGGCCGCGCCATAACTGATGGTGCTCGCCTGGCCCGAGTTCGGCTGGACCGAATAGAACAGCTCGGTGGCCAGCACCGGGGTTTGCCCGCCGGTAGCCCCCAGCATGGCCGGGATCTCGAACCACGATACCGCGCCCATGAACACATAGATGGCTCCGCCCAGGAGGGCGGGGCGCATGAGCGGCATCGTGACGCGCCTGAAGGACTGCCAGCGATTGGCGCCCGACGTGGACGCAGCCTCTTCGAGCGACGGGTCCAGCATGCGCATGGGGCCGGACAGCAGGAACAGCATGGTCGGCGTGGCTGCCAGGCCGAGCACCCAGGCCATGCCGAACGCGTTGCTCAGATTCAGGTGCACCGTCTCCTGGTTGATCAGCGCGCCAATGATCTTGTTCACCAGGCCGATTCGCTCGTTGACCAGCACCAGCCAACCCATTGCCTGGATGAAGCCGGGAATGAGCACGACCAGGGCCATGAGCGTGAGGAACAGATGTCTTGCCGGCAGGTTGGTGCGATTCAACAGCCAGGCCAGCGGAGCGGCGAAGAACAGCGTCACGATCACCGTGCCCACGCCGACGATGGCGGTGTTGGGCAGCACACGCTCGATGACGAACGGCCGCACCACCCCCTGCCAGTGCTGCAGGGTGAAGCCGGGCTCCGTGGGGAGACGCGGCACGAAGGTCATATAGAGGATCACCAGCAGCAGGAGACAGATGGCTCCTACCACGACCCAGGCTACGGCAGCCGGCACCATGTACGGGCCAACGCCCTGCGCTTCGCGTTGCTGCCGGCGGGCCAGACCCTTTGACGGCGCCGTCCGAAGACGGCCATAGGCTTGCAGGCTCAGTTCAGAACATCCTCAACGGCGCTCGCCTCTTGTGGGAAGCGAGCGCCGAATTCATCGACAATCGCGAATCCGTTGGATTTCGAGGACAGTTACTTGCGCTGAGTGATCGCCGCCTTGATCTGACCTCGATAGGCAATGCCATCCGGCGTGCTCCACCACTTCAGCTGCTCGATCGTGTCGGCGTTGGCGTACCACTGCGCGACCTTGCTGCCGCTCTCGGCCAATGATTGCCGCGCCAGCTTGTCCTGGTCGCTCTGGCCGAAGATGATGTTCTCCTCGTGCGCGGCGGGCTGCCACGCCGCCTCGGCCTCGGGAGTGGTCATGAACAGGGTCCACAACGCCGCCGCGGCCGGGTGCTTGGATCCCTTGGGGACGATGTACATGACCTTGCTGAACGGCGTGTAGTCCTTGAACCAGCTCAAGCCGACCGGGGCGCTCGGATCCTTGGCCTTGACGTCCCAGTAGTAATAGGTGTTCATCGGCGCGAACGGGAATTCGCCCAGCAGCAGACGGCTCAGCGCGGGGCTGAAGTCCACGACGCCGATGGCGTCCTTCCCAATCTGGTCGATGGTCTGGATCCAGGCCTGCTTGTCCGTGTAAAGCTGGATACCCAGCTCCCAGGCATCGGTCCAGGGTGGAACCGTGTACTTGCCTTTGAACCGCGGATCGGCCATGTCCGTAACCTTCTGCGGCATCTGGTCGGCCGAGATGAGCTTGGTGTTGTACATGAGCGCCTTGGACCGTGTGCTCCAGGTGAAGGTGTAGCCGCTGAAGGGCACCGAGCTCACGTCCTCCGGCTTCACCGTGCCGTTGCGCACCCAGCTGTTGACCTCTTTGAGCAGGCCGTCCCAGTTTTCGATCTTGGTCAGGTAGCCCTTGTCGTAGAGCTGGATGAGGTCGTTCTCCGAGCCCGTCAGCGTATCGAACTCGGGCCGGCCGCCGGCGTCCAGCGTGGTCATCATCTTGGCCAGCTTGCCTGTCTGGTCACCCAGAGCAACGTTGATGTTGAGGTTCAGCCCAAACATCTTGTTGAACGCCTCTTTGAGCTGAGGTACGCGAGGCGACTGCTCGGTTGTCGTGGCCGTGTCGAGCTCACCCTCCTGTTTGGCCTGGGCGATGAGCTTGTCGAGCTGGGCCTTGGGAGAATCGGCGCTCGCGGCCGCGGACGCCGACCCGCCGCTGGCGGGAGCCGCGGTGCTGGCGGGAGCCGCGGAGCCACCGCAAGCGGACAGGAGGAACAGGCCGGCCAGCACAGGCCCGGCCAAACGACGCTGTTGGACCTTGGCGAGGAGGTGCATGTAATGGTCTCCAGGTTTAATGGATGCGCTCTATCCTACCGGCGAACCTGGAAAAGTCAACTTGTCGTCCGTTTGTCAACCAGGGGGCGAGAGGGCCATCGCGGCCTCACCGGACGGCGGTCCTGGCAACGAATCGGGCCCAGGCTCAGCCACCGCCTTCCAGGCATCGTAGGAGATGAGCTGCGGCAGTCGCCACAGCACTACCCCCAGGCCCAGAATGCACAGCAGGCCGCCGCTGACTACCGACACCTGGGCGCTGGTCAGCGCGGCCACCCCGGTCCCCTCCATGTCACCCAGGCGGGGCCCACCGTTCGTAACCATCAGGCTCAGCGCCGATACGCGCCCGCGCAGCCCATCCGGCGCCGAGAGCTGCATGATCGTCGAACGCAGGATGGCGCTGATGTTGTCGGCTGCCCCGGCGAGCACCAGGAACAGCAGCGCCAGCGGGAAATAGCTGGTCAACCCAAACAGCGCGATAGCCACGCCCCATACCATCACGGCCCCGATCACCACTCGCCCCTGAAAGCGAATGCCGCGCACCCAGCCGGAGGTGGACACCCCCAAGACGGCGCCGACGGAACGCGCGGCCGTGAGCATGCCGAGGCCGGTGGGGCCGACGTGAAAGACGTCGAGCGCCAGGACCGGGAAGAGGCCCGCGGGAAAGCCGAAGACCATGGCGTCCAGGTCGATGGCGAACGCCGACAGCAGGATCGGCGTTCGGGCCAGGAAACGGATGCCCTCGACCATGGCTCCCCAGTTTGGACGTGAAGTCATATCGATGGGCGGAATGTCGGCGATGGCAACGAGCGCGGCGATCGCCGCGCCGAAGGTCAGCGCGTCGAGCGCATAGGCCGCCGGCAAGCCCACGGAGGCGATCATCACTCCACCCAGGCCGGGTCCCAAGATCCGGGCCGTTTGCTGGCCCATCGAGTTGAGGGCTATCGCCGCGGTCAGACGCGGGCGGTCGACCAGGCGCGGCAGCATCGACTGCCTGGCCGGACGATCGACCGCCGAGAAGATGCCCGAGATCAACGCCAGCACGAAGATGTGCCAGGGGGCGACGATCCCGCTGAACGAGAGCCCGGCCAGGCACACGCTCACCGCGCACAACCCCGCCTGCGTCCGAAACAGCAGGCGCCGGCGGTCGCTGGCGTCGGCGATGGCCCCGCCAAGCAGGGCGAAGATGACCAGCGCTGCCAACTGCACCGTGGCCAGCGCCCCCAGGGCCACCACGGAGTGGGTCAGCACGTAGAGCTGATAGGGTAGGGCCACCCGCGTGATCTCGCTTCCGAGATTGTTCACGAGCTGCCCCAACCAGATGAGGCGGAAATCTCTATGGAAGTGCAGCGGCCCCAGATCGGGGAACAGCCGGCGGACCTTCAATCCCTGAATGCCACGCTCACAGCAAGGATCGTCCCGGCCGTTCGGTTCAGGCTGCCGTCGCTTTCCAGGGGTCCACGGTCACGTGGATGGCGCCAGGCTCACCCTGCCCGCCGGATGATTTGATGGCCCAGTCCACCTGGTCCAACCCGAACTGGTGAGCGCTGAGCTCGTGCAGCGGGAACCGTCCGGACGCAATCACGTGCAGCGCCCGCGCGACCGACCAGTAGGAATGGCCTCGCGCGGCTTTCACCGCCAGGAACTTGAGCTTGATCAGGCCAATGGGAAAGCCGTCGATGGTGGTATTCATGGATCCGGCGGGAATGACCAGTGTGCCGCGCTTGCGGCTCAGCACGTCGAGCGCCGGAAGGACGGTGCTGGCGTTGCCCGCGGCCGTATCGACGACGACGTCCACGCCACGTCCGGCGGTGATCTGCGCGATGCGCTCGCGCAAATCCTCCCGCTCCACGTCGATGACGTGGTCGGCGCCCAGAAGGCGGGCGACTTCGAGCCGTCGGGCATCCCTCGTCAGACCGGCCACGATGATGCAATCGGCGCCCGCCACCTTGGAGGCAATGACGCAGCCCTGGCCCTGCTGCCCTGGCCCCTGGATGAGGATGGTCTTGCCGGGGCCCACGCCGCCCTCAACGTGCGCCCACTCCCAGCCGTTGCCCAGCGGCAGAGCCAACGCGGCCTCCGCCGACGAGACGTGGCTCGGGACTCTGTGAAATTTGCAGTTAGGCGGCAGATAGAGGTATTGGCTGAAGCCACCCCATAGCGTGGGCGCAACGTCTATGGGCGTGTGGCCGTAGCGCGAGGCGTTGGCCGTGTGGTGATGATCGGTGCCGAAGCACAGCCGGTAGTCGCCACGGAAGCAGAACTCGCAGTGGCCGCAGGGAAGATACTCCTCCAGGGCAATCCGGTCTCCTTCCTGGATACCCCAGCGCTGAGCCGCCACGCGGCCGAGCTTGACCACCTGGCCGACGTTCTCGTGGCCCATGATCTCGGGCAGACCGCGCAACGGCTGAGGATAAGAGCTGACGTCGCTGCCGCAGATGCCAGCAGCCTCGACGTGCAGCCAGCCGCCGTCTTCCGGAATCTCCGGCAGAACGAACTCCCGGATCTCCGTCCGAGCTGGACCAACTTTGACAGCGGCACGCACCGACTCAGCCATGCCTACTCCTTAAATGTCTTGGGCTCCCCATGCCCCCGGCCGGCCAGCGTGCCTAGCCTACGCGGGATCATACACAAGCCGGCAGCAACCCAGGTCTCTTTGACAGCCGACACCGGTGCACGTATCGTTGGTTGCCAGCCGTCCCAAACAGGCCAACGACGCGGGACGGAGACGATTTCGAGGGAGGAGCGAAACGTGACTGCACGCTTGCTTGGCCTTCAGGCCAGCATCATCCTGGGCTTCGCGCTGGTGAGCTGCGGAGGCTCGGCTGCGCCGGCGGCGAGCTCACCAGCACCAAGCCAGGCCCCAGCTTCCAGCCCGGCAGCGAAGCCTGCCGGTAGCGAGAGCGCATCAGCCAAGCCCGCGGCCTCGACGGCAGCTTCGCCCTCGGCGGCAGCTTCGGCTTCCGCCAAGCCTGCCGCTTCGCCCAAACCCGCGCCCACCACGCTGCCACCGATCCCGGCGGACACTACCACCGTCGCGCTCACCAAGGTAGCGATCCCGCCGATCGCCGGAAAGACGCTATCCGCCGATACGCTCGACGTCGACCAGGCCGCGCACGTCCTGTACGCGACCGATCGCACCGCCGGCGGCATCGACGTTTTCGACGTTTCCACTCCCAGCGCCAAATACCTGACGACGATCAAGACGCCGGCGGAGTCGCATGGCATCACGGTAGCCAAGGACATCAACCGCCTGTTTGCGGGCCAGACCGGCAGTAAGCTGGCCATCATCGACATCGACCCCAAGTCGCCAACGGTGAACACTGTCATTGCCACCGTCGACACCGGCGGCAAGCTCCGAGCTGACGAGCTGGCGTACGACCCCAAGGACAAGAAGGTCTACATCTCCAACATCGACGAAGGGTTCGTGGTGGCCATCGACGTCACGACGAATAAGGTCACCAAGCGCTTTGACAACGTCGGCAAGAAGGTGGAGCAGCCCATCTACAACCCGGCCGACGGCATGGTGTACATGGACGACCAGGGCCAGAACGCCATCTTTCAGTTCGATCCGGCAAAGGACGCGCTCCTGAAGACGTTCGACATCGGCGACGATTGCCAGCCGGCCGGGGAGGCGGTCAACCCGGCGACCAGCCAGGTCCTGCTCGGCTGCACCAACAGGACCAAGCAGCACACCGCAGTGTTCGATCTCAAATCCGGCAAGCTGGCCGGGACGTTCGACAACACCGGCGCGGGCGACATGGTGGTCTACGACCCCAAGGCCGACCGCTTTCTGTTCGCCGTGGACAGCTTCTTCCGCGGGGCGAGTGTCGGTGTCTTCGGCGGCGCTGCCCCGGTGAAGTTCATCACGAACGTGCCGACCTCGCCTGGCAGCCACACGCTGGCGTACGACGAGACCAACAAGATCGTGTACGTCCCGGACGTCCAGCCCAACGATGGCGCGCTGCTCAGCTTCCCTTTGCCAGCCAAATAAACAGCAACCTAGCAGTTATTTGGACGATATAATCATAATGTCGTGGCAGAAGATCTAACCAAGTATCGAGACGTGCGCATCGCAGCCGAGATGCGCTCCGCTTACCTCGACTACGCCATGAGCGTCATCGTGGCGCGGGCCCTGCCCGACGTCCGGGACGGACTCAAGCCGGTGCACCGCCGCATCCTCTACGCCATGAACGAGATTGGCATGACCGCGGGCACGAAATACCGCAAATGCGCCAGCCCGGTTGGCGAGGTGATCAAGTTCTACCATCCGCACGGCGACGTGGCGGTGTACGACACGCTCGTGCGCTTGGCCCAGCCGTGGGTCATGCGCTACCCGCTGATTGACGGCCAGGGCAACTTCGGCTCGGTCGACGGCGACCCACCGGCGGCTATGCGTTACACCGAGTGCCGGCTGCAGCCGATCGCCAACATGCTGCTCGACGACCTCGAGAAGGACACGGTCGACTTCATCGACAACTTCGATGGCGAAAAGAAGGAGCCGACGGTCCTCCCGGCGCTGCTGCCGCAGCTCCTCCTCAACGGCTCCTCGGGCATCGCCGTGGGCATGGCCACGAATATCCCCCCGCACAACCTGGGCGAGGTGGTCGACGCCGTCACCTTCCTGATCGACAATCCGGACGCCGAGCTGGACAAGCTGTTCGAGTTCATCAAGGGTCCGGACTTCCCCACCGGCGGCACCATCATCGGCATCGAAGGCGTGCGCCTGGGCTACACCACCGGCCACGGCCGCGTGGTCATCCGCGCCAAGGCCCATATCGAAGAGGTCAAGGCCGAGCGTTTCCAGATCATCGTCACCGAGCTGCCCTACCAGGTCAACAAGGCGCAGATGATCGAGCGCATCGCCGATCTGGTCCGCGACAAGAAGATCGAGGGCATCTCCGATCTTCGCGACGAGTCCGACCGCGAAGGCATGCGCATTGTCTTCGAGCTCAAGCGGGACGCTAACCCGCGGTCGGTCCTCAACCAGCTCTACAAGCACTCGGCCATGCAGAGCACCTTCGGCATGAACATGCTGGCCCTGGTCGACAACGAGCCGCGCATCCTCAACCTGAAAGCCTTCCTGCGCGAGTACATCGCCCACCGCCAAAGCGTGGTGCGGCGGCGCACGCAGTTCGACCTCGACAAGGCCCGCGCTCGGGCTCACATCCTCGAAGGCTTCAAGATCGCGCTCGACAACCTCGACGCCGTCATCAAGACGATTCGCGAATCATCCAACAGCGAGGCCGCGCAGAACGCGCTCATGGAGCGCTTCAAGATGTCCGAGCTGCAAGCCAAGGCCGTACTCGACATGCAGCTGCGCCGCCTGGCGGCCCTCGAGCGGCAGAAGATCACCGATGAATATGCCGAGGTCATCAAGCAGATCGCCTACCTGGAAGACCTGCTGGCCAACCCGCGCAAGATCGACCAGGTCATCAAGGACGAGCTGAAAGAGCTCAGGCGCAAGTACGGCGACGACCGGCGCACCGTCATCACCATGGACGAGTCGGCCGAGCTGACCGATGAAGACCTGATCGCCGACGAAGAGGTGGCCGTCACGATCACCAACCGCGGCTACATCAAGCGCGTGCCGAGCACGACCTATCGAGTCCAGCGGCGGGGCGGCAAGGGCATCACCGGCATGATCACCCGCGAGGCCGACGCGGTGGCCCAGCTGGTGGTGTGCCGCACGCACGACAGCATCCTGTTCTTCACCGATCGCGGCCGCGTGTTCCATCTGAAGGCGCACGAGATCCCCGATTCGAGCCGAACGGCCAAGGGCACGCCCGTCATCAACCTGATCAACATCGAGCCCAAGGAGCTCGTCACCGGGCTGATCCACATTCGCGACTTCCAGGAAGCCGGCGCGTTCATGGTGCTGGCCACCCGCAAGGGCGAGATCAAGAAGACGGCCATCTCTGAGTTCGCCAGTGTGCGCCGAGCCGGACTCATCGCCTACGACATCGAGCCGGGCGACGACCTGCTGTTCGTGCGGGCCGTCCCAGCCAATGGCGACGTCATCCTGGCCAGCAAGAAAGGCTACGCCGCGCGGTTCTCCGAAACGGAGCTGCGCTCGGCTTCACGCGCTTCCGGCGGCGTACGCGGCATCAAGCTGCAGGCCGGCGACGAGGTCATCGGCATGGACGTGGTTCGCGACGGGACCGATCTGCTCACGGTGACTGAGGACGGCTTCGGCAAGCGGACCCCGGTGACGGAATACCGCCAGACAGGTCGCGGCGTGCAGGGCAGTTTCACTATGGAGCTGCGCAAGAAGGGCCGCAACGTGGCCGGCATGCGCATCGTGGAGCCGGATGACGAGCTGATGCTCATCTCCAAGGACGGCATCGTCATCCGCACTGCCGTCGAAACGGTGCGCCGCGCCAGCCGCCTGACCGAGGGCGTGACCGTCATGAAGCTGGGCGCGGGCGACAAGGTCGTGTCCATGTCCACTGCCGGCTACGACAAGAAGAACGGCAAGAAGGGCGAAGAAGAGGAAGAGAGCTAAGAGCCGGAGCCGGCTAGGCCACCGGCGCCGGCTGGCCCTTGCTGAGGCGGACCATCAGGATCGCCACATCTGCCGGATTCACGCCATAGAGCCGGCCGGCCTGGCCGAGCGTGGTAGGGCGGAACTGCTTGAGCCGCTGGCGGGCTTCCGTACGCAGTCCCGGGATGGCATCGTAGTCGATGTCCTCCGGCAGGGGATAGCACTCGAGCTTGGCTCGACGCTCCACCTCGACCAGCTGCTTGGCAATGTAGCCTTCGTACTTCGCCTCCACGTCCACCTGCTCGCGCACCTCGTCCGGGAGCTCGGGCTGGCTCGAAAGGGCCATCACCAGGTCGTACGAGGCCTCGGGCCGGCGTAAGAGATCCAGCGCGCTCATCTGCTTGGACAACGGCGCTTGCCCGACCTCCTCGAGCGCAGCATTCACCCGCGGCGTGGGCGTGAGGAACGTGGAACGCAGGCCCGACAGCGCCGTGGAGACGGCCCTGCGCTTTGCCTCGACCCGCTCGAACCGCTCGTCCGAAATCAGGCCAAGCTCATGCCCCAGGGCGGATAGGCGCAGATCGGCATTGTCCTGCCGCAGCAGGAGCCGGTATTCGGCTCGCGAAGTGAACAGCCGGTAGGGCTCGGTCAGCTCCTTGGTGCACAGATCGTCCAGCATCACGCCCACGTAGGACGAATTGCGCGGCAGGCTCACTTCATCCTCGCCCCATGCCAGGCGCGCCGCGTTGATGCCGGCCACCAGACCCTGAGCGGCCGCTTCCTCGTAGCCGGTCGTGCCGTTGATCTGGCCTGCCAGGAACAGGCCGCGAATCAACTTCGTTTCCATCGACACGCGGACCTGGTTGGTCAGCACGTAGTCGTACTCCACCGCGTAGCCGACGCGCATCATCTCGCAGCTCCGCAAGGCGGGGATACTGCGGAGCATGGCCAGCTGCACGTCCTCCGGCAGGCTCGTATTGGCTCCCTGGACGTAGACCTCCAGGGTCTGCCGGCCCTCGGGCTCGAGGAACAGCTGGTGCGACGGCTTGTCGGCGAAGCGCACGATCTTGTCTTCGATTGACGGGCAGTAGCGCGGCCCGACCCCCACGATCGTGCCGTTGAACATCGGCGCCCGATGCAGGTTCTCCCGGATCAGGCGATGCGTCTCCGCGGTTGTGGTAACCAGGTGGCAGGGCAGCTGGTCGGTCATCGCCGAGCGGCCGGCGTTGGCGAAGCTGAAATACAGCGGACGGTCGGTGTCGCCAGGTTGGATCGCCGCCGCGTCGAAGTCGATAGTGCGACTGTCGACACGCGGCGGCGTTCCCGTCTTCAGCCGTCCCAGGCGCAGCCCCAGCGCCCGCAGGCTGTCCGTGAGTGGCAGCGAAGGCAGCTCGCCGCTGCGCCCACCGGGCTCGCTGTGCTCGCCGCGGATGAGCTTGCCGTTGAGGAAGGTGCCCGTGGTGAGCACCACGCACGCCGCCTCGTATTGCGTCCCGCTAGAGGTTTCGACACCGACGATCCTGCCGTTCTCGGCGATGAGCGATCGTGCCTCTGCCTGCTTGATGTCCAGCCGGGACTGGGTTTCCACCGTATGGCGCATCAGCGCGCCGTACTGCCGCTTGTCGGACTGCGCGCGCAGCGCCTGCACGGCCGGGCCTTTGCCCGTATTCAGCATGCGGATCTGAATGTATGTGTCATCCGTGGTCCGCGCCATCTGGCCGCCCAGCGCGTCGATCTCGCGCACCAAATGTCCCTTGGCCGGACCGCCGATCGAAGGGTTGCAGGGCATCAGCGCCACGCTGTCGAGGTTCAGCGTCAGCAGCAGCGTGGCACGACCCATTCGGGCGGCAGCAAGCGCCGCTTCACAGCCGGCATGGCCTGCGCCCACCACGATGACGTCGTAGCGCTTATTCACCAGAGACGAAGGGTATCAGCCGGACGAAGCGTCGCTGCCGAAAATGCCGCTGAAGTTCCCCTTGAAGTCGCGCAGGAAGGTGCGAATGCCGTCGACGTCCTCCGGTCCGACCGACGTCGCCTCGAGGAAGCGCTCCTGCTCCTGCTCCGTGAGGTCGGTCACCCGCTCCAGCGAGCTGTCCTTGCGCAGCGACACGACGAACATACCGGCCCGATGGCAGTCATCGCAGTCGACGCCGATGATCCACACCGTGTCGTACTTGGCCATGACGTTGACATTCTCGAAACAGTGCTGGCGATTGCAGTGCGAACAGCGGAAGCGGGCGATTACCCGCTTGACCAGGCGCTCTTCCGCCGTCGAACCATCGGACATGTTCAGCTGTCCAGATCCCCCTCAGGCCTTGGGCTTCCCCAGGTCGTCCAGAGTATCGAGCCCGTTGATGAGCTCTTGAAAGGCGCTCAGCTTCTCGAGATCGAGCTTTTCGGTGGGCGCCTCCGCCGTGGGGGCTTCCTCCGTATCGGGAGTTACACCGGCGCTGTTCAGCACGCTCTCCTCGACGTAGATCGGCGCCTTCACCCGAACAGCCACGGCAATCGCGTCGCTGGGGCGGGAGTCGATCTCGATGTGGCGGCCGTTGTTGTCCATGATGATGCGGGCGAAAAAGGTCTCTTCGCGCAGGTCGTTGACCACGACCTGGGTCACTTTGGCTCCCAGCTCGTCCACCACGGACTTCACCAGGTCATGGGTACATGGCCTGGCAGGCGGGACGCCGGCCACCGCGCTGGCGATGGCCCACGCTTCGAGAGGGCCAATCCAGATCAGGAGATAGCGCTCCGTGCTCTTGTCTTTGAGGATGACGACGCGATTCTGAGTGGTCAGACTGACGCGAACGCTCTCGACAACCATCTCGACCACTGTTCAGACCTCCAGAGGAACCTCACTGGGAACTATACCGTCCAAGCCCCAGCGCCAGACCGGCTTCGAGCCGCCGGCAAACAGATACCGGCTTGACGATCAGGACAGCTTGAGGAGCGAGCGCACGGTGCGGTTCACGCTGTCGGTAGCCTCGTCCGAAGGCATCGTCTTCACGCACTCTTGCACGTGATCGGCCACGATATGGCTTGCCACGCTGTCCAGCGCGGACCGCACCGCCATCAGCTGGGTGAGGATCTCATCGCAGCCCCGACCCTGTTCGAGCATGCGCTCAATGCCCTTCACCTGGCCCTCGATCTTGCGCAAACGCTGCCGTGCCGTGTCGCTCATAGCCTACCCCCGTAGGGTAGCGCGCGCCTCGGCAACGGCCAAGGGTGGGTCTAAGCCTGATCGAGCTCGAACGCGCGATGCAGCGCTCGCACCGCATCGGCCACCTTGGCGCGCTCGATGAGCACGGTGATCCGTATCTCCGAAGTGCTGATCATGTCGATGTTGATGCCGGCCTCGCTCATCGCCCCAAACATTCGGGCCGCATAGCCGGGATGGTTCTGGATCCCTGTTCCAACAATCGAAACCTTGGCCATATCGGGATTGGCGATGACGGAGCTGGCGCCAAGATCCCGGGCCACCGACTCGATGAACTTCTGGCTCGATTGCAGGTCAGTCTTGGCCACCGTGAACGAGATGTCCGTCACGCCGTGGTGGCTGACGTTCTGGACGATGGTGTCGACGTTGATCGCGGCGTCGGCCAGCGGGGCGAACAGCTGGTGGGCAACGCCCGGACGATCGGGCAGGCCGACCAGCGTGATCTTGGCGACGTCCGCATCGTGGGCGATGCCGGTGACCTTATTGACGTTTTCCACGCCGATAATCGTCCCTTCCCGGTCGCTGTAGCTCGACCGCACCGTAATGGGCATGTTGTAAATCTGGCCCAGCTCCACAGCCCGCGGGTGCATCACCTTGGCGCCCATCTGAGCCATCTCCAGCATCTCTTCGAAGGAGATCGTGTCCAGCTTGCGCGCCTCTGGCACGATACGGGGGTCAGCGGTGTACACCCCGTCCACGTCGGTGTAGATCTCGCAGGCATCGGCGCGCAAACGGGCCGCCAGGCCCACAGCGGTCGTGTCTGAGCCACCGCGGCCCAACGTGGCCACGTCTTCCTCTTCGGTCAGGCCCTGAAAGCCGGCGACGATGACGATCTTGCCGCCTTTCAGCTCGCGCTCCAGGCGGGCCGGGTCGATGGCCGAGATCTTGGCCTTGCTGAAGGTGGTGTCGGTCATGATGCCGGCTTGCGGACCGGACAGCGCCACGGCCTTCTGCCCCAGCTCATGCAGGGCCATCGTGACCAGCGCCGACGAGATCAGCTCGCCAGTGGACAGCAGCAGGTCCATCTCTCGCGGCTCCGGCTGCCGAGTGATGCGATGGGCCAAGTCAATCAGCTCGTCGGTCGTATCACCCATGGCCGAGACCACCACGACCATGTCGTTGCCGGCGTCGCGACGCGCCGCCACTCGACGGGCAACCGCCTGGATGCGCTCGACGTCTTTGACCGAGCTGCCGCCGTATTTCTGAACGACCAGGCTCAAGAGACAGGCAGCGCGGGATCCGGGGATGAGCCGCGGCCACGACCGCCGAGCCTGGGCCTCGACCGACCCGCCGGACTGGCCGCGGCCGGCGTCGACGGGGAGCGCTGTGCCCTAACCGATTGGCCCCGCGTGCGGCGTGGCAGGGGCAGCGGCGCCGGGAGCAACGCGGCCTCCACCACCTGATCCATGTGCTCCACCCAGATGAACTCCATCTGGCGCAGCACGCCTTTGGGAATCTCGGTCAGGTCCTTCTGGTTCTTCTTGGGCAGCAAGAACTTGCGCAAGCCCTGGCGATGCGCGGCCAGGATCTTCTCCCGCAGCCCGCCCACCGGCAGCACGCGGCCACGCAGCGTGATCTCCCCTGTCATGCACACCTGGCGCGACACGGGGCGCTGGGTGAGCGCCGAGATCATTGCCAGGCACATGGTGATGCCCGCGGATGGACCGTCCTTGGGAATCGCGCCGGCGGGTATGTGGATGTGGATATCGGCGCTGTCCCAAAAGGGGGCGCCGATACCCAACCCCTCGGCTCGGGAGCGGGTGTAGCTGTAGGCTGCCTGGGCCGACTCCTTCATGACCTCGCCCAGCTGGCCGGTAAGCTGCAGGTTGCCCTTGCCGTCCATGACCGTGACTTCGATCGGCATGAGATCCCCGCCGGCCTCGGTCCAGGCCACACCTGTGGACACCCCCACTTCATCTCGTTCCTCGGCAGCGCCATACAGAATCTTCTGCGGGCCCAAATACTTTTCGAGCGAGGTCTCGCCTACGATCTGCTGAGCCTTGCTTCCGGCGACGATGTCCCGGGCAACCTTGCGGCAGATGCTGCCGATCTCGCGCTCGAGGTTGCGCACGCCGGCCTCATGGGTGTACTCGCGGATCAAATGGCGCAGCGCCCCGGTGGAGAACCGCAGCTGCCGCGGCTTCAGACCGTTCTCTTCCAGCTGCTTGGGCACCAGGAACTGCCTGCTGATGTGCAGCTTCTCCTCTTCGATGTAGCCCGGCAGCTCGATAATCTCCATGCGGTCGCGCAGCGCGGGGACGATCGGGTCGAGGATGTTGGCGGTGGTGATGAACAGCACCTGCGAGAGGTCGTAGTCGACCTCCAGGTAGTGATCGGAGAATGCCGTGTTCTGCTCCGGGTCCAGCACTTCCAGCAGCGCCGAAGACGGATCACCGCGGAAGTCCATGCCGACCTTGTCGATCTCATCCAGCATGAACAGCGGGTTCACCGTTCCCGCCGAGCGCATGGTTTGGATGATGCGCCCCGGCAGCGCGCCCACGTAGGTGCGCCGATGTCCTCGAATCTCCGCCTCATCGCGGATGCCGCCCAACGACACTCGCACGAACTTGCGGCCCAGGGCCTGAGCGATCGACCTGCCGAGGCTCGTCTTGCCTACGCCCGGAGGGCCCACGAAGCACAGAATGGGGCTGCGCAGTGTACCGGCAAGCTGGCGGACGGCAATGTATTCGAGAATCCGCTGCTTGACCTTCGTCAAGCCGTAGTGATTCTCGTCGAGCACCTCTTCCGCATGATTTATGTCAAGGTTATCCTCGGTCCGCTCGGCCCACGGCAGGCCCACCAGCCAGTCGACGTAGGCCCGAATCATGCCGGTCTCCGGCGAGATCGCCGGCATCGCCGCCAGGCGGTCCAGCTCTTTGCTGGCCTTCTCCTTCGCCTGCTGTGGCAATCCGGCGGTTTCCAGCTTGTCGCGCAGCTCGGCGATCTCCCGGCTCATCGGATCCGCTTCGCCCAGCTCGGTCTGAATCGCCTTGATCTGCTCGCGCAGGAAGAACTCACGCTGTGACTTGTCGACTTCCTGCTGGACCTGGGTCTGGATCTTGTTCTCCAGCTCCAGGATGTCGAGCTCTTTCGACAGAAGGATGCTGACCCGCTCCAGCCGCTCGGCCGGGTCGACGGCGGTCAGCACGCTCTGGCGCTGCTCCACGCTCAGCTCGAGCGTCGAGGCGATGAGGTCGGCCAGCCAGCCGGGTTCGTCAATGTTCATGGCCGCGACGTAGGCATCGTTGGGCAGCGAGCGGCTCAGTTGAACGCACTTTTCGAACAGCGCCAGAACCGCCCTCATCTGTGCTTCGACGTGGGTCGTCTTCTCCGCCGTGAGCTCCACGGGCTCGGCCAGCGCCTGGATGTGCGGCTCCCACTGGCTGAACTCGCGCACCCGCGCTCGGCGCTGACCCTGGACCAGCACGCTGGTGGTCCCATCGGGCATTTTCAGCATGCGACCGATAACCGCTTCGGTGCCAATCTCGTAGAGATCGTCCGAGCCAACGTCTTCGATTTCGGGATCACGCTGAGCGATGACGACCACGGTCCTGTCGCGGGCCATGGCGTTTTCGATGGCTCTCACCGACTTCTCCCGCATGACGAACAGCGGCGTGACCATGTGGGGGAACAGCACGGTGTCCCGGACCGGCAGCACCGCTACCGGCCCGATGACCTCCTGGCGGCGGGAGCGCCGGCGCCTGGGGCGCAATGGGGGATCCATGGCCAGGCCCTCACTGACGGGGGCCAAGACTTCCTTCGGTGGCGCCTCGGCGGGGCGGCTGCGCTTTATGCGACGCTTGCGCGGAGCCATTTCCGCGCTCGCGGGAGGCTTAGAGCGCTCTGTCGGCATCAGATAACCCAGCTAGTATAGTCGTGCTGGCTTCCTTGACTTATGAAAGAGGTGAAATCTATAGTCAGGTAGCCGAACGTTCGTTCTGTCGCATCATGGCACGATATATGCCGCCTATCCAGCGGCAGATGAACACAAGCTAAACGAATTTTGATCTTGGGCAGAAAGGTCTGTCTGAGTTACCAGTGGAATGTGTTGAGGCCGTTGACACAAGCGGCGAGGCTTCTCGGAGCCCTCGCTCACCTCGGTTCGTCTTGTAGTACCAGTCCCTTAAAACAACCCACGAGCTAAAACACAGACATACCTCCTGCCAGAGGAGGGTAGGCATGACGATAGCCTGGCTTATCGTCGTCGGCGTTCTTTGCTTGGCAACCGGATCAGGTGTTGCCTACGCGTTGACTCGCAGGCAGAACATCGACCACACCAAGGAAGCCAACATCAAGATCGAGGCGATGCTGGCGGAGGCCAGGGCCGAAGAGAAGGACATCCTGCTCAAGGCCAAGGACGAGGCGCTGAAGATCCGCAATGCAGCCGAACAGGAGGCGCGCGAGGCCCGCGGCGAATACCAGCGGTCTGAGCGACGGCTGGCACAAAAAGAAGAGAACATCGACCGCAAAACCGAGGCGCTGGAGCGCCGCGAGCGAGGCCTGACCACCAAAGAGCAGGAAGTGGATCAGGTCAAAGATCAGCTGGAGCAGGCACGCCAGGAGCAGGTGCGTGAGCTGGAGCGCGTCTCGGCGATGGGCCGTGACGAGGCCAGGACGCAGCTGCTCCAGGCCATTGAGACCGAGATTCGAGCCGAAGCGAACAAGCGCGTGCGCGACATCGAATTCGAGGCCAAGGAAGAGGCCGAGGCCAAGGCGCGAAAAATCATCGCGCTGGCCATCCAAAAATACGCCTCCGATCAGGTCTCGGAGAGCTCCGTCTCGGTCGTGCCGCTGCCCAGCGAGGACATGAAAGGCCGCATCATCGGTCGGGAAGGCCGCAATATCCGGGCGCTGGAAGCGGCCACCGGTGTGGACGTGATCATCGACGACACGCCCGACACGGTCATCCTGTCCGGTTTCGACCCCGTGCGCCGCGAGATCGCACGGCAGGCGCTTTCCAAGCTGGTGGTGGACGGCCGTATCCATCCGGCTCGCATCGAGGAGCTGGTGGCCAAGGCGCGAATGGAAGTGGACAACGTCATGCGCGAGGAAGGCGAGAAGGCCGCCCTCGAAGCGAAGGTCCACGGCCTCAGCCCCGACCTGATCAAAGCGATGGGCCGGCTGCACTTCCGCACGAGCTACAGCCAGAACGTCCTGCGGCACTCAATCGAGATTGCTGCGCTGTGCTCGACCATGGCTCACGAGCTCGGGGCGGACGTCAACGTGGCGCGGCGGGCCGGCTTTTTGCACGACGTCGGCAAGGGCGTGTCACATGAAGTCGAGGGCCCGCACGCCATCATCGGCGGCGAGATTGCCAAGCGCTTGGGTGAGTCCAAGAACGTGATCCATGCCATCAAGGCCCATCACGGCGAGGAGGAGCCGGAAACCGTGGAAGCGCTGATCGTGTCCGCCGCGGATGCCATCTCCGCCGCTCGGCCGGGCGCTCGCCGCGAGAACCTGGAGACGTACGCCAAGCGGCTGGAAGCGCTCGAGAACATCGCCAACTCCTTCCCTGGAGTGGACCGCTCGTTTGCCATCCAGGCAGGTCGGGAGATTCGCATCATCGTCAAGCCGGACGAAGTTGACGACCTCGCGGCGGCACGTCTCGCCCGCGATATCGTTAAGCAGATTCAGGAGAACCTGAGCTACCCGGGGCAGATCAAAGTGATGGTGCTCAGAGAGACCCGGGCGGTGGAGTTCGCCAAGTAACGCTCTACAACAGCATGTAAGGAGAAAGCCGCGGGCGCGCTGCGCCCGCCGGCAATCCATCCCAGTGAACGTCCTCAAAGTAGCAGCCCAATCCAAACCGACGGCGGTTGCCGGGGCGGTGGCCGGTCTCATTCGCGAGCAGGGGCGCGCGGAGCTCCAGGCCATCGGCGCCGGCGCGGTCAACCAAGCAATCAAGGCAATCGCCATCTCCCGCAGCTACCTCTCTCCCCAGCACATGGACGTCATCTGCGTCCCGACCTTCATGGAGGTGGTGATCAACCAGAGCCAGCGAACCGGCCTGCGGCTGGTGGTGCAGCGGTGGGATTACGACGAAGTGCACGACATCGCCGAGCCTCCGGAGCAAACCCACGCCGCACAGCACTGGGACGATGAGTCCGGCGAGCCGTTCGAGAACGATCGCCCGCGTGCTTAGGCGCGAAGCCCGCTGAGCCAGGCCCCAGCGGTCCGGTCCCAGGCGTCGTCGACCTGCCGGCGCAGCGCCTCCAGGCTGGCGCTGTTGTCGATAACCACGTCCGCTCGGCGAACCTTGTCCTCGGGGTCGGGCTGGGCCCGTAGGCGCTGCAGCGCATCCTGCCCGGACATCGATCGCTGCTCTGCCAATCGCTTTATCTGCTGATCCTCGCCGGCCGTCACCGCCCAGATGGTGTCGCAGGCGTCTGCCATGCCACTCTCGATCAGCTTCACCGCATCGATCGCGAGAACGCTTCGCGGCGGCGCTTCGATAATCCTGCGCTTCACCTCAGCCCGTACCGCGGGATGCACGATCAGCTCCAGGTCACGCAGGGCCTCCGGACTGCCAAACACCATCCTCGCCAGACCGGCCCGGTCGAGCTCACCACGGGCGTCCAGGGTGTGGGGACCGAAACGGTCGACGATCTGGCGCAGCACCGGCTGTCCGGCTCGCTCAAGATCCCGCACGACTGCATCGGCGTCCACGACGATAGCCCCCTTGGCCGCCAACATGGCGTCTACCGTGCTCTTGCCGGTGGCGATATTGCCCGTTACGCCGATGGCGTAGAGGTCGGCCCGCCGCGGGAATACCTCGGGCGGAAGCGCGGGCTTCAACACACGACCCCCTTTCGCCAGGATGCGCCGCCGGCCAGGCTAGGCAAACAGGGCAGGCTGAGCAACGTCCAGCGGCGCGCCCGAAAGGAGCCGGCGCAGGGTCTCCACGCTGCGCCGATCGGGTCCGGCCCCTTCATAGCCCGGGACCTCCAGGAGGAAATCACAGTCATTGGCGGCCAGCGGCAGCAGGACGTCCTGCAGACCCTGAAGGCCGATGAAGCCATCTCCAAGGTTCTCATGGCGGTCCACGCCGGAGCCGAAACGCGCCTTGGAATCATTGACGTGCACCGCTCGCACCCGCTTCAGGCCGATGCTGCGGCGAATCTCGTCGAACATCTGCTCGCGCTCGGCTGTATGCGGATAGTCGTACCCGGAAGCGAAAGTATGGGCGGTATCGATGCACACCTGCAGGCGCTCGTCACCATGGCACATGTCGATGAAGCGGCCGATTTGGTCAAAGCGGCTGCCCAGACAGTTGCCGCTGCCGGCGTTGTTCTCGATCAGCACCGGGATCCCGTTGTCCGCTTTGCGCAGGGCCGCCTCGAGCCCCACGGCGACGGACTCTTCGGCCTCGGCGACCGCACGCGACAGCGCGCTGCCCATGTGCGCGATGACGCCGGCCGCGCCGAGCCGTTCGGCGGCCTTCAGGTAGCTGGCCAGCGCATGAATCGACTTCTCGAACAGCTCCGGGTTGTCAGTGCCGAAGTTGATCAGATAGATCGCGTGCAGGTACACAGGGCCAACCCGCTGATCGCGGGCCAGCCGGCGAAACTCCTGCACGTCTTCCTCGGCCAGGGTGGGCACGAGCCAGCGCTGCGGAAAGCTGACGAACACCTGGATGCAGTCCGCGTCGATGTCCTTGGCCCTGCCGATCGCCTCCCATATGTGGCCGCGAGTCGAGACGTGGGCGCCTACCTTCATCTCTGTCTAGGGTACACACCTGTAGGCTTGATACATGTTGGAGTTGGGCTACAAAGCATCGGCCGAGCAATTTGGTCCGCGGCAACTGTTGGACTTCGGGGTGTTCGCGGAGCACTGCGGTTTTGACAGCGTCCTGGTCAGCGACCACTTTCACCCCTGGGAGCACACGGGCGGACACTCCCCATTCGCCTGGTCCTGGCTAGGCGCCCTGGGTGAGCGGACGCAACACGTGCGCATCGGCACGAGTGTCGTTTGCCCCACCCTCCGCTACCATCCCTCGATCGTGGCGCAGGCCATGGCCACGCTGGCGGTAATGTACCCCCGGCGAGTGTTTTTCGGGGTGGGCACCGGGGAGGCGCTCAACGAGACCCCGGCCACAGGCATCGAGATGCCACCCTACAAAGAGCGCTACGAGCGGCTGGTGGAGGCGCTGGACCTGATGCAGCGCCTATGGACGGAGGAGTTCGTGACCTTCGACGGTAAGTACTATCACACTCGCGGCGCCACCATCTACGACGTTCCGCCAGAGGGCGTGCCGATCTACCTGGCGGCCTCAGGGGCAAAGATGGCCACTCTCGCCGGCCGCGTTGGGAACGGGCTCATCACGACCAGCGGCAAGCCTATGGAGCTGTACCGCGACACCATCCTGCCGGCCTTCGAGCGCGGCGCCCAGCAAGCCGGCCGCCACTCCAAAGCGCTGGACAAGATGATCGAGATGAAGGTGTCCTTCTCCATCGAGGACGATCGCCAGTGGCCGACCAGCGTGCTGGGCCAGGAGGAAAAGGTAGGCGTCTACGACCCGCGCGAACTCGAAGAGCGGGCACGCCACATCACCGACGATGCGCTCATCAAGCGCTGGATCACCTCGCCCGACCCCGATTACCACGTCCAGGAAATCGAGAAGTACATCGAGCTCGGCTTCACCAACCTGGTATTCCACGGCCCAGGCGACGACCAGGTGCACTTTATCCAGGCCTATGGCGCCGAAGTCCTCCCTCGCCTCCGCCGCAAGTACGGCTCCCGCTACGGCCGCCGCTACGCGTGAGGCGTGAGGCGCTGGGCGCGAGGCGCTGGGCGCTGGGCGCTGGGCGCTGGGCGCGAGGCGCGAGGCGCAAGGCGCGAGGAGCAAGGCACAAGGCGCGAGGCGCTGGGCGCAAGGCGCGGGACGCTAGGCGCTGGGGCGCTGGAGGCACGACCTCGGACGCCGAAGGCAGCCCGCTGCTGCGGTCATGTTGAGCGGCACCCAAGCGGTATGTCGCGGCCGGCGCTTGCCATTGCCGGCTACCATCTGGCCTCACCCACGT
>Ga0070741_10001914_pt1 | contig 59115 bp, 47 predicted proteins | sample Coa_R1_4_FD_66440 | JGI IMG/M metagenome (GOLD analysis project Ga0070741, IMG submission 66440) | Surface soil microbial communities from Centralia Pennsylvania, which are recovering from an underground coalmine fire - Coalmine... | ecosystem: Environmental > Terrestrial > Soil > Unclassified ...
ACCACGGCCATTGCCAACGGCCGCGATCTCTACGCCTTCCGCTTCGCCGAGAACGACGTGGCCAACACGCTGTATTTCCGCGAAAGCGGGGGCCAGGTCGTGGTCGCCTCAGAGCCGTTCGACAAGGAGGACGACTGGACCGAGGTCCCCGAGGGCCATGTGCTGGTGGCGCGTGCGTCCGATCCTCTCGAAATAGTTCCCTTGCACTTGACGGTTTCCGCGGTGAAAAGCGCGGAACTCCCTCACGCCAGCCGGATTAACGCGCGCAACTAGGTTCCGCCTGCTTGCGGCACCCCGATTCCCCTTTGGGAGCGCGGACCATGGCATTCGATTCCGAGCTTTTGAAACGGTTGCGTCTTGGTGTCAGCGACGACCGCAAGCATCTGGTCATCCGCTCCGCCATCGGGCGCGGCGAGATCATCGAATATTCCTTCGGCATCGAGGAAGAATATTTCCTCGCCGACAAGCGCACGCTCGATGTCGCCATGGAGACGCCGAACGCGCTGTTCGAAGCCGCGAACTGGTCGACCGGCGGCCAGGCCATGCGCGAGATGCTGCAGGCGCAGCTCGAGGTCGCGACCAATATCCATGTCGATGCCGGCGATGCGCGCGAGGAACTGGCGTTCCTGCGCCGCGAGGTCGCGAAGGTGGCGGACCAGTTCGGTTTTGCCATCATGGCCTGCGGCACGCATCCGACCGCGGCCTGGCGAAACTCGCAGCCGAGCCCGAAGCCGCGCTATGAGGAGATGATCGAGGATCTCCGCAGCATCGGCCACCGCAACATGATGTGCGGCATGCATGTCCATGTGCAGCTGCCGGACAGCGAGCGGCGCTTTGCCGTGATGCGCGCGATGATCCCGCATCTGCCGCTGTTCATCGCGCTGTCGGCGTCCTCGCCGTTCTGGGACTCGCACAAGACCGGATTGAAGGGGTATCGGCTCGCGGCCTACAGCGAGTTGCCGCGCACGGGATTGCCGGAATTGTTCGAAAACCGGCGGGCCTATGATGATTATGTCGAGGCGCTGAAGACATCCGGCGTCATTCCCGACGAGAGCTACATCTGGTGGGCGATGCGGCCGTCGTCGCGGCATCCGACCCTCGAACTGCGGGCGCCCGACACCTGCACCCTGATCGAGGACGGCGTTGCGATCGCCTCGCTCTATCGCGCGTTGGCGCGCCATCTCTATCAGCGGCCGCGACTCTCGCATGGCGTGACCAGCGTCGATCGCGCCATCGCGGTCGAGAACAAGTGGCGCGCGCAGCGTTACGGCACCGATTGCATTTTTGTATCGAAGGAGGGACCTGTCCCGATCGGCGAACTGCTATCGCGATTGATCGAGCGGACAGCTGCGGACGCCGAAGCGCTTGGCTGCGCCGAGGAAGTGCAGCACTGCCGCACCATCGTCACACGCGGCAGTTCCGCGGACTTCCAGCTTCGCGCCTGGGAGGCGGGCGGTCAGGATGTCGCGGCGGTGTCGCGATGGATCGCGGCGGCGACCGCCCCGAGCCGCCCGAAGCGGACGCCGGCCGCGGCTTAGCGCATGATCCGGAAAAGTGTGCAGCGGTTTTCCGAAAAGATCATGCCGAAATGACAAGGTCTAATCCTTGGCCCATTCGCCGACCACGCGATGCACCTCCTCGAGATGCTCGCGGATCTGCTCCAGCGCAAAGCCGAGCGCATAGAAGCGTTCGGCCGCCTCGCTGGTCATGCCGCGGATCAAGCCGTCGCGGCGGACCGCGCTGAACTCCTCGGTGTACTCATGGAAGACGGACTCGACCTCGCCGAGATCGGGCGGTCCCTGCCGCGCACGCAGCGCGTTGGCGCTCGCGCGAAGGAAATCGCCCGCGACCTTGGAGATGCGCCGGACTTGCGGCTCCAGGCGCGATTGCGCCTCCGGCGGCAGCTCGCAGCCGACCGCGCGGCCGAGGATGACGACGTCGTGGCGCAGCCGGAGCGAGGTGCGCAGCAGCGGGCCGGTGTCGGGCCCGGCGGTGAGGCGCGCGGTGCGTTCGTGCTCGGCTTCGGCGCCGGTCGCATTCAGCTTGGTGATGAAGCTCGCAAGCTCGTCATTGATCTCGCGGATATCCGGCCGGTCGCCGCCGAGATGATGCGCCAGCATCTGTTCCAGCGCGCCGGCGACGAGATCCAGCGTGTCGGCGGCGGCCTCGGTGGTCTGGACATGCGCGCGTGAGGGGAACACCAGGAAGGAGACGATGAAGCCGACGGCGCCGCCGACCACGACCTCGAGCACGCGATCGAATGCGGAGGCCATCGGGCTGACATGCTGCATGCTCGGCACAAGGAGCACGATGATGGCGGTGATCGGCAGCACGTTGAAATTGGTGCGGAACGCCGCGATGAAGGCGAGCGGGGCGATCGCCAGCGCCAGCACCGCGAACAGCGCGTATTCGGTTTCGTGCGGAATCAGGATCGCCAGCAGCCCGCCATAGGCGACGCCGGCGAGCGTGCCCGTCAGATAGTCGCGCGCCGTCCGGAGCGAGCGGCCGAGGCTCATCTGCGTCACGATCAGCGACGTCAGGACCGCCCACAGCGGCAGCCGCAGATGCAGCGCCTGCGCCACGGCTAGCGCGGAGAGGGCAGCGACCGTGACCCGCAGCGCCAGGATCAGCTGCAGCCGGTAGCGATGGGCGAGCGCGCGGAGATGGGTGATCTGGGAGAGCAGGCGCGAGGGTGGGGGAGACATGCGGGAGTTATAGCAGCGGATTTGCCGTCTCTCATCCCTGCTCCGGCATTGAAATCTGCATCGTTCAGGTTGTTAACTGAAAAGCACTTGTCGATGCCCGTGGCGGGAGGAAGCCAATGCGACACCAGCTGTGCAAGATGCTCGGAATCGACATCCCCATCATACTTGCGCCCATGGGTGGCGCGGTAGCTCCGCCTCTTGCGGCGGCCGTGAGCAATGCAGGCGCGCTGGGAACACTCCCTCTTTGGCGCGCCGATGTCGAAACCCTTCGCCGCGAGGTGCAAAAGACACGCTCGCTCACTTCGAAGCCTTTCGCGGTCAATCTGAACATGGAGTTTCGCCAGGAGCAACGGCTCGAGGCCTGCCTCGAGGAGGGCGTGCCGGTCATATCGTTCTTCTGGCGCGACCCCGGCGATCTGGTGAAGCGTGCGAAAGCCGGCGGCGCCGTGGTCATATACACCGTGGCTAACGCCGACGACGCCCGGCGCGCGGTCGATATCGGTGTCGATATCGTTGTCGCGCAGGGGTGGGAAGCCGGCGGCCATGTCAGGGGAATGGTGGCGACGTTGCCGCTAGTGCCTGCCGTCGTCGATGCGGTCGGCGACACGCCGGTGATTGCCGCCGGCGGTATCGCCGATGGACGCGGTATGGCCGCGGCGCTGGCCCTCGGCGCGGCCGGCGTCTGGGTCGGCACCCGGTTTCTCGCCTCCACGGAGGTGTCGATCCATCCCGAATATCAGCGGCGCATCCTTGCCGCTTCCGAGAACGACACCGTCTGGTGCGAAAATCTCTTCGATGGCGGCTGGGCCAATGCGCCGCATCGCGTGCTGCGCAACTCGACGGTCCGCAATTGGGAAGCAGCAGGCCGGCCGCCTTCGGGTCAACGGCCGGGCGAGGGCGAGATCGTTGCAAAGTCGGAGACACGCGGAGAGGTCGACCGGTACATGAGCATCACGGCCGGACCGGACACAACCGGTGAGATCGAGCCGCTGTCGCTGTGGTCGGGGCAGGGTGTGGCGATCGTGCGCAAGGTGCAGCCGGCCGCGGAGATCGTTCGCGAGATGAACGATGAGGCCAACGCCATCCTCCGGCGGCTCGGGCAACAGAGCATGTCATGATCGAGGCCGGACCGCAGCTCATTCGAATACGTCGTCGGCGCGGCCGAGCAGCGAGGGCGGGATGGTGAGGCCAATCGTCCTGGCGGTCTTCAGATTGACCACGAGTTCGAAGCGTGTGGGCTGCTCCATCGGGATTTCGCCGGCGCGCTCGCCATCGAGGACTTTCCTGATCAGCCGGGTCGACTGGCGGCACATGTCCTGCACGTTGGGACCATAGGAGATCAGTCCGCCGGCTTCGACGAATTCCCGGAAATTGAACACGGTGGCGATGTGTCTGCCGCTCGCCGCTTCGGCCAGTTCGCGCCGGCGGACGAAGAACGAGGGATCGTAGATCACGATGATGCCGCTGGCGCCGGCATCGGCGGCCTGCGAAAACGCCGGCCCGAGTTCGTCCGGCCTCGTCACGCCCTTTGTCAGCAACTCGATCGCACTCGCCTTCGCCGCCAGCTCCACCTCCTTCAGTTCGGCCTGCGAGCGCTTGTCGTCGGGATTCAGCACGATGCCGAGTTTGGCAATCGACGGAAGAATCTCCTTGATGATCTCGACGCGCTTGCCGTCGAGATCGGCATTGATGCAGGTGACGCCCGTGAGGTTTCCGCCGGGCCGGGAGAGATTGGTGACGAGCCCGCCTGCGAGCGCGTCGCAGGTCACCGCGACGATCGGGATCCGGTCGGTTGCCGCCTTCGCGGCCTTCGCCGCCGGATCGCCGCTGGTGAAGATCAGATCGGCGCCCGAGGCGACAATCTCGGCGGCGATCGCCGGCATTCGATCGACCTGTCCATTCGCATAGTGGCGATCGAGCGTCAGGTTCTTGCCCTCGACCAGGCCCTGCTCGGCGAGCCCTTGATAAAAGCTCTTGAGGTAGGCTGAGGAGGCCTCCGTTCCCGACAGCAACATCGCGATCCTGACGGATTTGGACGGCCGTTCTCCGGCGCCCGCGCCCGACGCGATCGCCGCGCAAGCGGCAACAAGACAAATGATCAAACGAAATATCATGGTGTGTTTCCTTGTATGCGCCTCTCAATATCGAATTTGCGCCAGCTTTCGCAGTTCATCCGGCGTCGCCGTCTCGAAACCGAAGAATTCCAGATAGGCCGGAATCTGCTCGAACAGCATGTCGGTGCCAACCTGATAGTCACAACCTTTTGCGCGTGCCGCGGCCAGGAACGGCGTGATCTCCTCCGACAGCACGACCTCGCCGACGAAGCTCGATGACTCGACGCGATTCACGTCGATCGGCAGCGGATCGCCCTTGCTCATGCCGAGCGCGGTAGCATTGACGACGATGTCGCAGCCGGCGGGATCGGCGGAGCCGACACGCAGGTCGAGATTCGGATAGTGAATCCTCAGACGCTCTGCCAGCGCATTCATCGACGGCGCGACCACATCGTACAGAGCGAGCCTGGACACGCCCGCCTTCGCCATCGATGCCGCGATTGCGGACCCGACTCCGCCGCAGCCGGCGACGAAGGCGCCGGCGCCGGCGAGACCGCGGCCCTTGCGCCGCAAGCCGCGCACGAAACCCTCGCCGTCGAACATGTCGCCGATCAAGGCGCCGCGTTCGTCGATCCGCACCGCGTTGCAGGCGCCCGCGATCTTCGCCGATACCGAGGCGTCGTCCACCAGCGACAGCGTCGTGACCTTGTGCGGCATGGTGATCAGCGCGCCCTGCACGTTGGCGAGCCGGACGACCTGCTTCAGGAAGGGCGCATAGTTCTCGGCTCTGCAGCCCATCGGAATCACGGCCGCGTTGATCCCGCGCGCCTCGAAGAAGGGATTGTAGATCATCGAGGACTTGAAGCTGTCGGTGGGATAGCCGATGTGGGCGATGAGCCTGGTTTTTCCGTCGATCAATTGGGGGCTTCGGTGTGCGGGGATGTCCGGGCGAAAAGACTAGGGGATGCGTGGTGCCGCAACAAGCACCACTAATGCTGCCCGACGGGCAAAACAGCCGAATTTCTGTCAAGGGCGCTTCGCAAAAATATATCTGTTTCCGAAATTCGGAACATGTGGTTTACTGTGTCCACCTCGCCCCAACACGAGGGACGTTCGGCCAATCGTCACGACACGTGGGGCGGGATGCGATGGCCGCAAAGGCACGCAGGCGATGCGTATCCGTTGCGGACGGTCAAGTCGCGTGGTCCTGTCCCCCCGACGCTGGGGTCAAGCTCGTGAGCGATTTCACGGGTGACGGAGGCTAACAAGCCCGGTACTCCGGGGAGAGCGCGAAGTAAGCCGTAAACCATTGCGCAGGGAGTGCCGGATGTATCGGTCCTACCTGACTACTTGTGTGCGCTTCTACCTCTTTCAGCACACAAGGCTTGCGGGTGCGGCCAGCGCCCGGCATTCCCTGCGCCCTCTGCCTTTCGAGGGACAACGAAGATGCAAAGCCCGGACGCGACGTCGCGCCGCGGGAAGGCTGTTTCACGTCCTCTTCGCTGTCATCGCCCGCGAAGGCGGGCGATCCAGTATTCAGAGACAGCAGTGTTTGAGCCGAAAAGCCACGGCGTACTGGATGCCCCGCCTTCGCGGGGCATGACACCGAGTTGCTATTTGAAATGTGAATCGGAAACCGGATGCGGCGCGAAAGCGACAGGCGTAGGATCGGGCTGCGGGCGCCTCATCGCGCCTGTCGACATAGCCGGAAGGAGGATCCCATGTATGCCGCCATCCGTCAGGCCAAGGCCAAGACCGGCAGCGCAGAAGAGCTGGCGCGCCGCATCAAGGAAGGCGCCATCCCCATCATCAGCGACGTCGAGGGTTTTCGCGCCTACTACGTCGTCTATGCCGGGGACGACACCGTGACCGCGATCAGTCTGTTCAACAATTTCGCGGGCGCCGAGGAAGCCAATCGGCGCGCGCTGGCCTGGATCGATCAGAATCTCACGCCGCTGCTGGTCGGGCAGGCGAGCGCGGTCGCGGGGCCAGTCATCGTGCATACGCTGGCGTGAGGTCCTTGCTCGATATCGTCGCCTGCGGCCTGCGCCACTGGCTCGGGCCGAATGATAGGCTATGCTGTGTTTGGGCAAGAAGACCCATCACAGGAAAACACAGGCGAGGATCGCGGCCATGCGTGTCGTTGCGTTGGAGGAGCATTTCACGGTTCCGGCCCTGGTCGGCCGCATCGATCGGGCCGCCATCAGCCGGCGCGGCTTCCGGCCGAGGACGCCTCCGAAGGACGGCCCCAATCCGCTCGAGCTGGCGCCCGAGATCGGCGAGCAGCGCCTGCAATCGATGGATGAGTCAGGTATCAGCGTGCAGGTGCTGTCGAACACCGGTCCGGGGCCTGACCTCGCGCCCGGGCCTGCTGGCATCGCGCTCGCGCGCGAGATGAACGACCATCTGGCGGCCGCGGTCGCGCGCCATCCGACGCGGTTCGCGGGTTTTGCCGTGCTGCCGATGCAAAGCCCGGACGCGGCGGCCGTTGAGCTCGTTCGTGCGGTGAAGGAGTTGGGTTTCGCCGGCGCGCTGATCAACGGCACCACCGAGGGCCGCTTCCTCGATCATCCCGGCTACGATGCGCTATTGGCGGCGGCCGAGGAGCTCGATGTTCCCATCTACGTCCATCCGCATCTCGCACCCGAAGCGGTGCGGCGCGCGTACTACTCGGATTTGCCCGATGGCGCGGGCTTCGTGCTCGAAGCCGCCGGCTGGGGCTGGCATTCGGAAACCGCCATCCAGATCCTCCGCCTGGTGCTGTCCGGGACGCTCGACCGGCATCGGCGGCTGAAGCTCATCATCGGCCACATGGGCGAAATGCTGCCGATGATGATGGCGCGCGCCGACGAGGTGTTTTCTCGCGACATCGATCATCTTTCGCGCCCGATCAGCCGCGCCATCCTCGATCAGGTCTGGCTCACCACCAGCGGCATCTTCACCGAGCCGCCGTTCCTGGCGGCGCTCATGACCTTCGGTATCGACCGCATCATGTTCTCGGTCGACTATCCCTACGCGCCCAACGCCAGGGGTCGCGCCTTTCTCGACCGCCTCTCGCTTGCGCCTGCCGACATGGCGAAGTTGTGCCATCGCAATGCCGACCGGCTACTGAAGCTGAAGGTGGAATGAGGACGAGTTCTCGTCATTGCGAGGAGCGCAGCGACGAAGCAATCCATATTGCCGCAAGCGAATAGGTGGATTGCTTCGCAATGACGACGAGTTTGCTTGACCGTGAAACTACCCCAACAACACCGCGTCCGCACCATTGATGGCATCCGCGCCGTCGGTGACGGTCTTCTCCAGCGATGCCGCCTGCACCGTGACGTTCTCGGCAAAGAAGCGGGCCAGCGTCACATAACGCTCGCCGTCGCCGCCACTCTTGGCGGCAATCGCCTCGCCGGCGAGCATGCAGCCGCCGAGCGTCGAGCCGAACAGCCGCAGATAGGGCGTGGCGCCCGCGAGCGCATCGTTCGGCTTCGACGTGACGCGATCGAGCAGCCATTTGCTGGCGCGCTCCAGCGCGCCGAGCGCATCGCGCAGCTTGGCGCCCGTGGTGCCGAAGGCCGGATCGTTCGACGTCTCGACCTGCTTGATCGTCGCGTCGAGCTCGGCGAGCAGCGCCCACACCGACGCGCCGTCATTGGCCGCAAGCTTGCGGGTGACGAGATCGATCGACTGGATGCCGTTGGTGCCTTCGTAGATCGAGGTGATGCGCGCGTCGCGATAATGCTGCGCGGCGCCGGTCTCCTCGATGAAACCCATGCCGCCATGCACCTGCACGCCGAGATAGGCGACCTCGTTGCCGATGTCGGTCGAGAAAGCCTTTGCGATCGGCGTCAGCAGCGCGCCGCGCGCGGCGGCGTCGGCGCGCACGTGAGCGTCCTTGGCACGCACCGCGACGTCGAGCGCCACGGCCGTCGCATAGCAGATCGATCGCGCCGCCGCCGTCAGGCTGCGCATCTGCAGCAGCATGCGCTTGACATCGGGATGCACGATGATGGCGTCCGAGCCGGCGCCGTTGCTGCCGACGGCCTTGCCCTGCTTGCGCTCCTGCGCGTAAGCCAGCGCCTGCTGGTAGGCGCGGTCGGCGACGCCGACGCCTTCGAGGCCGACACCGAGGCGCGCCTGATTCATCATCGTGAACATGCACTGCATGCCGCGATTTTCCTCGCCGATCAGGTAGCCGATGGCGCCGCCGTGATCGCCCATGGTCATGGTGCAGGTGGGGGAGGCGTGCATGCCGAGCTTGTGCTCGACGCCGCTGGCGTAGATGTCGTTGCGCTGCCCCAGCGAGCCGTCGGCATTGACCATGAATTTCGGAATCAGGAACAGCGAGATTCCGCGCGTGCCGGCCGGCGCGTCGGGCAGGCGCGCGAGCACGAAATGCACGATATTGTCGGTCATGTCGTGATCGCCATAGGTGATGAAGATCTTGGTGCCCTTGATGCGATAGGTGCCGTCGGCCTGCTTCTCGGCGCGGGTGCGCAGCGCGCCGACATCGGAGCCGGCCTGCGGCTCGGTGAGCTGCATGGTGCCGGTCCATTCGCCGGACACGAGCTTCTCCAGATAGACCTTCTTCAGCTCGTCGGAGCCGTGGGCGTCGAGCGCCTCGATCGCCGACAGCGTCAGCAGCGGGCAGAGGCCGAAAGCGACGTTCGACGCGCTCCAGATCTCGGTGCAGGCGGCGTTGATCGCCAGCGGCAGGCCCTGGCCGCCGAAGGCTTCCGGACCCGACACCGCGTTCCAGCCGCCGTCGGTCCAGCGCTTGTAGGCATCGGGCCAGCCCGGCGCGGTCGTGACCTTGCCGCTATCGAGCTTGATGCCGTGCTCGTCGCCGACGCGGTTGAGGGGTGCGAGCACATCCGTGGCGAACTTGCCGGCTTCCTCCAGCACGGCCGCGGCGATATCGGCGTCGAAATCGCCGTAATGGCCGGCTTCCACCGCCGCCTTCAGCCCGGCGCCGTGATTGAGCGCAAGCAGCATGTCGTTGATCGGCGCGCGGTAGGTCATGGTCACTCCCCGGATAGCTGTTGGCGCCGTCTTCCCATGAAACCGGGGCGCCCTCAACTGCCGGATGGGCCATTCTCAGTGACTGCGGAGCCACCGCAAAGCCTGTTGAAATGGCGCGCCTGTCTCTATAGACGGGCGGTGATCAAGGGAATCTGCGGTAACCTGTTCCGCCGTTCCCGCGCGTTGGGGCGTAGCCAAGCGGTAAGGCAGCGGATTTTGATTCCGCCATTCGGAGGTTCGATCCCTCCCGCCCCAGCCACGCAGTGACTCGACCTAGGATTGTGGTCAATTTCTGCGCGAAAACCCGGCATTTGTCGGGGATTCTGCGCGTTTTGGATTTGTCTCCAAACGCCGAAAATCGGCAACCTCAGCGAGAATCTGCCGAAAGTCTCCGGACCACGTGCGGAATATTCCCATTTTGAGGAGACTTTGCGTGGAGGCTATTTCGATCGCCACTGCGTGGTAGGGCTGGCAGTTGGTAATGCCGCGATTAGCAAGCGTCTGTCCGCATACGAACCAAAGATGGAGGACAAGATGACGTTGACCAAAAGCTTGAACAGAAGCACTGGGTCGAACCAGTGCGCCATGTGCGGATAAAGCTTGGTGTTCCTGATCGGTAGCTCGGACATGATGATGCTCCCACCCCAAGGCACACATTAGTTGAGACGAGTAGGGCCGAACTCGGCAGGAAACCAATATCCACAACTTTTGGTCGAATGACTGGTTATAGCAAGAGATCGGAATAGGCCCGGCTTCAGGCTATTGGCCGTCTTGCGCCTTCGATTCGCGGGTTGCGGGGCCGGTCTCTGATAGGATCGCGGCGCGGCCTTCATCCCGGATGCGGCGTCGGTGCCTGTGGCAACGTGCCCTTCGCGGAATGAACGGTTATGGAGTGGCTGATAAGGAAGCGAAGCTGGGACGTATCAAACGTGGTATCGTTTTTGAACGAGTGTGCCGTTTAGTGAAAATTGAACAAAGAGGCTTGACCGCAAGGATTTACAGGGTCGTTAGAGAGACCAGTACTTGATTGCATGCGGGACCTCGGACGGATCGATGGCGGATTTGATGTCAAAAAAAATGCCCCCTGGTCTTAACTTTCCGAAGAGCTCCGCACGGTCCATCGCGAGATAGTCGCGATGAGGCACTGCCAGTATCAAGCCATGAAGGTCGACTAGTTCCTCAAGTGAACAGGTCGAAATGTGAATTTCTTTCGCTACGGCTTCCGAGATCAGTGGGTCGTGTAAGCGCGGGTCGACCCCGAATTCTGCGAGTTCTTTGAGAATGTCCGGCACACGACTGTTTCTGGTGTCAGGGACGTTCTCCTTGAAGGTCAAGCCCAATATGCCAACGGAAGCGCCACTTACAGCTATGCCCGCTTGTATAAGCTGTTTGACAACCTGTTGCGCGACGAATGTTCCCATCCCGTCATTGATGCGGCGTCCTGCCAGAATGATCTGGGGATAATATCCGTGGACCTCAGCGTGGGCAGTCAAGTAATACGGATCCACGCCGATGCAATGGCCACCTACCAGCCCAGGCTTAAACGGCAAAAAATTCCATTTTGTTTCTGCGGCAGCGAGAACATCCCTTGTTCGGATACCCAAATGATTAAAAATAATGGCGAGTTCATTCATCAATGCTATGTTGAGATCGCGCTGGGTATTTTCGATCACCTTGGCCGCTTCGGCAACTTTGATGGACGGCGCGCGATGTAGCCCTGCAGGGACAATACTTGAGTAAACCTTTGCAATCCGCTCGAGGGTTTCCGCATCCTCGCCTGCCACGACCTTGACCACACGCCCCAGGCTATGTTCGCGATCACCCGGGTTAGCCCGTTCCGGTGAATATCCAAGCCTAAAATCTTTGGGTCGGCGAAGACCGGACACTTGCTCGATGATGGGCCCGCAGAATCCTTCGGTGACTCCCGGGTAAACCGTCGACTCCAACACAACCACGCTTCCAGGTCGGGCAATAGAGCCAACTAGCTCCGCAGCGCGCTTTAGGAGTCCAAGATCAGGCACGCGGTTGGCATCGATTGGGGTCGGCACGCAGATTATGAAGAACGTCGCGGACCGCAACGAGTCCACATTGGTGGTGAGCGTCAGAGACGAGGCCCGAAGAGCCTCGCTGTCAACTTCGCCTGTTCTATCAATTCCAGATTCCAGTTGATTGATCCGGTGGGCATCAACATCAAATCCGGTGGTAGGGAAGACGTCTGAAAGCGCGACGGCTAGAGGCAGGCCCACATAACCAAGGCCCACCACAGCGATGATCTCAGAACTCATTAGACGCGCTCCCCGAGGCGACAAGATCCACACGAACTCTCCTGGACCCAAGAATTTGTGCACAATACCTATTCAGTGGCATCTGCGCAAAGCGCAATCTCAAAGACAAAGGGGGTCGTTCACGCGTGGAATAATTGGAGAACTCAGTTTCACAATCTTTTAATTCCACCTGCACCGATGAAGAAACCATCAATCCCGGTGCGCTAGCCTCGATTAGTCTCGGGAGCCATCATTATCGCGATCAGTCTCCCGGCAGTTTTTGGCCGAGGCAGCGACGTCGACGATACCCATGGTGTCCATCAGCGCGCGGGCCGGAATCTACGTGCATTTCTGACAATGCTAAGATAGCATTCTCTCTGTGGGCTTTAAGTCAAGGCCTCGAAGGCCCATTCGGGGCCCTGAAAGGGTATTCGGTGTGCCTGCATCGCAATCTGATAATCGAACCCCAGGCCGAGATGACCGGCCCATAAACGTTCTGGTACTGATTCCAACGCTTGAAATTGGTGGCGCCGAGTTTGACCTGGTGCGAAATCTACCGATGCTCGATCCGGGCCGCTTCAAACCAAGGGTCTGTACTATGTTTGGCCAATCCACACTTTCGGCCGCGTTGAGCGAGGCAGGCGTCAAGGTCACTCCCGTGACCCCGGATGTGTTGCCCAGTCGAGGTGTTACCGATCGGCTATTTGCACTGTTTGAGCGCTCATGCCATCTTTTGCTTCCCGTCCTTCCCACTTCACTCTTCAGCCGTATTGTTGCTTCAGCAGAAAAATATGTTGGCGTCGCACGTCACATAGCTCGCTATATGGACGAAGCACATGTCGACGTCGTGCACGCTATCTTACCGAGCGCTTACCTTGCTGCCGTCATGGCCAATATGATGACCAAGCGACGACGACCCTTGGCAATGAGCCGCGTGTCTCAAAACTGGTATCAAAAAGAATTCAGAACATTCGGTGTGATCGAGCGCTGTTGTCATTCTCGCCTCGATGTTGCAATTGGAAACTCCCAACCGGTGTTGAATGAGCTTCGGGCCGAGGGAATTCCCGATCAAAAATTGATCCTCCTCCGCAATGGCATTGACCTTACGACGTTTGTTAGTGAGATGCTCGATTGCAAAATGGCGCGGGAGCGACTCGCCATTCCGGCCGATGCCCTTGTGTTCAGTTGTGTGGGCAACCTTTACGAGCGCAAAGGCCACGCGGATCTTTTGAAAGCACTACACTCCTTGAAAGACCAACTTCCGGTGAACTGGCAACTGCTTGTGGCCGGTCGCGACATCAATGGCCGTCTTGCCACACTGCGACAGATGGCCGACGCATTCGGCTTGTCATCGCATGTTCGCCTGCTTGGAGAACGTCGTGACATCCCGGCCCTATTGTCGGCCGCAGATATCCATGTGAGCGCCTCATGGCAGGAGAGCTTTCCCAACAATATTTTGGAAGCTATGTGCGCTGGTCTACCAACCGTTGCAACCCGCGTTGGCGGCGTTCCAGAACAAGTTGTTGATGGTGAGACGGGTGTACTAGCACCGGCGCAGAATCCCAGCGCTCTATCCCAGGCACTTCTTGCGTTGACACTCGATCGCGAGCGCCGCGAAGCCATGGGTCGCGCAGGTCGTGCGCGCGTCCAAGCCGAATTTCCAATCGAACGCAGCGTCAGCGCCCTCCAGCAGATTTATCAGCAACTCGGCGCCCGCTTTAGACGCGAAGCCCAAGGCGTAGCCGACCTGGCCGGGCACGATGCATGAGCGATGTGCAACTGACGGTTCTACTTGCGACGCGGAACAGGCAACATCTACTAGCTAGAGTTCTTGAAGGTTATCGGCGCGCGAGCATACCTCCCGTGCGCTGGAAATTGTTGATCGTCGACAATGGAAGCACAGATGAAACGCCGGCGGTGCTTGAATCATTCAAGAGAATTTTGCCGCTGGAATTTATTCTAGAGCCGGTTGCGGGTAAGAACCGCGCGTTGAACAGAGCTCTACCGGCCGCCGAAGGCCGCTTGGTAGTCATGAGTGATGATGACGCCATTCCGAGTACTTCGTTTCTGACCGCCTGGACCAACTATCTAGATTTCGACAGTGATTTTGCGCTTTTCGGAGGGTCTATCGTCCCACTTTTCCAACGACAGCCCCCTAAATGGCTGGTTGCGAGCAAGTTTAACTTTTCGATGATGTTTGCTGAGCGTGACCTGGCGGAAGGTCCTACTGATGCTGGCTCGATCTACGGCGGCAATATGGCGGTTAGCAAGACAATTATCGACAAGGGATTTCGCTTTGACGAGAATATCGGACCGAACGCGCTCGATTCCGGCTATCCGATGGGTGGTGAAACCGAACTCTGCGTGAGAGTTGCGCAATCGGGAGCCAAATGCTGGTTCGCCAAGCAGCCAATCGTTCACCACATCATCGAAGCGAACCAGCTAGAATTGAAGACCTGGGCGAGACGGGCATATCGCACTGGCCGCGGCCGCGCATATCAATTGCACCAGCGCGGCGAGGTCGTGACGCCGCAAGCGCCATCAGTTGCTGAGCGCTTGTCGATGTTTTCACCGTTCGCAGAACAGCGTTTCAAGAGTGCATGTGCGTATCATTTGTGGCGCGGCTTCAAAGATGGATGCAAGCCGTTCAAATGAGTTTACATTTGAAACCGTCGGCGCCCGCACGTCGAAAATATGACCTCACGCTAAGCGGCAGAGCGCATGCGAAGTTGCAATACCTGGACTATTCGCTCGGCGGCTTTACCGTCCCACTTCTCTGGAATCCGACCGCGGGCGAATGAACCATCAAGCACGCGTCGCGCGGCCTTGAGGATGCTCTCTTTGTCATTCCCAACAAGCTGATTCGTCCCTTCCGCGCAGGTGATTGGACGCTCCGTATTAAATCGCAGCGTAATGCACGGCACGCCTAGAACGGTCGTCTCTTCCTGAACGCCGCCGCTATCCGTCAATACCATACGGGCATGCATGTTCAGATTGAGAAACTCGAGATAGCCGAACGGCTCCGCCACTAAGATATGATTCTTCGCGCCGGTCGTGAAGAAAGAGGAGTAGCCAAATTGCTCGATCCTCTTGCGCGTGCGCGGATGGATAGGAAAAACGATCGGGAGTTCGATCGAAATCTCCTGAAGCGCTTCCAGAATCCCGAGCAGTACGTCCGGTTCGTCGACGTTCGAGGGCCTGTGCAATGTCAGTGTTGCGAAGCGGCCCGTTTCCAGTCGAAGGCGCTGCATCAGATCGAGTTTTTGCGCCGCTACGCGGTGCCTCATGAGCGAATCGATCATGACATTGCCGACAAAGTGTATCCGCTCTTCGCCGATGCCTTCTTGGCGCAAGTTTTCACTCGCAAAGCGATCCGTGGTGAACAAGTATTCGCACAAAACATCGGTGCAAAGCCGGTTGATCTCTTCCGGCATACTCATATCGCGCGAACGCAGACCCGCTTCGACATGCGCCACTTGGACGCCTAGCTTCTTCGCTGTAATGGCGCACGCCATGGTCGAGTTCACGTCGCCGACGACTATGACTAGATCCGGTTTTTCTCTTTGACAAACCTCTTCGAACATAGCCATTATTCGCCCGGTCTGCGCGCCGTGACTGCCAGAGCCAACCCCAAGATTAATGTCCGGTTGAGGTAAGCCTAGCTGCTGGAACAACAACCGGCCCATGCGCTCGTCATAATGCTGGCCGGTATGGACAAGGGCCTGTGTGAACAAATCTGGATATTTGGAGAGTTCAGCGACGATAGGCGCCATCTTTATCAGATTTGGCCTTGCGCCGACGACGTTGATGATCTTCATATCGTCCTGTCAGCCGCACCAATTACGGTTCCCACGTTTGCAGCGGCCGTCCCGCCCCTGCGCTTCACACTATCAGCCAATACCTACTCACAAGACCGAGCCGCGGATTTCCATCAGCGAGAACGCTAGCACTCTGCTTGAGTGCACGGAAGTGTTCTCAATCCGCGCTCTCCTTGGTCCCACCGTGTCGGTCCAAACCGAGGCGGCTCGGGTCAAAAAAAGCTCGTCGTTATTGCACCGCGAGCGCCGCAGAAAGTACAAAAACAAGCTATCCTTGACAACGCGCGGAGCGCGAACACAATTCGAGTTGGCGTTTTGTGCCGTCGCCGAATACGGCCGCTAACGTGATGTCGCGATTTCCGGCGACCTGAGGCTAATATGCGTCTAACGCTGCTCGTGACGATTGACACGGTCAAGCCGCTGAGTCTCTTGGACATTCTAATCCACTCTCTCAACCTGCAAACATCTCAGAATTTTGACGTAATTTTTTTCAATCAAACGGTTCTTTCGGAATCGCATTTAAGACGACAACTCCGATGTGCGCCGCGATTCGCGCATTCCTACTGGACGCTCCCTCGTTCAGACTTCTTTGGCGAGCACCCTTTGTGGGACCTATATGCGTTTCATGCCGCAATGCTCGACGAGCGCCGGATAGGCGACTATCTCATGTCGTTGCACATGGAAGAATTTCTAGATTCCGACTACATAGCCGAAGTAAGCCACCTGTTGAGCGAGCATTCATTTGACATTCTGTTAGGAAATCTTCGAAGAACGTCGCTCACGGCTGATCAGGCGGGCTTTCTTCTGGAGTGCAGTTCACCTCATGATTTTCAGCGGGCGCTCGCGTATGTTGGCGCCGCGACGAGCCCGCACTGGAGCGTTAGAGGGGATTCCGAGCCCGACCATGCCTTCGCCCCGACGCCACAGGGCTTCCAGCAGTTTCCGGAATATGCGCAGGAAGATGTTTACCTGATGAGCCGTCGCTTCGCAGAACGCTATAACTGGTTTTTAAAGGGCCATCACCTATATTTGGAGGATATCCATTTCTGTCAGCAACCCGGTGTTTGCGAACTTGGGCCGATCCTTACGAAGCTGACGCGCTTCCCCGTGTACTTCAACGCCCGGAAAATCTACCATGTCCAGCATCCAACGTTTTATTTCCAGATCGAGGACCGATCGTTCACGGATATTCTCCTGAAGCTGGAGACGGACGACCCTGTCATCCGGTCGCTCCAATTCGCTGTCCGGGAGCATCGGCGGGGTGCTTTTTCACTCTCTGAAGCGCTGCGCTACAGCCGTAAGAACCCTCAGCGTGAAGGTACTCAAGACATGAACTATCGCTATCACATTCGCTATCTTCCCCCGCACTTGGTGTGAATATCGCAGCGCCATCTTCGTGAGGCGATTGGTGTCATTTGGCAGAGATTTCCCGAAAGCTGCTGTTCATTACGCCCACGGTTCCTGGTCTATCAATAGGCGGATCGTCGATGCGAGCCGGTATGGTGCTCGAGACGTTGACGCAGCGTTTCGAGGTCTACGTTCTGCTGGTCCCTTTAGGTCTTCGCTCCAGCCAGCGCGCTCTGCCCGACCAATTCGCTGACTTGCGATCGCGCTTTCTCGTTGCTCCCGACAACTCTGGTGTACTTGCCCCGCAGTTTCGCTGGTGGCGTGTCGCGGCTGACGCTGGCGATACGGCGGTAAACGCATTCGTGGAAGAGACACTTCGCCCATGGAGACACATTCAGTTCGACGCCTTGCACATCTATCGTTTGCCGCTTGCTCCTTTCGCACGCGCTTTTGAAGGGGGAACCGTGAAGCGGTTTCTGGACATCGATGATATCGAATCCATCACGAGCGATCGACTAGCGGAACTCTATCGTTTGAACAACCGTATGAGCTCAGCGCGACGTAGCCGCCAATACGCAGACGTCCATCGCATCCGCGAGGAGCGCTGCCTGCGGAGCTTTGACGGCGTGTTCGTCTGCAGCGATGATGATGCAGTGTTGCTGCGGAAAATGTACCAATGTCCTGCGTTTGTGCTTCCCAACACCGTCACCATTCCTCCGGTTGGACACTCGAGCAGTTACGAGACATTGACGATTTTGTTTGTAGGCTCGCTGGACTACCACCCGAACGAAGATGCGGCGCTGCAGCTTGCAGATGCTGTTTTGCCTTGCGTTCATCGCTCCCACGGTGCCGCCCGGGCATTGATCGTCGGGCAGCGCCCTCCAGAAAGCGTGCTCGCGCTCGGGACCCGGAGCGGTGTCATCGTCACAGGTGCCGTAGATAGCGTTGCCCCGTATTATCGGCAGGTCACTGTTGCTATCGTGCCGCTACGGGCAGGTGGAGGCACCCGCATCAAGATTTTGGAGGCGGCCGCACATCGCGTGCCTGTCGTCTCCACCCCAATTGGAGCCGAGGGTCTTGGCGTGACCGACGGTCATGAGCTGTTGCTCGCGCAGACGCCGGAACAAATGGCCCATCACTGCGTGCGCTTATGGAAGGATCAGGACCTGCGGTCGCGACTTATCGAGAACGCGTATTCCTGGGTGAAGCGCAAACACACGGCGAGCGCACTCGACCAAGCATTCGTAGATGCCTACCGGTTGTCGGGTCTTGCGTATCAGTGAGAGAGACAAATCGGCGCGCTCGTCAACGATAGCTCGACTGTCGCCACTTTTTTTCGGCATCAGACCTGACAAAGCGATGGAATCGACGGGTTAAGCGGCTGCTGTAAATCGATTGGCTCGCTAGTCCACCCCGCCATTTGAAATAGATCATCATCCAGCTCCGCCAGAAACCAACTCCGTGTTTCCGAAGCATTTTTCTGGCGGTCAGTAGTTGGACCGTTCTCGGATCATGAGTGGTAAGTCGGAAGCCGTCGCAATGATTGCGGTAAATATAAAGGCACTCGGGCAAGGCCTGAAACCTGGCACCGTGCTCGAACATGCTCCACGGAAAATCGTAGTCGTCAGGGCCTTGTGTCGAGAACGCCTCGTCCACGCCGCCAATAGCAAGTGCCATTTCTCGCCGCCAGCACAGCAAATGTTTGATCGGAGAGCCGTTTAGGAAATCCTTCCACTCAAATTCGACGCGACTGGCATGTACCGAACTGATGGAGTTGCCTTTGCCATCGATAATCCGTCTAGAGGAGTGAAAGAAATCGACGTTAGGTCGCGCGCGGATCGCGCGTTGCAGTACTTCAATCGCGTTCACCGCAAAGAGATCATCCCCTAGCAGAAGCGTGACAAACTCAGTCGAGGCCAGTTTCATACCGGCATTGATGGTTGCTGCCAGGTTCCGGGTAGCAACGCCGACGAACCTGACCCTGAAATCGGAAAGTTCATCCTGCAGGAGTGTTTTGAGTTCAGCCGCGACACTTCTGTCGGCCAGCATTACCAAGCGCCAGTCCCCCGAACTCTGATTTAGAACCGACTCGACGGCCACTTTCAAGTGGTCCGCCACGTAGTGCTTCACTGGCAGAATGATCGTAATCGGGATATCGACCACGCCGACGGCTCCTGTGCCTTGAGACATCAAACGGTGCTTTCAGATGCAACCTTCCAACCTTATACGAGTGAGTATTCCAACTCTCGATTCCCTATGGTGCCATTTTTCCTAACTACCCTCCAGGCCATATGCATCGAGGGTTTCGCGCGCCATGCGATCGACACTGAAGCGCTTGCTAACGAACGCGGGACCCTGAAGGGCGGCGTTTTTTCGCCAGTCGTCGTCATCCAGGATCCTAACTATGGCTTTGGCCAAATGCTTTGCGGACCGCGTGGCAACAAGCTGTCCCGTCACCCCGCTGACCATCGCCTCAGCCACGCCACCCACATCAGGCGCTACGACGGGTCGCCCCGCAGCTTGTGCTTCGATCAAGACGTTTGGCGTACCTTCGGCGAAAGAGGTGAGAACAACAACGTCGACTGTAAAGTAGAAGATAGAGATATCTTCAACTGGCCCCAGTAGTATGATCCGGTCGGCCAAACCAAGCGCCTTAATGCGCGCAGTAATGATGTTTTCCATTTCGCCATAGCCACCTAAAAGAAAGCAGGTGTCCGGCTTTGCGGCGGCGACTTCGGCAGCAACTTCGATCCAAAGTTCGGGATCCTTTTGCCTGACAAAGCGCATCAATGCGCCGACGATCGGGGCATGAGCATCAACTCCCAAGCGTTTGCGGAATTCCAAGACTTCATAGGCAGCCGGCTTGCGCAGGGTATCGAGGGAAAAACCATTGTAAAGTAATCGAATGGTCTGTCGTGGGAGCCCGAACGCACTTTCATACTTCCTAGCTTCGACCCGGCTATTATTGAGTATGACCGCGTTTGGATTTCGCGCTAAGGCCGGATAGGCAGCTGCGAGGAAAGTCTTGACTTCGTCGGTGTAGCCAGATGTTTCCATATGCCCAAGCGCGTTCCGCTGACCCAGAACCACCCGCGGAACGCCCAACCCGCATGCAGTAAGTGCCGCGACAATGCTGGGCATCTCCAGCCAGCAATGCACAACAGACGGCCGATGATGTCGTATCGCCGTGGCAACCGGGCCGGCCCTAGCGGAAAACCAAGTGGGTAGCTGAAAGATTTTCAGCAAAGGTTCAGCGTCAAAACGCGGCCGAAATGGCCTTTCTGTCGACAGAAAATCTATGTGGAACTCAGGTTTGATACCAAGACGAACGATCTCATTCTCGATCGTCGGACTATCCGCTGCTGTTAATCCCAGCGCAAGAATACGCACGTCATAGCCACGGGTAACGAGAGCTGAAGCGGTGGTAATTATTTGCCGCTCATTTCCGCCGCGGCTGAAACTGGATGTAATCATCAAGATCCGGTTGGCCTGGGGTGCGTAGCTCGGATGCCGAATCTTGGCTAATTCCTCTACGGCGGCCTGAACGGACTTCTGAGCCGTTTTGCTCCAACCCGCGCGCGCCAGACAGTTCCTGGCTAATTGACCAATCAGGGATGTCCGTTGTGGCCCAAACGGCGTTGGGAAATGCAGAAAGCCGTAGCCCATTCTCAAGAAATCCAAACACCAAGCAATGCTGCTTGCGCGGGCTGGCTCAGTGCAAATGACATTACCAAAAAACGCAAGTGGGGCTTTGACTCGGGGGCGACCCTTAGAGCTGGTTGCCACCGATACTTGCCGCCCACTCTCTCTATAGCCGGTAGATGCCCGCGGCTCTGCGACATATTCAGCCGGCGATGATCCGTGCAGAACGAACTGCTTGAGTCCAGCACGGGCGGCATATCTACTAATCGACTCAAAGTGCGAATGGGACGATAATTGGGACGGCTCTTTGCGCGTGAGGGATTCGCCATTCTCCTCAAGAAAAATTCGGTCGCACAGCGCATCGGCGCTGACTAGATCTCCGATTTTTTTGAGCTTCTCTAACAACTGCGGGTACCTCATTAGCCAACACTTGGCATAGCAATCGTGCAGGCCGAAAGCGAAAAACTGACTCTCGCGCGCACGTGTGAGGAGGTTTTGCTCCCAGTCTTCATATCCAACTGCGCCGGTGAACAGCGGATAGTCATCGAGGTCAATCGGAATCTTGATCAACCCATTCTCAAGCCTGCAACTATGGAAACCGAAACTAAAAGCAGACGAGGCAAGCCATTCAAAATTGAAATATGTGAGATTGCAGTCTTCGAGCTCCGCCGTAATTGTTGAACGAGGAGGCCGGTATCCTCGGACGCGGAGATCGACCTCGCGGCATCGCTGCAACTGAGTTAGATCCTCGATGCGATGATTGAAAGAGTGAAAGGAGATCGAGTGTCTCGGATTGAAAGCCTGGATTTGGCTTCGTTTTCGCTCGAGTAGCGAGCCGAGCACATCATAGGTGGCATCAACGCCAAGTTTCTTTTCGATTGTGAGCATTTGCGTTAAATTGTCGGCACATACAGCGACCGAGATATTCGTACTGACGTTCTCTTCGATATCATGGAATATGCAGATTTGCGGCCGATTTCTGCTGTGCGGCCTTGTGGGCAGCTCTGACCGTCGCAGCCGGACTAGGTGCGCCAGGTTTGCATCGACCCCTATCTCCCAATATTCCGCGCGGCCGAGTCTGACCCTTTGGCACCGATACCGTTTCTCTGGGTAGTTGTAGATCCGCAGGAACAGATCCGGCCTAATGGGCTTAGTCGTATTTTTTACGATTTGTTCCCCGGTTGGGGAATACAATATCGATAGCTCGGTAGCTACGCAGTAGTCGAGGACTGCGTTGAACAATATCGCGTACCAATACTTGAAATGTGTCTCGACTTGAGTCTTGCAAGACTTTCTAAGCGTCGCATTCCGATACAATTGTTGGCAGAGATCAGATTGAATTGTTGTTATCGTCGCAGTGTTATCCTTGATCCACAGACCGGCACTCGCAATCAGCCCTTTCAAGCCGAGTTGTTGACGATGCCAATTGATTTCCGGATCCCAGAACAATTCTTCCGGCAACTCATAAAAATCTGTCGTATAGACGTTAATCTGAGCAAAGCGTCCGGCTGCAACGAGCTGCCTTGGTATGCCGCGGTTTTCGAGCAGCAGCTGTGAATCAGGATATGCCTTTGGTAAGGCGACAGCGAAATGGCCGAAGACTTCGCGCCGGGCGAGGCCATGCATCGCAAATGCAGAATGATCTCCCGTTCGCCGATACACTATTCAAAATCCCCAAAGCTCGCCCGACTATGGCCCCTCAGCCAACGAACTCAACCCGAGCCGCCACTATCGCGCAATTTACGACGCTTGAGAATACGATATCGGCGAGCATGGAAGTAGCGCGCTGTAGTCTTGGTAGCGCGAGTCGCCGCGACATCCCTAGACGGTGGATCAGCCTGGATTCGGCCGTCCCCCCGCTAGGAGGGGAAGAACTCGCTAATAATACAAGGCCCCGAGACATTTGCGAGGACGAGTGATAGGATCCTGAGGGCAATTAAGCGCGTGAACCGCGCCGGGTGAACAAGCCTGTCCCATACAATTTGGAGTGCAAGCCGTGGCGATCCCCGCCGTCTCTGGTCAGGTCCTAGCGCCTCCTGTTCCGACCGCGAGCCAGGATATCATCCGCGGCTTTTTGCAATGGTCGCTTTGGGGCAGGCTCGGTTGGCTGGAGATTAAGCGTCGCTATCGTCGTACCGTGATCGGCCCATTCTGGAGTTCGATCAGTCTCGCCATATACGTTGTAGCTGTTGGCATACTTGGTTCGGGTTTGTGGAGTCGGAGTGTCCGTGAATATTTGCCATTTCTCGTTTCGGGCATGCTAACATGGATGTTAATTTCCACCATTGTGACGGAGTCCTGTGGATTATTTATTCACGGTAGCGATCTGTTCGGAAAATTCAGTTTCAATTACTCGCTTCTCGCTTATGCACTGGTGTGGCGCAGTTTCATTACGTTCCTGCATAATCTAATCGTATACTTGGTTATCGTTCTGTCATTGGCGCCGCACCTCATGACTACGAACTTTGTTCTGATTATTCCTGGAGTTCTACTCCTGCTGCTGGGCGGGGTGCCGATTGCGTTGCTTTGCGGAATGTTATGTTTGCGATTTCGTGATGTGACGCAGCTGATAACCAGTATGATGCAGATCATTCTGATCATCACGCCTATCTTTTGGCCACCCAGCAGCCTGGAAGGCACATCTCGCCTCGTCTTTGTCGAGTTCAATCCCCTTTATCAGGTCATTGACATGATGCGTCGACCGTTATTGGGTAATGTTCCGACTCTTATCAGCTACGTCACGGTCCTTGGCGTGGTGATCTTGGCTTGGCTTGCGGCTTATCTCGTATTTCGACGATTCCGCCGTCGCATAGCGTATTGGGCATAATGCATCTATGTCCGCAGTTCTTATCAACAATGTCCATGTCGATTTCCCCATATATGGGCCGCATCGAACGCTGCGCCGAGAATTGTTCGAACGCAGTGTTGGGGGATTCGTGCAGCGCGACCGCCACCATGATCGGGTCACAGTCAGGGCCCTCGTGGATGCATCCATTGAACTTTCTGAGGGAGACCGCCTGGCGTTGATCGGGCAGAATGGCGCAGGTAAGTCCACGCTGCTGAAAGTGATTGCTGGCGTTTACGACCCAGTTTCTGGAACAGTAAGGGTCAGTGGAAGAATTACGCCGCTGCTCGACGCGGTACCGGGCTTCGATGCCGAGGACACCGGCTACGAGAATATCATTACGGCCGGACTCCTGCGCGGCTTGACGCGCGCAGAGATCGAGAGGAAGATTCCTGAAATTGAAGAATTCTCAGGGCTTGGCGAGTATCTGTCGCTCCCGGCGAGAACATATTCAGCGGGAATGAGGACGCGCCTCGGTTTCGCCATTGCCACGGCCGGTGAACCGGAAATTTTGCTCTTGGATGAGGGAATCGGCACGGGTGACGCGCGTTTTGCCGAGCAGGCAACCCGGCGCATGAAGGACTTCATGGACAAAAGCCGTATTCTCGTCCTAGCCAGCCATTCCGAGCACCTCATCAGGTCTGTCTGCAACAAGGCGGCGAGGATGCAGGCGGGGCGGATACTCGAAGTTGGGCCGGTTGCTGAAGTGCTTGATGCCTATAAGAAGGAATCTGTCGCTCTGTGAAGCGGGTGTTGGCGATTTTTGAAACGTAGCGAATAGAAGTGCTGTCCCAACGCCTGGTCATATAGCGAGCGATGTGCAGGCGGATCGTCGAGGGATTGATGTGCGGCATTGCAGGTATGTTTCGACCACGCCAAAGGCTGCAAATTCCTGAGGCACAGCGGCTCCTCCGGCAAATGATCGGAACCCTCCTGCACCGCGGTCCTGATGCGGATGGACTGTGGTGCGAAGTGAACGGTCGCTGCATTCTTGGTCACCGGCGACTGAGTATTATCGAGACGTCCGATGCGGGAGGGCAGCCGTTCAGGTCCGACGACGGTCGTTGGGTCGTCGTTGTCAACGGCGAGATTTATAATTTTCAGGAGCTAAAGCCGATCGTTGAACGCGCGGGTGGGAAGGTGCGGGGCCGCACCGACACTGAGATCCTACTTCAGTCGTTAGCCCTCTGGGGCATTCGGGCGCTCGAGAAATTCGATGGCATGTTCGCCTTTGCCGCATACGACACGCAGACGGGCGAGTTGCTCTTGGCCCGCGACGCTTTCGGCGAAAAACCGATCTACTTGATGGATTTGCCCGCCGGGGGTGTGGTGTTTGCTTCCGAATTGCAGGCACTCGAATGTGTGCCTGGCTTCGACCCGACCGTCGATCTCGACGCGATGGGTGAACTGCTCTGCTTTCAATATATTGGGGCGCCGCGCTCGATCTATCGAAGCGTCAAAAAGCTCGGCCCCGGAGAATGGCTCCGCGTGACGGCTACCGGCGAACGCATCAGCGGCCGTTTCTTTGCTTTCGAACCATCGGAAGACGTTTTCGATCGTCCGCTTCCCGACTTGGTCGATGAGCTCGAGGATATTCTGGTCCGCAGCATCCGCCGCCGCATGATCGCCGATGTACCGGTTGGCGCCTTTCTTTCGGGCGGGGTCGACTCCTCAACTGTCTGCGCCCTGATTCGGCGCAAGCTCGGTAGTCCAATCAGCACCTACTCGATCTGTTTCAAGGATGAACCGGAAGATGAACAAGAGACCGCCCGGGCTTTCGCCCAGCACCTCGAGACTGATCACCATGAGATGAATATCGAGCCACACGCGGTCGACTTTCTCAACAATATCGGGCGACTGCTCGATGAACCCAATGCCGACAGCTCATGCCTGCCGACTTTTTTTCTCAGCGGCCTTGCCCGTCAGCACGTCACCGTGGCAATCGGCGGCGACGGCGGCGACGAAATGTTCGGCGGGTACAATCGCTACATAGACACCCTCGAGGATTTCTCTCGATATCGCGGAAGCCGCAAACTTGGTCGGACGCCCGGCGCCACTTATTATGGGGGCCGCCTTCTAGCGGCGGAGGAACGGCATTTGACCGCCTTGTTCGGCTTTGTGCCGTCAGGTTTCGCCGACCATATCGGTCGGTTGCGCGCCGAGCTTGACCAAGCTCGGGGTAGCCTTCTAGGCGCGACCCGGCGCACCGATGTCAACAATTACCTGCCCGGGGCGGTGCTCGGGAAGATGGATCGCATGAGCATGCGCCACTCGTTGGAAGTTCGAACGCCCTATCTCAGCATCGAGGTCGCGCGTTTTGCAGAACGGCTGCCCGATTGGCTGCTCGTGCGCGGCAAGCAGTCCAAAATTATTCTACGGGAGGTTGCTCGTCGCTATCTGCCTGAAAATCTTGTCAACGTTCCGAAACGAGGTTTCGGGCTTCCCGTGTCGTGGCTACGCAAGGGTGTGCTTGATCTCGCTCTACCCATGCTAAATGCCAACGACGGGCGACTCGTGTCGGCGGTCGGACCTCAGGCGATCGAGAATTTCATCGCTACGGGCTCTTCCAGTGAGCCGATTTCATTTTCCCGACTTTGGACAGCCGCCACGCTGGAATCATGGCTGCGGCATCATCCGGCGAAGATGCCGGACCTCGCCGCCGAACGGGTGGTGCAGAAGCGCAGGAGGCTTGCACCCCAAGTGCTTCGCTCAACTGGTCACGGCAATGAAGTCAGCGTCATCGCGCTGACTACGGGAGAAGCGACAACCCAAGCAGCGATAGAAAGCCTCGATCGCCAGACCGCAGCGGTAGCCGATATCATCATGGTCCGCGACGTCGCTCCGTTTTCTAAAGCGTTTAACACCGGGGTTGCGCAGGTCAAAACCCGCTTCTTCGTGCAACTCGACGCCGACATGATACTGGATACTCACTGCGTCGCAGAGCTTCGCAAGGGTATGCAGCGCGACGTCGGCATTGTTGTCGGGCACCTCCGGGATCCACTCATCGGGCGGGTGGTTGGCATCAAACTGTTCCGAACCGAGTGCTTCGAGATCAGGATGTTTCCGGATTCAATTTCGCCAGACACTGACTTCGTCGCCGAGATCGCTCGGGCTGGATGGAAGACCATCTACATCGGACGCCAGAGCACGTCCGGTCCGGATCAATGGGCCACATACGGCGAGCATCGCCCAGACTATTCGCTTCCTTATACCTATCGCAAATATCTGATCGAAGGATGCCGCTATCATTATCGTCAAACTCCGGAAGGAATTCGCTGGCACTTCGCCCAATTGGAAGTGAGCGGGCACCCCTCAAGAGTGGCCGCGCAGGTGGGGCTCGCCCAAGGACTCTTTCTCGAACAGATCACGGATGTGCAAGGAACGTCGGCAATCCAGGACGAGTTCTCGGAAGTCGCCCCATTCCTGTTCGGTCTGCCGCCAGGTGAAGGTGAACGGGACTCTGATGATCCGGCCCGCGACATGTCGGCGCGGGAATGCTTTCAGCTGTATTACCGGTTGGGAATCGAACTGCGTCGTGCTGGGGACTTCGAGGCTTTCAATCGTTCGTTCTGGCGGTTCCAAAATACCCGCCATGACCGGGTTGCCTGGATTTCGAAAGTCGCGCTTTGCAGAGGTTTGAATGCGCGACAGGCGGATGAGGCGACAATCACCGCCGATTATCAGACACTATGCCGGTTTCTACACGGACCCAACGCCGCGTTTGGCTCGACTGGAACCGAAGCTCTCGACACGAGTCTCGACGCCGCCATAGCCTATGCGGCGCACGTCGGCCTAACTCGATTTTCGATCGATGGAGCGCAGGCGGGACAATATCGCATCGATCGCTCAACCGGACAGCCTAACGTCCAAAGCACGGGCCGCGCCGTCACAAGTCTCGTACGGTCCAATAATCGGCCGCGCATAAATCTGCCAGTCCAGCTCGGCGGCCATTTTGTGTGCACCAATCCGGAGAATGTGGCTGGAATTTTCTGGTGCTTGGATCTTTTGAAAGCAGGCTACATATTCGTCCACATCCCCACGCCATTTGGTCCCAGAAAGGTCTCGCTGGCCGCGCAATTGGCTAGGAACTTTCTGTCCCGGATCGGTTGGCTGCGGGAAATCGCGTCAAGGCTTCAGCAAACTTCATCGGCGCGTTCGGCATTTCGCCAGATGGCGCACCGCCGCGCTCCAGGTTACCGCAGCCAATCTGGCCGCGTGCTGATGATTATCTCCACCTACGCGCTCGGCGGCGCCGAACGGCAGATGCTGATCGCCGCTTCGGGCCTGCTGCAACGCGGCTACGATGTGCGGATTATGGCACTTTACTCCTTGCAGCCCGGCACACCAAATATTGAAGACGAAGTCAAAAAGCTCGGCATGACGCCCCATGTCTGTTCCGATTTCCTGCCAACGCAAGCGGGAGGATTTCGGGCCCCCGATGGCCTGTCGGCCCAAGAAATTTCAGGCTTGCCCCCTTGGTTCACCAACAAAGTCCCGCCAGTGGACGCAGCGATCCGGGAATACCGGCCGAGCGTCGTCCATGCCTTGATGGACATTCCTATAGCTGTCAGCGCGTTTGCCGCTTGCAGGCTGGGCACCCCTCGCGTCGTTCTGAATCAATGTAGCATGCAGTGGAGCATGCGGCGCTACGGAGCTCAGGTGGTGGATTTCCTGTGGGAAGGCTATCGAAGTGCGGTGAACAATCCGACGGTCAAGGTCCTGAACAATAGCGCGGCCGGAGCTTCCGATTACGAGCGCTGGCTGCACTTGCAACCGGGAACAATCGAGGTGATCCGCAACGCCCTGCCGCGTGGACCATCAGTTAAACTTGCTTCCGAAAACAGGGCAAGCGTTCGCACGCGATTCGGATTGCCGGAGGGTGCGCCGGTCGTCGGTACGGTCATGCGGTTCGTTGAAGACAAAGATCCAGATCTGTGGCTGGCAGTCGCAGCCGAGGTCACCAAGGCGAGACCCGAAGTGCATTTTCTCGTTGCCGGTTACGGTAAGCTGCTGGACCGGATGATGCATCGTATCGACGTGCTCGGTCTGCGCGATCGGGTGTTTTTGCCGGGAGCAGTGACCGAGCCTGAAAAGATTTACGCTGCACTAGATGTCGTCCTCCTTACCTCATTGACGGAGGGCATACCTAACGTGGTGATCGAGGCCCAAGCGGCTGGGCGGCCAGTGATCGCGGCCGATGTTGGCGGCATTAGCGAGGGGATGATCGACGGCAGAACGGGTCGGCTCGTGCGCGGGAGGTCGCCCGAGCGCCTGGCCGCAGCGGTTCTCGATGTGCTCGGCGACCCATCATGGACGGCCCGTGCCGAAGCAGAGGGCCCGACCTTTGTGGCAAGCCGCTTCGGTCTTGAGCAGAGAATTTCCGAGATGCTGGAGATTTACGGTCTACCCGCCTACGCCAGCACGGAAGCGAACCATCGTTGACATCGCGCGGCTGCACGCCAAAAATGCTGGCGATCTCTTGGTGAGTTTGCGGCGGCCGGTCGGAAAAGGCATGGCAAATAGCGACCGCGCATTGGCACAAGCGGAGGCGAGCGACCGCAGAAGAATAGAAGTAAATTCAACAATTTGAAGAAATTACGCGTGGGCGACTAGATGTGGACTTCGTGCGGTCAGCCGAAATCGATGATCTGGCCCGGCCACTTGTTTTGTCGGATGTGATGGGCCCTCGCGATGAGCAGGCGGTCATACAAACCACGTTGGAAAAATTCGCTCGATCTGGATGATGCTGCGCGAGTGGAAGCTGTCGGCCGCTTCCGACACCGGGGAACTGGGATGACAATCATGATCACCGGTGGCGCGGGCTATATCGGCTCGCATGTCTGCGTCGAACTGCTGCGCGCGGGACATTCCATCGTCATCTTAGATAACTTCTGCAATAGTCATCGTGAGGTGGTCAACAGGATCGGGCATATCGCTGGGGGGCCCCGCCGGTCATCGACGGTGATATCCGCGATCGCGAGTTGTTGACCCACACCTTGGCGGATTTTCGGTGCAGCGCAGTCATTCATCTGGCTGGGCTAAAGTCGATTGGAGAATCGGTCAGCGAGCCCATAAGGTATTACGACAATAATGTGTACGGCACGCTCGTACTGCTCCAGGCGATGCGGGATAGCGGCGTTCGCAAGCTCGTATTCTCCTCATCGGCCACCGTTTATGGCGCCCCGGTCTACCTGCCGCTGCGGGAGGACCATCCGCTTTCGCCATGCAATCCCTACGGCAGGACCAAACTGACCGTCGAGCAGATACTTGGTGACCACGCCGCCTCGTACGCCTCGCTCAAGATTGCGATTCTGCGCTATTTCAATCCGGCGGGCGCCCACGAAAGCGGACTAATCGGTGAAGACGCGCTTGGAACGCCAGGCAGTCTGATGTCCCTTTTAGCGGAGGTAGCGATCGGCCGGCGCCCTCTACTTAAGGTATTCGGCAAGGACTACGACACACCCGATGGCACCGGCGTCCGCGACTATCTCCACGTCGCGGACCTCGCCACGGGCCATTTGCGGGCGCTCGAGGCTCTCGAAAAGCAGGAACGGATCAAGGTGAATTTAGCCACGGGCCGGGGGACCAGTGTCCTTGATGTCGTTCAAGCGTTTTCCGCAGCTTGCGGTAAAGCCATCCCGATTGTGTTTGCTCCGAGACGGGAAGGAGACGTTGCCAGCAGCTACGCTTCTCCTGACCTCGCACAGCGCTTTCTGAGCTGGCGCGCCACGCGGGACCTAGAAGAGATGTGCTCGGATACTTGGCGGTGGCGAAGCAATAACCCTGATGGGTTTTCGTTCGGTGCAAGCCTGCCGCCCCTCGATGATCGCATTCATTTCCGCGCTTGACGCTCTGGCGGTCGCGCCGAAATGAGTGCGGCACATAGCCCTCTCTGTCTAGGAATCCCTATCTCTATGAGCTTGGAATCCTTCAAGCCGACATTCGGAGGCCCGGCGATCTCAATCATACAAAAACGCGAAGGAAGCGGCGAAGCTGAATCAGCCGTTCGATCAGCACTTGAACGCCTATTGCCATGGCCCTCCCAGTCCGATGAATGGTCCCCGCGCATCGAGCTAATGTGAAGCGCTACGAACGGCGCGCACTAAGGGATTGCCTTGAGCACTAAGCTGCCAATGATCGAATCCTTACCGGCCCTCTTCCAAACTCTTTACGTCAAAAAGCGGCTGCTCAGCTCACTTTGATCAATACCAAGCCAATTTGCTTGGACGTCGCGAGGCGTGTGACTCGGCTCAACGGTCCCCTCGGGTCGTTTGATGCGGACATTTTTTTCTATTTCGCAAACAAGCTTTGATGGATGCAGGCGGCCTTGACGGAAGTATTGGAAATTATCCCGGCATCGATGACTTTGATCTCATCTGGATGTTGCTCGAGCGCAACGCACGGGTTTCTCTCGTTTCGGAGGGCCTGTATCATTACCGCGATCATGACGGTGAGCGGCTCACATTGAGGGATCTCGCGACCGCTATCGCAAATCTGCGAAAGATACTGGTAAAGCACGAGATTGCGGACGAGCAGGCGGTCGATATCTTGAAGCGGCACGCAAGGTGGTGCGGAAGACCGATGTATCAGGTGATAAGGGGGGACTAGCTGCTAAAGCAAGTGGAGCGCGGTAGTTTTCCTAAACTTTCGAGATAAGCCGATCGTAAAATACCTTGGTCAACATTCCGATGGTCTTGGCAGAAAGCTTGTCCTCGACGAGCCGCCGCGCGTTTGCTCCATATTGGCTGCGTTGCTCGCGCGATTCGGCAAGCTGCTGGATCGCCTGCGCAAGAGCGTCCGGACTTTGGACCGGCACCCGAAGGCCGGTAATTTTGTTTAATACGATTTCTCGGCATCCCGGCGCATCGGTTGCGACCAGCGGACGACCGCACGCGGCCGCCTCCAGCAGGCTCAACGGCAGGCCTTCGCGATAGGAAGGCAATACCGCGATGTGGCAAGCGCGCCATAGCAATTTGATATCGTCGATATGACCAAGCCATGTTATTCCCGGACGTTCGGCCCATTCCTTGACTTCGTCCAGCGAGACCGATGACGGGTTTAGCGGGTCGGGATTGCCGGCGATAACGAGCCGATAATTGCGGCCTTCCTGGTGAAGGATTTCATGCGCGCCAATCAACTCGCGGATGCCTTTGTCTCCAAGCAGCCGGCCTGCGAATCCGAATGTTATCGGGCCGGTTGGCTCGGGCAGGGGCTGCAGTGCATCGGTGTCGACCCCCGAACCCGGGATCAGCGTAATGCGGTCGGGTTTGATGCCGAGCGTCAGCATGAGATCGCGATCGTCGGGATTTTGAACGAGCACGTGGCTGTTCATGTCATTTAGAAGCCAGCGTAGCATCCAAACCAACCAGCCCCTCAACAACTGTGTTCGCCAGTTCCCCGACGTGAACACGTGGCCCAAGCCTGTGAGCGCGTTCACGCGAAGGAATCGTTGATCCAACGCAGCCACGGAAGCGTAGACACAGCACTGTAGGCCCGAATGGTGGACAATATCGGGCTCTATCTGCTTTTCGACTTTCCTGATAGCGAATAAGGTGGTGATCGCGGCGATCAGTGAGGAGGCGCCGCGCTGGAACGGGATCTTGTGCAGAACAAAGCCTTCGGCCTCGATTGGCATTGCGCTGCTAACGACATTCGTTGCGACGTGAACTTCAAAGCCGTTGTCCCGGGCCACGCGCGCCATCGGTTGGCAGTTCGATAAGAACGCGTAGTCTTCATTGATAATGTAGAGTATCTTTCGCGGTAATTTCAAATTCGTTGTGGTCATTCCATTCTCGAAGGATCGATTGAAGAAAATAGGGGTGTGCGCCGTGTGGCTGCCATCAAAATGCTAGCGAGAAGTGGCGCAATGAGCAATCCGCCTGTAACCAAGGCGATGTTCAGCGCGGTGGTGAGCAACGTCAGGACTCCCCAGAGAGCCGCGCCGAGCACAGCGATGGCGACAGTCGACTTCCCGCGGGCAAGAAACACGATGTCGATGGCACGGCAGATTGCTCCTGCGACGGCGCTGAAAACCAGCACCCCGGCGTAGGAGAAGTCAGCCCAGGCATCGGCAATGAAAAGCGTCGGGCTTGTGATGTGGTAGTCATGATACCAAGTGTAGCCCACGACCTTGAAGCTCGGCGTGTAGGGCATTCCCATCAGCGCTGCGATCGGACGGAGATTAGCACCCCACATGAAGGGGTGCAGCCGTGGAAACACCGCGAAATTCTCCACCAGCGTTTCGCTCTCGCTCTCGAAGATGCGCGAGTACGCCAGGGCCAGCGGTGACAGCTCCGGCGAGATGACAAGCAACCGAACGGAGATGTAGGTCACTGCAAGGAGGAGCACACCCCCGAGCAACGCCACACGCCACGAAAGGCGATTGGTGAAAACAAGCAGCATGGCCAGGATCAGTTGAAGCAGGAAAAAGGCCGGTGGCCCCTTGCTCAAGGTCTCGATCTTGCCAACCAATGTGACGAGCAGAAGCACAAGAGAACTCGACACAAGCAACATGGATCTTTCGAGCAAGCCGGTCAACAACCCCCAAATGACGAGCATCGGCGCAAGCGCACTGAGAATGACGCGATAAGCGTAACTTGGGCTGCCGCCGTATTCGGCACGGAAGAAATTTCGCGCGGCATTATCCGTTGTAATCGAAAAGAACTGCTTGATCGTTTCGATATGGTTCTCTTTGATGGTGTAAAGGAGCATCACGAGAGAGCACACGGAGATAGCACAAAGCAAGGGATGGTTCGTGCGCTCCCGAATGATCCTCGTTTTGTCCCAGTTCGATATCGCAGAATTTGCAATGGATGCTCGCGACGGAAATGCCAGGCTAACGGCTTCGATGCCTGCGACAATTGCGAGATACATTACTGTCAACGCAAAGTTAACCTCGGTAACAACTGGGCCAAGGTCTCCAACCTTAGCCGCGATCGTCGGAAACGTGGACGGCGGGAACTTCACTCCGCTAACTACCATGAGGACTGGCGATCCATAGTCTCCGGAAAACCAGGTGAACATCAGGGAGAGCGGGCCATAAACCATGAGAAGCGAGCTGAGCAGGATGGTCGTGGTCGTGACAAACGGCCGAAGTCTAACGAACAAATAAATTGCTGCGATCAGCATCGCGCTCGAAGCGGTTGCATAGCTAAAAAAGAGCATCACTTGCTCCCGCTCGCTTTAGTCGAAATCGCTCGCATCTTTGTTTTACGGGGACTTTGGGGCCGTCCGTGGAAGGCTTGGAAAGACCCGATTTACAGAGAACGGCGGCCTTTGGCTAGGAAGCCGGACGGATTCTTGCCTCGGGAGGACGATCGGTTCGATGGGCCGCCCCTGAGAGCGGAGAGAGCGGGCGCAGGGGCTCCCGGTTTTCCCTGATCGGGAGACGGGCGTCCCTGTTCTCTAGAATTTTTTCCCTGATAACCGCGTAGGGAATTCTGCAAGAAGTCGCTGCAGCACAGCGGTTTCTTGACAGCCGGCGGCAGCTTTTGGAGCGGAATTTCGCAAATTCCCTGAAAAATTCCCTGTTTGCAGGGAATTTTGCGTGGAGACGGGTTCGCTCAGCACTGCGTCGCCAGCCATAGGTTGCATCTTACGCCTCGGACACGCAGCCAGTTTCCTCAGCAGCGCCTAAACTAATTGGTTCCGGGGGCGCCGGACGCGCGGGTTCAGTTTTGGCCAGGATCCGCAGCGCAACTTCTGCTGCCAGAGAATCGTCTGCAATCGGATTGACCTACAGACGGCACGCAAGTTTATTGGGAACGTTCACAATCGCTGACCACTACGCGGCAGCGATGATCCGAAATCGATGCTAAATTGTGCTTGGAACGGGCTTATGGCCCTTGGCGCTGCGATGGATTTCGAGCAAACGCAGCGCCGTCAGAATGATTGATGCGCCCGAGCCGAGGTCGGCGACTTCCGTCAGCTCTCACAACCGGAAGTGTGGAGGTTGTGAATTGGATCACATTTGGTCGTAATCCATTCTGATAACGTACGAGCGGGTGAATGTCATAAATCGGCCTGCACGTCAGAAGTGACCAGAGGCGAACTATGCACACCATGTTCAATCAGGGACTATGGGCCGCATCCGCATTGTTGTTGTTTGTGGTTGCTTTTGTCCGATTTAGCAGACCACCAACCAATCGCACCGGTACAACGTTTCTTCTTTTCTACACCGGGGTGGTCTTTTACTACGCGCTCCTGATCGGGCTCTGGCTGCTGGTCATCGTGATTCTGAGCGGCGGAACCTATGGCGTCGATGGAATTGGTCCCGCATTTTCCATGGCGCTCAAGACGAATGAGTGGTTGAATCCGTCGCTCCCTGTCGTCGCCCTTCTCTTCATCGCAGTGGCTTCCCAGTTCAAGCTGGTTGGAAGGATGGATACAGGCGCGCGGCAGCTCTGCATCCAGCTCGCTGCCATCCCGGCCGAAGCGGAGCAATTGGCGGTCGAGCTTGCACATGGCGAGCTGGAGCTGAAAGACCGAGCACTCATTGAAAGCGTCTCGAATGACATCACGGCGAACATAAGCGCAAACGCTCTTCGGTTCAACAACGACGGGTCCGTGGCTTCCCGTTTCACGCGCGCCGTTTCCCTCTACTGGCTGTTCATCATGCCGGATAATGCGGGAACACCTGTTGCCTTCCCTGCAGGTCTCAGCGGACGCTCGGCGTATACGCGGATCATGCGTCTCAATGAAAGGGCGGTGGAGCAATCGATAGCGCTCTACGAAAGCTTGATGGAAAATGCCGTCGCCTACTTCACGTCGGCGAAACCTACGCGCCAGATGGAAGACGCTTTGAAGAAAAACATCCAGGCCTTGTCGCAATCGGTATGCCGCTTGATCGCCAGATACGTGCTGTATCTCGATTTGACCGAGAGCAGACGGCGATGGCGTCTCTCGACCATGGGATTGAATCCACGCGACCACTCGCCGGCATTCAGTCTCGACCAGTGGGTCGCCTCGATCCTCGCGATCATCACATTGTTCATGTTCCTATCGCTCCTCATCCCTGGCAGGCTGTCGTTTAGCCAGACCTTCATGTACTCGGTTCTGGCGGCAATCCAACTGGGCATTGCAGTGATTGCAGGCACGGTTGTCGCCCAGCGATTCATTCGCAGGCAAGAAGACCGTGCCGGGCGATTTCCACCGCTCGCGGAGCTGACGGCGTCGGCACTCGTGGTCGTCGGTTTGTGCATCGTGTTGCGAATTGGATGGCCAATGATCCAGGATTTGCTCACCGGGGGGAGCATGTCACTGGATAAATCAATTGCGCAGTTCAATGCCAGATGGCCGTTTGTGACGATTCTGCCTTTCGTCTGCACGCTGTCGATCGGCCTAATATCGGCCTACGCCAGCTTGCTGCCCTGGGGCTGGTTTCGCCTCAGCCTTGTGGGTGGAGTCCTCAACGCGGTGGCATTCGCTGCCGCTGGTCTCCTGATCGGAAATCTCTTGACCGATGACTTCCTGATTCAACTTCAAGGCGCCGCGGGCCGAGCCAAGCTTACCATGACAGGAAGCATGAGCATCGCAGGCTTCGTATTGGGGGCGATCGTATTGGCGATTTTCCCGCGCTCGATCCGATTTAGCCGTACGAAAGCAACCCCGGACGCGTTGGGCGCGCTGGTGATAACGGACCTGAAGACCGCTGTACCAAATCCACCAGCCCAGCCGTTCGTGCCAGATCTCAATGTCGCGGAACCTCGACGAACATCGAAAGACCTCGGTGGCTACAGCAGGGACAGCGTTGAGGATCTGGAGGGGCGCTATGTTTGCTTCCGTCCAATGTTTAGCAACCCGGCAGTGATCAATGCCTATGAAATTGTTGTTCGTTGGGATGAACGGCGCGCCTGTCTCATTTTTGAGGAACGCAATCGTCCAGATAGCATTCATAGTCAGATCGGACTGGTCTACGTGCCGGATGGCAGACCCTTCATGAACTTAGTAACGATAGACAAGGGAGCATTGCGCGTCATCATGGTCACGAGAACGGATGATGCTGGCATTGCTCGTGGCCTGATTTTGACACTCTCCAATCCGGGAGGCGTGCACTTCGTGCCGGCGACCGCGCCTTTGGTTTTGCGACGGTTGAACGAGACTACACCTCAACTCGGTTTTGTACACTCCGACGCGCCCGACTATAAGCTCTACCTCGATGAGTTGAGGGCCGTAGTTCCGGAGTTTGCGACGTTCGCTTCGGTCGCGCCTCCTTTCAAGGTTATTCTTCCCGACGTAGCCTGAACGGCTAGATAAGTTTGGAAAGAGAGAAACCAGTAGAAAAGATGTACTGCCGATGTCTGGTCGAGAGTGTTCGGTAAGCATCGTTTGAATTCGAAGAGTATTCGGATGTCCGGGTCCACCGACGATCGGTCGACAGCAGACGACAAGGCGAATTTTCTGGAGGAGACCACGCGAATGCGTGTCGGGCCTTTCGCCAAAGCTTACGATTCGAGTGTACTGCCGTGACCGCGTGTCTCGTCTGCTCGGCTCGTGTGGCTCGCAAACATCGGTACTGCGCGCAATGCGGCGCTGCACTCAACGGTATTGCAGAACAGGGTTCGGCACTTCTTCGCTTCCCGCAACAGCGATCGGCACGCATGTTGACGGAAAACAAGCAGGTAAGCGTGCTGTTCGTCGACGTGTGCGACTCGACCTATTTGTTGCAAAATGCCGACCCGGAAGAGTCTCGCGACTATCTCGGCAAGGCCTTGAAACTGCTGGTCGAGGCAGTCGAAACCTTTGGCGGTACGGTCAGCCAATTGCTTGGTGATGGTCTCGTTGCACTATTCGGCGCTCCCGTAGCGCAGGAGGACCATGCCCTACGGGCCTGCATGGCGGCTCTAAAGATGCAGACAGCGATCGCTCCCGAGTCCGGGACTCGCGATGCCGCCAACCCCACGATCCGTGTTGGCATCAATTCCGGTGAGGTGCTTGTCGGGATTGTCGGGCAATCTCAATGGTCACACTATGGCGCCGATGGCCAAACCATTCACATCGCGTCGAGACTAGAGAAGATGGCCAAGCCGGGCACCATCCTGGTCAGCGCCTCCACGCAGAGGCTGGTGGCCCCACAAATCGACACACGACCAATCGGCGTGCACAAGGTGCGGGGATTGGCCGATCCAATCGAGCTCCATGAAGTCGTTGTCGAGACGGAAAGCTCGGCAGCCGCGCCGTTAACGCGAAAGCAGCGATGGGCACCGCTGATCGGACGCGAGGATCTGTTGCAGGAATTGCGGCGGGCGATTGACGCCGTTCGAGGAGACGGAATGCGGGTGATTGGCCTGCGGGGTGATGCCGGGATTGGCAAGTCCCGCCTGATCGAAGATTGGACAGGCGGTCTCTTGAGCCATGGGGTCGACGTTTGCGTCTGTCAAGCAAGAGGATATGCGAGCACGCAAGCCTACAGCACGGCCGCCGATCTGATTGCGAGAATGGTGGGTCTGCCGCGCATCGGCGCGGCCGACGCAAAGCAGAATGGATTGCAGACGTTGGCGGCGAGATGGCCCGCTGAAGGTGCGGATCATCTTCCCCCTGTGAGTGATCTGCTCGGACTTGCCGCGCCGAACGAAGCGTGGCTCGCGCTCAATCCGGCACAAAGGCGGCGTCGCATTGGCGAGGCGCTGCTGTGGCTTATACGCAGGCGTTTGCAGGCCGGCCTTTTTGTGTTGGTGCTCGAGGACGTCTTTCTCGCCGATCGCGAGAGCTTGCGCCTGTTCGAGGCATTGATTCCCAAGTTGAAGGGGCTACCGGCACTGATTTGCGTGAGCTATCGGCCGGATTTCGAGCACCAATGGGCGCAGACCGGGTGGTTTGAGGAGCACCCGGTAGAGCCCCTGCGCAATGTTGACATGCTGGCCTTGGCCCGTGCCCTGCTTGGCGACGATTTCTCCGTGCAGGGAATCGCCGGCGAACTTGTTCGTTGCGCCGACGGCAACCCGTTCTTTCTTGAACAGCTGGTCATCACGCTGATCGATGACGGTTCGCTCGAAGGACCGCCAGGCGGGTACCGGTCGAAGCGCTTTGGAGAGTTGCGGGTTCCGGCTTCGGTAGCCGCCGTGATCGCTGCACGCGTAGACAGGCTACCCAATGCCGCAAAATCCGCCCTGGAAGCCGCCAGCGTTCTGGGCGACCCGATCATGCCGGAATTGATCGCCGTCGTGCAAGAGGTGGAGGTTGCGCGCGCAAGAGAGTTGATGGGTCTTTGCCGCTCGTCGGGGCTGTTGACGAAACCCGATCCGGCGCGCAGCTCACCGGAGTCGGACGCCTTCATGTTTCGTCATGCGCTCGTGCGGGACGTAGTACTCGGAGCTCTCACACGCGCGCGCAGTAAGGCGTTGCATCGACTCGCCTTCAAGGCCCTGCAGTCGCAGCCAGGTTCCGACTCCGCAGATGCCGCCCCGGCACTGGCACATCACGCCTTCAAAGGCGAGGAATGGGAGCATGCGGCAAAATTCGGCCTCAAGTCGATGGCGCAGGCAATATCGCGTTCAGCCAATCGCGAAGCCCTTCGATTGTTCGAGATGGGCATCTCGGCGTCGCAGCGAATTGTGAGCGGGTCCACTGCGCAAGCGCTGGAACTGGCACTTCGATTGGAAGCGATCGGCGCCATGATGGCGCTCGGCCACATCGGTGAAATCTTCGATAATATGGAGCGCGCGGAAGTCATTGCCACGCAGCTGAACGATCAGCGCGCGCGAGCATCCGTTTTGACCCAAACAGCCGTTTTTCTTTGGATGCGCGGCGAATTCGAGCAAGGTCTGCGGCATGCCTCACGCGGTCTGGAGGCAGCCCGCCTTGCGCAGCGACGGCATATGTCGATGGCGGCGCATCAAACCCGCCTCATGCACCTTCACGCGCTCGGTCGGTATTCGGAAGCTGCCGCGGAAGGCCGTGCCTTGCTCTCCGGCTACGGTGCCGAACTTGCCCTGCACGTTGTCCAGCCCGGATGGGCGGCCATTCCTGTCATCAATCTGTACGCATTCCATTCCAGCACGCTATGGCGCCTCGGTGACTACAAGTCAGCTCAGGAGGTTTGCGACCTGGCTTACGATATTCTGTCCGCGGTCGACCACCCGTACTCGCATCTGTTGATCGATACGGTGCAGGGACAAATCTGGATCGAGCAAGACAGGCTCGACGAGGCGGAGGCGTTGATGGACAGAGCGACGCGGAAATGCGTGACGCATAACGTGCCGACCATGCTTGCGGTGTGCACGGGAACGTTGGGGAGCGCCTTGGCGCGAAACGGCAAGGCGTCCGAAGCCGCGACGCTGCTGGAAAAGGGTTTCGCTGACCGCATCTGCGATGCAGCCGGGCCATACGGCAGAATCTTCATGCGGGTTGGCCTGGGTGTCGCATATCGCAATCTTGGAAAACTGGACGATGCGATTCGCGTCGGCCGAAAGGCGGTCGAGCAGGCTGGCGAAGAATACGGGCACCGGACGGAAGCGCTTTGTGCATTGGCCGAGACGCTGCGGTGTGCCGGAGAAGTATCAGAAGCAGAGGATTTTTTCAGGCAGACCTACGACGAGGCGCTTCGTCTGGGAATGCCCTTCTACCAGAAGCGCGCTTCAGCAGCTCTTGCAGAGCGGGTTGAGGATTGGGGTACCAAGCATGAAAGTCTCGGCCATCACTCCTGACGCAATGCCCGCGGGCGTTCGCGGTCTCGCCTATGGCGTGTTCTGCTGGTTGAACCGTCACCCTAGCGCGTTACGCGTCCTTGGCGCTCTGCTCCGGCTCTTGCCTTCGCTGGCTGGTCGGTTCGGGCTGGTGGTACGCGCCAGCGCCGCCAAAACGGTTTTGAAAAGGCCGAAAAGTTTCTCGAACACCGCGCACGAACCCAATCTCGTCGCCGGCGACTACATGATCGGGATGGATCCCGGTCCGACTTACACTGCAGACAGGGCGTTGCTCGAAGAACGGTTGAAATCCCTGAACGTCCGGGACGATGCTGACCGGCAGGCCAAGGCTCGTCTAAGTTGTTTGACGAAATCCAGGGCGAACCAGCCTTTCGATTTCATCGAAGACTACATGATGTGGGTCGCATTTCACGCGATCCAGCCCGTATTCGGCTCAGCCGGGGACGAGGTGGCGGTAGGTGCGGGAGGAAACATCAGTGATGAAGGACTCAAGCGCCAGTATCTTTTGGAAATCCGATATGTCGCCGGCCAACTGCTGGCAGGGGCCCTGTCGACGCCGCGCATCCAGCGACGCGCTGGAGTTTGTGCGGATTCCCTGCGCACGCGCATCGAGGGCGTGCGCGGCGATATCGCGAAGGCTTGGCATGTGTCGATCTCCTCAGCCGACCTCGACCGGAACGCAATCGGCCTCGCCTGGATATCGCATCCGGTCACGGTGCAATCCGGCGCTCTGGTTGTCCAGGAGCTTCTGAGTCGCCCGGCAATCTACCGAAATCTTCGAGCGCTAGCGGCGGCCAAAGCCGACGTCTGGACCGACAACGAATTCCGAAACATCGTGCGCGACCACGTGCTCGAGCTAATGAGGTTCCGGCCGATCTTTCCGCTGCTCGCCCGCGACGTCCCGCGTGACACCGAATTTGAAACCGGCGGGCGCAAGAACGCGCAGTGTCGTGCCGGCGGGAAGCTCGCCATCTGGTCGATCGCGGCATTGTTCGATTCCCGTGCGGTCCCCGATAGCGGCCGGTTCTGCCCGCACCGCGAATGGCAAGACCAGGATTTTCGCTGGATGATGTTCGGATACGGCGACCGTCACTGTCCCGCCCGGCATTATGCGGTCGAGATCATCACAAGCGCGCTGATCGGCTTGCTGACTTTGCCGGAGCTGCAACTGGCAGAGTCCATCACATATGACGGACCGCTGATGTCGCGCATGCGGATGCGTTTCGCTTAGAGGTGAAAAGGGCAGCCATGATAGTTCTGGTTCGCCAGCAGATGATCTGCATCATTGCGCCGGACTGGCCCGGCGACGCCATCGTTCCGGACGGCATCCGAAAGTCGCTGGATAATCTTCTCATCGACGTCGGCGTCGTGCACTTCGCCTCGATTGCGCTGTTGCCTGCGATTCCTGGAGAACAGGACAAGCCCTCGCTGCTGCTCGAGCTTGTCACCGAGGAAGGACTCAGGCCGGATGACTTGCTTTACCGCCTTGCCTTCCATCCAAGCGGTGCGCTGTGGTCGCTATTCGGCGTGTACTGGTCGAGCCCGCCTTCACTGGCAAGCGCCCGCAACGAGGAGCTTCTCAACCGCTTGCTGGAATGGTGTTCCATCGCCGACGGCGGATTTGTCGGAGCCCGCGACCGGTCCGTCGGACAGATCATGATGGAGCGGGATCTGCTCGAACAGACGCGGTTCAAGGCGCGCGAGCTGAAGCCCAAATACGGCCAGGATCGCGCGAAGTTCGCCCGGGCGCTGGCTCGGTGGGCATTCGACAATCCGAATTTCGAATGGGCCGTCGTGCCTGCGCCGCGATCCTACTGGCGCGGCAAGGGCGCCGGCATCGGCGCGAAACTGGCCATTCCAATATTCGCCGTCCTCGCTTGGCTGGCTGTGCTCTGGCTTACGCTGCCGCTTTCACGGCTGGTCGCGCGCATAGACAGCTGGCTGTTCGGCGACTGGAACACCCCGGTGCAGCTCGCTTCGAAGGCGACCGGTGAATTGAGCCATTACCTGCTGGCGAGCAGCCTTCGCTTTCTGTTGGCGTTTGCCGTGCTTGTCTTCGCCGGCTGGATGTTCCTGGGCGTGTTGCCCGCGCTGTTCAAGTTTTACAGGCGCTGGCTGGAGAGCTTGGTTCGCGAACTCGACCGGCCGACCGATACCTGGTCGTCGATATCTACCTATGTCAGTGTTTGGGTCGTCGGCTTGCCGCTCGCTCTGGCCACTATTTGGTCTATCGGCGTCTTTACTCTCGTTCATGGAGATCCGTTCGGGTACACCATAGGTCCGTTGGTGCCGGTGGCGTTTGGATGGAAGCACCTTGCAAGCGGCGTTGCGGTCATCATTGTGCTGCTCGTCATCATTGTCGTATCTCGCTTCGACTGGTTTTATCGCCCACATGAGGACGATGTCGACCGCGCCCAGCAGGTCCATCCATCGATCGAGAAATGCGAAGCCGAACTGGTCCGCAATATCGCGCACATGGTCAGTCTGACGGACATGCGTAGCCCGAACTGGTGGAGCGTCTGGTGGACCCGTTTGTCCCTGCGGCTCGTGACCTTGCTTGGATATGTGATCTTCACGGAGGGCCGGCTGGGACAGGCGCCGGGCATCCACTTCGGTCACTGGCACATCATCGACAACGGCCGTCGCTACCTGTTCTGCTCCAACTATGACGGCAATTTTGGTGGCTACCTGGACGATTTCATCAATGGCGCTTCGGTCGGGACCACGTTGTTCTGGCGATGGACCAAGCTGAAGCCTCGCCGACCCGCGGCCCCGGACCAGCCGGGGGTGAGGGAGCTACGACATTTTCCGCCGAGTAGGTTTCTCGTGTTCCGCGGTGTCAAATGCGAGCTGAGATTCAAATCCTACGCGCGTGACAGCATGCTTCCGCATCTGTACCGCTTCGATGCGTACAATTTGACGGTCGATCAAATCACGCGCGGCACCGCACTGCGGAACGCCCTGTTCGGCGAGCGCAATGAAGCCAACGACGACCAGATCATGAGAGTCATCGAATCATGAGTCTCGCACCGAATATCTCCGAGCAACTGCACGACATCCAGGGGATGATGAACAGCGGTTACGGCTGGCTGAAGTCAAGCCGCTTCTGGTTGTTGACGGTCGCTGACGAGCATGAAGACGCGGCTCGCGCATGGCTTGCGGACCTCGCCGAAAGCAGGCTCATGGTCAGCGCCCGAGATGTCCTGGGCAGTAACGGCAAATCCATTGATGAAGCCGTGGCGATCGCCTTCAGTTTTGCAGGCCTCGCCAGACTCGGTATCAAGGAAACCGACAGACATCCGTTCCCGACCCCATTTCGCAGCGGCATGGGGAGCGAATTGCGCGAAAAGCTGTTGCGAGATGAGCCGCGTGCGCAATGGCACTGGTCGGACGTCGGCGGAGCTGCGGGCCGCCAGACGGTACATGTTCTCGTCGCCCAGTGGTATCGCGAAGGCGCGGATTCGAAAATGCCGGTTCCGAATCCACGCGCTTTCGACCGCATCATTGTCGAGAGCCGTCCGAACTCCTTCTGCGAGGAGGACGGCAAGACCGTACTACGCGAACCGTTCGGCTTTCGTGACGGAATATCGCAGCCTGTCATTCGCGGCCTCAGGGATACGGAAGAGGACGCCACCAACCAGGCCAAGGCGGACGCCGGCGTCTTTTATGAAGATCGTGTGATTGCTCCCGGAGAGTTCATTGTCGGCTATCGCAATGAATATGACGAACTCACTTACTCTCCTAACGTGCAGCGTTGGACCGATGCCCGCGGCCGCTTCACGCTGAATGGAAGCTATCTGGCTGTGCGTCAAATTCAGCAGAATGTGGAGAAGTTTCGCTCATTCGAAGCCGCGAACGAGGGCGTTGCGGAAAAGCTGATGGGCCGCCAAAAGAATGGCCTGCCGCTGTCGTGGAAGCCCACGCCGGGCAAAACAATATCGACTTCTGCGCTCAACGCGTTTCGTTATCAGGTCGAGGACGCCAACGGCTTTACGTGCCCGCTGGGGGCCCATATCCGCCGAGCCAATCCACGGGACTCACTTGGCGTTGACGTGGCGTCAGGCATCAAGTCGTCCAAGCTGCACAGGTTGCTTCGCCGCGGCCGACCCTATCTTGAGAAGGGCGAGCTCGAGCGCGTCGGCCTTTTTTTCATTGCTTGCAACGCGGATCTCGAGCGGCAGTTCGAGTTCATTCACCAGCGCTGGCTGCGCAACTTCCGCTTCCAAGATCTCTTTCACGAGGACGACCCGATCGTCGGTTCGCCGACGAAGAAACACTTCACCATTCCGGGATTACCGAGCGGCGACCAGGTGTCTTTGGAGGCATTTACCGAAACCAAAGGGGGAGGCTACTTCTTCCTACCCGGAATCAAGGCTTTGAAGTTCATCGTGAGCCATGGCGCGCGCCCGATCCCCAACGCGGGTCCAGGTGGCGCCAGTAGTGCCGTGCCTTTGGCCCGAGAGGGACTCCGAACGGCGACTGAAGAGAAAGATGAGAAGTGATCTGCGGCTGACAAGGTTTCATCCAAAATGGAGTCAGTCCGTCGACTGATAAGAAAATACGCAAAACCCTATCAGTTCGTTGCCAACCCCTGTTCGCGGACGGCTATGAATTGGCACGATTCTCTTCAGACGATATCGCCAGAATAACTGAAGATGCAGCGCTGAAACGCTGCTCCTGCCTCGGTCAAGTAGCTCATCTTCGCTTAGGCCGGAATGGGCTATCCATCTTGAACGCGTCCGGCGTGATGCCGCCTTTGCTTTTCCACGTCCTGGCGCCGCGATCGGAAAACCGTTCCGGGCTCGCGGCCAGCGACCGCGGTAGCCAATCCGGGCACACTATTTTTGCAGTCCGAAGGGATCGTCGACCGAGTGAGCCGGCTGGGTAAACCAACGGGCGCCGGTTTCGGTGATGACCATGTGGTCTTCGAGGCGTATGCCGAATTCGCCGTAAATGCAGATGGTCGGCTCGTTCGAGAAGGTCATCCCGGGCTTTAGTACGGTCTTGTCGCCTTTCACCAGGTAGGGCCACTCGTGCACGTCAAGGCCAATACCGTGGCCGGTGCGGTGCGGCAGGCCGGGTGTCGCATAGCCAGGGCCGAAGCCCGCGCCGGTAATGACCGCGCGGGCAGCGATATCGATGTCCTCGCAGCGATTACCGGGTTTCGCGGCTGCGAAGGCCGCCGCCTGCGCCGCCTTCTCGAGGTTCCAGACGTCACGCTGTCGCCTGGTTGGTTCGCCGAACACATAAGAGCGCGTGATATCGGAGAGATAGCCATCGACAGGTGCGCCGGTATCGATGAGAATCATGTCCCCTTCCTTGAGCGTCTGCGGGTACGGCACTCCATGCGGATACGCCGTCGCTTCACCGAACAGCACCGCGTTGAACGGTGGGTCGCCCTCCGATCCGAGCTTGCGATGCGCCGCTGTCAGAAACGCCTGCACTTCCGTCGTGGTGATGCCTTCGCGCATGATGCGAGCCGCGGCCTTGTGAGCCTCGAGCGTGATATTCTTCGCAGTCTGCATGAGCGCAATTTCGTGCTCTGACTTTATCATGCGGCAGCCTGCAGTCACGTCGATCGAGTTGATGAAAGAGTAGGCATTGCCCGCTCGGCGCAATCCATCGAACGTGAAGAACGGCGTCGCTTCGTCTACGGCAATGGTCCCGCTCGGAAAGCCGAGTGCGCGTACCGTCTCGGTTACCGTGGCAGTCGGATCCTCGTCCTCCTCCCAGACAGCAATCTTGTCGCCGAACGAGATCATCGTCTTGAGTTTTTCGACCTCGAACGCCGGCGAGATATAGACGATCTCCCCCTTGGCAGGCAGAACCGCACTGTGCATGCGTTCGGTACGACGAAATTTCAATCCGGTGAAGTAGGTCATGCTCGAGGAGACATCGAGATAGAGAGCATCGATCCCCTTCTCGCTCATGATCGCCTGGGCGCGTGCAATTCGCTGCAGCCACTCATCAACCCCGATCGGGGGTACGTCGCCGCGCATACTTTTGATGGCCGCAAGTTCCGCCTCCGCAGTTGAACCGCCGACGCCAACTGTCATGAGAGATCCCTGTTCAAGTACGTATCACCGTCGGAACCGGCGCTGGACCAGAACGTTTGCGGTTGCTGTCATCGTCAAGGTGGCGGTCATCAGAATGAAGGCCACGGAAGCACCAAACGGCCAGTTATTAAGCTGAAACTGCCCATAGATCAGGGGACCCATCATCCTGAACTTTGGACCGCCAAGAAGGACCGGCGTGGCATACGCGTTCATGCCGAGAATGAAAGTCAGGATCGTTCCTGCAAGGAGACCAGGCAATGCCAGCGGCAGCAGTACGCGCCGAAACATCGTCATCGGCCCCGCGCCGAGACCGAATGCTGCCTCCTCGATATTCCGATTGATGCCTTCGATTACACTCTGCAGCGTTAGCACCATGTAAGGCAGATTGACCGCAACGATGCCGGCAACCACCGCACCCTCGGTATACATGATCTGCAGCGGCTCACTCGTCACGCCGACCTGCATCATTGACACGTTGAGAAAGCCCTTTGAGCCGAACACCGTCATCCAACCGGCCGCTCGCACTGCGTTGCCGACGAACAGCGGCAGGACCACCAGCATAATCATCAAATGTTTGAATCGGGACTGGGTGCGCGCAAGCGCATACGCGAGTGGGAAGCCCATAACGAGGCAGATTACGGTACAAACCGCGGCTACGCGCAAGGTCGTCCACAGCACACCGGTATAGTATGGGTCAGAGAAGAACTTGATGTAGTTGTCCAGTGAGAAGGTCTCGACCATGATGCGTCGCGGGTCGAGTCGATTAAAGCTGTAGCGGAGCAGAATCCCCAACGGCACGAGCAGACCAGTGGCCACGAACACCGTAGCCGGTCCAATCAACGTCGTTGCCGACAGTAACGAAGTTGATGCCTCTTCTGCATGTACTTGTGTCGTGCGGGTCGCGGCCATCCTTCGTTGATACCTCTTAGCTTTTGAGCTCCTTGTCCCACCATTCCTTCAAGGCGACGTCGTTTTTGTTCATGTAGTCGTAATCAAGATCGACGAGCTTCTTGATCTCTTCGGGAGTGAAGCCGATGCGCTGATTGAGCTCGGGCGCGACTACGGCGTTAGTGACGGTCGGATTGTAGCCCATGTCAACGGCAAACGCTCCTGAGCGCTTTTCTCCAACATGGCGTCGAGGTAGGCATAGCCGCCGTCCTTGTTGGGCGCATTTTTCGGGATAACGAACCCGGAGATGTAGGCGAGCGCGCCTTCTGTGGGTGCGATCGCGGCAACTGGAATACCGGCATTCTGCCATTGGACGACGCGCGCTTTCCACATCACGCCAATCCCGAATTCCTCCGCCTTTAGGCCTTGGGCGAATGCCTCGTTGGTCGGATATATGCGCATGCCGGCTTTCTTGCATTCGAGGAGCAATTTCTTGCCGGGCTCCAGATTGTTGACTCTGCCTCCAGCAGCCAGCGCGGCACAGACCATCGTATATTGATACTGGATGTCGATGATGCCGAGCTTGTTGCCGTGTTTGGGATCAAACACGTCCTTGTAACTGGCGGGCGGCGGTGTGAACATTTTCGGGTTGTAGACACCGACCTTGCCCGAATAGATATGGCCAACGCCATAGGGATATTTCATCGCTGGCAGAAGATTGACGGCGTTCTTAAGCCGACTGTAATCGATCGGCAGTACAGTGTCGGCATCATGCATCTGGAACATGTTTAGGGCCGAAAGACCCTGAACATCAGACGTGCCGCGGGGCAGCCGTTGTTCGGCAATCATTTTCGAGCGGCGTTCAGGATCGCCCGCTTGATCCTGCACCACGTCCCAGCCCTCCTTGATAAGGATCGGGACCTCTATGTTTTTGTTGAGGAGACGGGCATAGTCGCCGCCCCAGGTGCCGACGACGATCCGGCCCTTTCCCTCCGCCGAAGCCTTAAGCGGCAAGCTGGATGCGGCGGTCAGAGCTGCTGCGCCGAGCAAAACTTCACGGCGGGATTTGAGTTTGGTCATGGCGAGGTCTCCGGGCGTTCGGTGAGTGGTCACATTTTACGCGTGAAACACGTGGCCTGTCGATTTGCTCCAGCTGATTTGGACTTGCTTTCCGATCACCGGCAGCGGCTGTTCTGGTCGGTTCTGGACCTGCACGATGACCCGTTCCAGGGGCGACAGGCGCACGTGCAGATCCACTTGTGATCCAAGATAAGATATGAATTCGACCGCTCCGGGAAAGCTATTGTCCATGGGCGACGCCGATATCGTCCCCAGGACAAGACGCTCAGGCCGCAAAGCAAGGCAGGCGGTGCCGCTGCCGTTCGCTTCGCAAGCGATAATGAGGCCGCCCGCGGAGATGAAACGTCCGGGACCGTCCATGCGGCCTTCGATGAACGTCGAGCGCCCCACGAAATCGGCGACGAATTTTTCCGAGGGGCGTTCATAAAGATCCTGCTGCGACCCGATCTGGCGAATGCGGCCTTCGCTCATCACCACGAGGCGGTCGGCCATGGTCAATGCCTCCTCCTGGTCGTGGGTTACCATTACAGTCGTCAATCCGAGTTTGCGCTGAAGTTCGCGGATTTCGATACGGACCTCTTGGCGCAATTTGGCGTCAAGATTGGACAACGGCTCATCAAGCAGCAGCACATCGGGATGGAAGGCGAGGGCGCGCGCGAGGGCCACGCGCTGCTGCTGGCCGCCGGATAGTTGTCGCGGCAGTCGGTCGCCGAAATGGTCGAGCCGCACGAGACGCAAGGCCTCGGCGACTTTCTGCGCCATCGCCGGTTTTGGTATCCTTCGCATCTCGAGGCCGAAGGCAACGTTTTCAGCGACCGTCATATGGGGGAACAGCGCATAGTTCTGGAAGACCAGACCGACGTTGCGTCTCCAAGGCGGCAGCGAGGTAATGTCACGTTCACCGATGTGCACGGTACCAGATGTCGGCTCGACAAACCCGGCAACGATACGCAAGGTCGTAGTCTTACCGCAGCCGGAGGGACCGAGCAGGACAACAAATTCGCCGTCCGCAATGTCGAGTGAAATATGGTCAGCCGCCTTGAAGTCGCCGTAGCATTTCGTGATGCGGCTCAATTGCAGGCGCGCCATCGTCAGACCACTCGGCCGATCTTGACAAAGCGATCGGTCAGCAGCATCGCCCCGCCAATAAACAATATCTGCAGAACAGACACCGCAGCGATCGTAGGATCTATTTTCCATTCGAGATACTGGAGGATCGCGATCGGTAAGGTTGTGCGGCCTGGGCCCACGAGAAACAGACTCATCTCCAGGTTCCCGAACGATGCTATGAAGCCAAACAAGGCGGCCGCCACAATGCCCGGCAAAATGCCTGGAAGGGTGATACGGCGGAACGTAGTCCAGCGGCCGGCGCCCAGGTTTTGCGCCGCTTCCTCGACGCCGCGATCCATGCCCAGCAGGTTCGCTGCAATGAGCCGAACTGTCCAAGGAATCGTGATCAGGACATGCCCGGCAATCAGGCCGCCGAGTGAACCGAGGATCGGCCAGCCGGTCGCAATTTCCGTCTCGACATGGAAGACGTATAGCGCGAGTCCCAGAACGATGCCGGGCACGATCAGGGGCAGCAAGAGCAGGTTGTTCAGCGCCTCACGTCCCCCGAAGCGGCCGCGCACTAGACCGACTGCTGCGGGAACGCCGATGGTGAGACCGATCGAGGTTGCGACGAAGCCGACCTGCAGGCTGAGAAGAAATCCGGTCACGAATCTATCGTTTCCAGGAACGGCGCGGAACCATTTCAGCGAATAGCCTTCCGGTGGAAATGAGGGAATCTCCTGCGCGAAGAAGGCCAGCCAGATCACGAAGATCATTGGCAGCAGGATGTAGGTGAGGGAAACGCCGGCGGCGACACCAAGTGCCACGCGGCCCACCCTGCGCGATGATGTCCAAACCGGTCCGACGGTCAAGATGGTCTCTCTTGCCAACGTTGCGATCAATTCAGCCGGTTCTTGTGCAGCGAGCCGGCCTTCATGATGAGGGCGAGATGTTTGCCTTGATCGCCAAGCATCGCAAGGTCTTTCAATGGATTGCCGTCGACCACCAGCAAATCGGCAAAGGCACCCGGTCTGAGGCAGCCGATTTTACCCTCCATGCGCAGGATTTTAGCGCCAATCGTGGTGGCCGAACGGATAATTTCGGCAGGCGACAACACGCGCGCGCGAAGCATAAACTCCTCCGACTGTGCAACCTGCAACTGGCCGAGAAGATCCGTACCATATCCGACAGGGATGCCGTGACGTTTGCAGATTTCCAGAGATTTCAATGCACCGTCGATGACGAGATCATTTTTAGCGAGCATCTCTGAACTCATGCCGTACTCGGCGGCATGCTTCTTCATCTCAAAATAGGTGACAAGGTTCGCGACCAGGAACATACCCTTGTCGGCCATCAATTTGGCGGACGCGTCGTCAATGAGATTGCCGTGCTCAATGGTACGCACACCGGCGGCAGCAGCGCGGGTAATTGCCTCGGGCGTATAGGCGTGGGCGCAGACATAACGGCCGAAGGCTGTGGCTTCTTCCACTGCCGCTCTGACTTCATCCATCGAGAACTGCAGGCTATCGAGCGGATCATAGGGTGACGCGACACCGCCCGACATCATGATCTTCACGTGGTCGCAACCTTGGCGCATTTCTTCGCGCACCGCTCGGCGGACTTGCGAAACGCCGTCGGCGATGCCCATCGAGAACGAGAGTGCGTTGCAGCATTGGCAACGTACGCCAAAATCCGTTCGGCGGCGCCCGTCACTGTGGCCCCCGGTAGGGCCGATCGCACGTCCGGCGATGAAAAGCCGCGGTCCCGGCAACAATCCGTTATCGGTCGCTTCTTTTAAGCCCCAGTCGGCGCCACCAGTGTCACGCACGCTGGTAAAGCCGCGGGCAAGCATGCTGCGCATCAGGTCGGCCGCGCGCGCAGTCATCAACGTCAATGGCACGCTTTCCAAATTTCGAAGCACGACATCCGACAATACGACGTGTACATGGCTATCAATGAGACCAGGCATAAGGGTCCGGCCGCCACAGTCGATGACGTTCGCGTCCGCTAGTTTGATAGGATTGGCCGAGACCTCTTTGATCGTGCCGCTCTCGACGACCAGTTCGTGGCCGCCGCGCAATTCAGTCGCTTCAGGGTCGAGCATTTCAAAATTCTTGAAATGATAGGCAGCCATGGCCGCGCTCACAATCTGCTAATTACATAATAAAATGTCCTATGCTGATCGGTCTGCGTCAATTGAAAAGCAAGTCGCCCAGCGGCCATCACGTGGTGAAACCGAGAGGCGAGCCAGCTGAGCAAGAGGGCAGGCCGAAAGCAAGCTTGGACGGACCAAGCCGGAGGTCGCAACCGCCCCACATAGGAGCCGATAGTCCATTGCGCCGCGCGCCGGGCTACATCGCGGGCCTTCTCGGCCGTCTCATCGATGGCGATGAGGCGGGCCATAGGGATCGTGCGGCCACTCTCGCTGGAGCCGGCCGCATTGTTTACGACGCGCCCCTGCAAAATTCCCTGTTTGCAGGGAATCCTCTTGGAGACTGGCGCGATCAGTACCGCGTCGCCAGCCAGCGCCGCGCAGTTATTGTGTCCCGTCCTACTTCGCCGCCCGCGACTGCTCGAGCTGCCGGCTGTAGCGCGACATCGCAAAGCAGAACATGAAGTAGATCACCGCGACGAAGAGATAGATCTCGACGCTGAAGGGCTGCCAGGCCGGATCGATGATCGCGGTCTTGGCGGTGGTCAGGAGGTCGAACAGGCCGATGATCAGCACCAGACTGGTGTCCTTGAAGAAGGCGATGAAGGTGTTGACCAGCGGCGGGATGACATGGCGGATCGCCTGCGGCAGCACGATCAGCCAGTTCTTGCGCCAATAGGAGAGGCCGAGCGCCTCGGCCGCCTCGCTCTGGCCTCGCGGCACCGCCTGCAGGCCGCCGCGGACGACCTCGGCGAGATAGGCGCCGGCAAACATGATGATTGCGATCTGCGCGCGCAGCAATTTGTCGATGTTGAAGCCTTCGGGCATGAACAGCGGAAACATCACGCTCGCCATGAACAGCAGGCTGATCAGCGGCACGCCGCGGATCAACTCGACATAGAGTACGCAGAGCGAGCGGATCGCCGGCAGTTTCGAGCGACGGCCGAGCGCGACGAGAATCCCTAAGGGAAAGCCGAAGGCGAGACCGAAGGTCGCGAGCACGAGCGTCACCGGCAATCCGCCCCAGCGCTCCTGCGAGACAAAGGGCAGGCCGGGCACGCCGCCCCACATCAACAGGCCGATCAGCGACAGTGCGCCGGCCCAGATCAGCACCAGCTCCTTGCGCCAGAAGCTGCGGCGGCTCGTGACGACAAACAGCGCGATGAAGGCCAGCACCGCCAACGCCGGCCGCCACTGCTGGTCGTAAGGATACGTGCCGAACAGGATGAAGCGATATTTCTCGGGGATGACCGCCCAGCAGGCGCCGATGCCGCGCGCCGCCCGGCAAGCGGTGGTGTCGCTGGCGGGAACGGTCCAGACAGCATTGAGGATGCCCCACGCGACGAGGTTCAGAAGCGCCTTGCCCAGCACAACGATCAGGATCAGCGTCGTGATCGTCGAGCCGATCGAGGGAAACAAATTGGCGCGCATCCAGCGCGTGACGGGGTTGGCGTCCCAGCCGCTGCGGACGCGACTGGTGGGACGCGGGCTGTTGGGAACGTCGGTCAGAACAGTCATTGCTCAACGCTCCGTCAGCGCGATGCGCGCGTTGTACCAGTTCATGAACAGGCTGATGCTGAGCGAGATGGTAAGGAACACCAGCATGATCAGCGCAATCGACTCGATCGCCTGGCCGGTCTGGTTCAGCGTGGTGTTCGCAACCGAGACGATGTCCTGATAGCCGATTGCGACCGCGAGCGAGGAGTTCTTGGTCAGGTTCAGATACTGGCTGGTCAGCGGCGGAATGATCACCCGCAGCGCCTGCGGCAGCACGATCTTCTGCAGCACGAAGCCGCGCTTCATCCCCAGAGCGAGGGAGGCGTCCCATTGTCCCTTGTGAACGGCCTGAATGCCGCTGCGCACGATTTCGGCGATGAAGGCGGAGGTGTAAGTCACCAGCGCGATCAGCAGCGCGAAATATTCCGGCGCCACCACCCAGCCGCCGGCGAAATTGAAGCCGCGCAATTGCGGCATCGAGATGGTCCAGCTGACGCCGGACAGCCACGACACCAGCGCAGGCAGGACGATCACCAGCAGCACGCCGTAGGGCCAGATCAGGCGCGGTTGGCCATCCGCGATCTGCTTTGCAATCAACTGACGCCGTATCCACCAGAACACGGCGAAGCCGAGCACGGCGAGGCCGATGATGGCAAATTGGCTCTCCTCGAGCGGGATGCCGGGAATGACGAGGCCGCGATTGGAGAGGAAGACGCCCGCGACCGGCTTCCATGCGCCGCGCGCCGGCGGCAAGCCCTGCATCAGCACGTACCAGAACAGCACCTGTAGCAGCAGCGGAATGTCGCGCAGCGTCTCGACATAGATTGCGGCGAGACGCGACAGCAGCCAGTTGGTCGACAGCCGCGCAATGCCGATCAGCGTTCCCAGGATGGTCGCAAGCACGATGCCGATGGCGGCGACGCGCAGCGTGTTGACGATGCCGACGATGAAGGCCCACAGGTAGGTGTCCTTCGGGCTGTAGGCGATCCAGGTGTCGGAGATCGGCATGCCCGCCTCGCGGCCCAGGAACGCGAATCCGGTCGAGATGCGGCGCACCGAGAGATTATGGATGGCGTTCGACCACAGATAGAGGATGATGCCGACGGCGATGCCGATCACCAGGATTTGCCACAGCAGTCCCTTGAACTGGTCGTTTTGGAGCGAAAACTCCATCTTGGGGCGGGGAGGGCGCTTTTGCGGCTGTATGGTCACGGCGCACGAATCCTTCCCTTTGAGAGCATTCCTGGGCGGCGCGTTTCAAATGTTGCACCAAATCCAAAAGTATGCAACATTTGTTTCATGGCCCAACCCGCGCGGTCCCCCCTGAACGATTTGTGCAGCGCGTTGCCGTCGCTGCCGACCCGCCTGCAGGAGGTGGGGCGCTTTGTTGCCGCCAACGATTATGACGCGACCACGCGCTCGATGCGAGAGCTTGCTTCGGTCGCCGGCGCGGATCCGGCGTCATTTACCCGCCTTGCCAAGGCGATCGGCTATTCCGGCTGGGACGAGTTACGCGCCGCGCTGACGGAAGCGCGCCGGCCGGCCCAGGCCTCGCCGTTCTCGGGCCGCACCCGCGGGCGGCGGCAGGGCCCGAACGCCGACATATCCCTCATATCCGACAAGCTCGGCGCTGACGCGGCGGGGCTGTCGCGCATTTCGGCCCAATCGGTCGCCCGGGCGGCGCGGGCGCTGCATGCGGCACGGCGGATCTGGATCGCCGGGTTTCGCAGCTGCCGCAGCGTTGCGGAATTGCTCAATTACCAGCTTCGCCTGTTCCGGCCCGACGAGGTGCAACTGGTGGGCGGCTCCGGCCCCGAGGATCTCGATCTCGGCGCGTTCCGCGCGGGCGAGGCGGTCGTGGTGATCGGCTTCGCGCCCTATTCGAGCGCAAGTGTGCTGTCGGCGCGGGCCGCGCACGCCGCGCGCGCCGATCTGATTGCGATTGCGGATTCCGTCAGCGCGCCGATGGCCGAAGGCGCCGACCATCTGCTGCTTTATGAATCGGCATCCTCGCCCGGATTTTTTCCAAGCCTCACCGGCGCGATCGCGATCGCGCAATCGCTGGCCGCCGCCACTTTTGCGCTCGGCGGCGCGGTCGCCAGGAAGCGTCTGGAAGACGCCGAGGCGCGGCTCGCCGCGACCTCGCAATACGTCTCGGAGAAAGGTTGATCGTCATGGTTGCCCGTCATAGCCGCGTGCTGCATCGAAGCCTGCGCGAGACGCCGCCGAAGGCCGTGGGCGGCGAGGGCGTCTGGCTGTTTGCGGAGGATGGCCGCAAGGTGCTGGATGCCTCAGGCGGCGCTGCCGTGTCGTGCCTCGGCCATCAGCATCCGCGCGTTCTGGCGGCCATGGCAAAGCAGGCCGGAACACTCGCCTATGCCCACACGGCGTTCTTCTCCTCCGAGCCGGCGGAAGAGCTTGCCGAGCAACTGGTCGGTCATGAGCCCGGTGGTCTCGCCTATGCCTATTTCGTCAGCGGCGGTTCGGAAGCGATCGAAGCGTCGATCAAGATCGCGCGGCAATATTTCCTCGAGGCCGGCCAGCCGCAGCGCCGGGGCTTCATCGCGCGGCGGCAGAGCTATCACGGCAACACGCTGGGCGCATTGGCGGCAGGCGGCAATGCCTGGCGGCGCGAGCCCTATCAGCCGCTGCTGTCGTCGGCCTTCAGCCATGTCACGCCGGCCTTCGCCTATCACGAGAAGCGCGACGACGAGTCCGAGAAGGATTTCGTGACGCGGCTTGCTACAGAGCTCGATGCCGAGTTCATGCGGCTCGGGCCCGACACCGTCGCGGCCTTCATCGCCGAGCCCGTGGTCGGCGCGACCGGCGGCGCCGTCACCGCGCCTGAGGGTTATTTCCGTGCGGTTCGCGACATCTGCAACAAGCATGGTGCGCTTCTGATCCTCGACGAGGTGATGTGCGGCATGGGACGCACGGGCACGCTCAATGCGTGGGAGCAGGAAGGCATTGCCCCCGACATCCAGGCGATCGCGAAGGGGCTGGGCGGCGGCTATCAGCCGATCGGCGCGATGCTCGCGACGTCCCGCGTGGTCGACACCATCCGGCAGGGTTCGGGCGCGTTCCAGCATGGTCACACTTATCTGGCGCATCCGCTCGCTTGCGCGGCCGCGCTGGAGGTACAGCGGGTCATCGCCGACGAGAAGCTGCTCGACCAGGTCAAGGAGCGCGGGCGTCAGCTCGAGCGGCGGCTGACCGAGCGCTTCGGCAATCATCGCCATGTCGGCGACATCCGCGGCCGTGGCCTGTTCCAGGCGATCGAGCTGGTCGCCGACCGCGCCACCCGCAAACCATTCGATCCGGGTCTGAAGCTCAACCAAAAGATAAAGGCGGCTGCGTTCGAAGGCGGGCTAGCCTGTTATCCGGCAGGCGGGACGGTGGACGGAAAGCATGGCGACCATGTGTTGCTGGCGCCGCCCTACATTTCCACGCCTGACGATATCGATATGATCGTCGACAGGCTGGGATCGGCTGTCGACACGGCCTTGCGTAGTATCAATCACTGAGGGAGGGAGAAGCGTATGAAGAGAGTTATCATTGCTGCCGGCTTGCTCGCCGCATCTGTTGCGGGCGCACAGGCCGCGACGCTGGACGCGGTCAAGCAACGCGGCACGCTGGTGTGCGGCGTCTCGACCGGCTTTGCCGGTTTCTCGGCGCCGGATTCACAAGGCAACTTCAAGGGCCTCGACGTCGACTATTGCCGCGCGCTCGCCGCCGGCGTGCTCGGCGATGCCAGCAAGGTGCGCTACGTCGCGCTCACCGCGCAGAACCGCTTCACCGCGCTGCAGTCGGGCGAGATCGACGTGCTCTATCGCAACTCGACCGAGACCTTCCTGCGCGGCACCACGCTCGGTCTGCGGCAAGGTCCGGTCAACTTCTACGACGGTCAGGGTTTTGTCGTGAAGAAGGACAGCGGCGTCAAGGAGCTGAAGGATCTCAAGGGCGCGACCGTCTGCGTGGCGCAGGGCACCACCCATGAAGTGACGCTGGGCGACTACGGCCGCGCCAACGGCATCGACTGGAAGCCGCTGGTATTCGACCGCCCCGACACCATGCAGCAAACCTTCTTCGGCGGCCGCTGCGACGCCATGACCCAGGACGCCTCCGCGCTCGCGGGCTCGGTCGCGACCGCGTCGCCAAATCCGGCGGACTATGTCGTGCTGCCGACCACGATCAGCAAGGAGCCGCTCGGACCGTTCACGCGCAACGGCGACGAGGTCTGGAGCGACATCATCACCTGGCTGCATTACGGCCTGGTCGAGGCGGAAGAGCTCGGCGTCACGCAGGCCAATGTCGACGAAATGGCGAAATCGACCGCGCCTGCCATCCAGCGCCTGCTCGGCGTGTCCGGCGATCTCGGCTCGCGGCTCGGGCTCGACAACAAGTGGCTGCAGGCGTCGATCAAGGCGACCGGCAATTACGGCGAAATCTTCGAACGTAACGTCGGCAAGTCGAGCCCGCTCAAGCTCGAGCGTGGTTTGAACGCGCTCTGGACCAAGGGCGGTCTGCAGTACGCCATTCCGTTCAAGTAAAAGACGGGGGCGGCGCGGCAGGCGATCTGCCGCGCCGCTCGCCTATCGATCATGCGCATCGCTCTCATCCACGCCCTGAAACACTCGATCGTTCCGATCGAGGCCTCCTTTGCGCGGCTTTGGCCGGACGCGAAGCTGATGAATCTGCTCGACGACAGCCTGTCGGCCGATCTTGCACGTGACGGCAGGCTGACCGACGCCATGACCGAGCGCTTCCTCAGCATCGGACGCTACGTCACCTCGACCGGATCGGATGCGATCCTGTTCACCTGCTCGGCGTTCGGCCCTTGCATCGAGGCGGTGGCGCGCGAACATGCGCCGATGCCGGTGCTCAAGCCCAACGAAGCGATGATCGAGCAGGCGGTCAAGCAAGGCCGCAGAATAGGCCTGCTCTCGACTTTTCCGCCGACGCTGGCGTCGATGCCGCGCGAGTTTCCGTCATCTGTGGAGGTCGTGCCGAAGCTCGCCGAAGGCGCGATGACCGCGCTCGATCGCGGTGACCGCGCCGAGCATGACCGCATCGTCACCGAAGCATCAAAGGATCTGCGCGGCTGCGACGTCGTGGCGCTGGCGCAGTACAGCATGGCGCCGGCGGCAGCGCTGGTGTCGGAAGCGACGGGTCGGCCGGTTCTGACCACGCCGGACAGTGCAGTGTCGAAGCTGAAGAGCGTGTTGAAGGCTTGAGGCAGGAGAAAAGGCGGCCGCCCGGCCGCCTCTTCGCAACTTGTTAGGCCGTCATCACTGGCAGGGATGCCGGCGTCCGTCGGGGCCCCTGAACCAGGTGCCGGGCTCGCAGGCAAAGCCCTCGCGGCGATAATCGCGCCGGTCGTAAGCATAGGAATCGCGGAATGGCGCGGTCGCGATCGCGCCCGCGGTTCCGATCGCCGCGCCTGCGATGCCGGCTGCGGTGTCCGCGGCAGCGCCGACCGGCCCGCGATGGTAGCAGCGATGGGTCGCGCAATAGTCTCGCGCTATGGCGGGCGCCGCCATTGTCGTCGACGCCAGCGCGGCCAAGGCGATCAGTTTCAGGCTTCTCATGGACAGTCTCCTCGCATTTGGTTGTGGCCGATCAACCGGACGTGAGCCCCGGCGTTCCGCCGGGAACCTTCACAGCGAAGTGAGCTGACTACTTCGTGGGGTTCCGTCCGGTGCGCTTGTTGAGCGGCGGCTTGGGAGAACGCCGCAGCGCCTCCGGCAAGAACTCTTCCGTCTCGTCAGCCGATGAATCGGCGCGAACGTCGGCTGCCCATTGATCGCGCTCATGCGTCGACTTGTTGTCGCGGAACCTGCGCTTCACGTCGACGCCGCTGACGGGATCGTTCACCCCATGCTGGCTCACGGGATCGTTGCCGTCACGATGGATGTCCCGGAAATCGCCCATGCTTGCTCTCCCGTTTCGAGGAAAACGGCCGTGCCGGGCCCACGTTCCCAAGGCGGGCGCGCCGAAGGTCGAAGCTGAACGCGCACGAAAAGTTTGGAACCCTGCCTGATTGTGCCGGTTGGCAGTCGGGGCA
>Ga0070741_10001915_pt1 | contig 59108 bp, 48 predicted proteins | sample Coa_R1_4_FD_66440 | JGI IMG/M metagenome (GOLD analysis project Ga0070741, IMG submission 66440) | Surface soil microbial communities from Centralia Pennsylvania, which are recovering from an underground coalmine fire - Coalmine... | ecosystem: Environmental > Terrestrial > Soil > Unclassified ...
CTACGCGAGCATCGAGGTTTAGACGATTTCGCGAACAGCCGAGGGCGGCTGTCCCTACGCGAGCATCGAGGTTTAGACGATTTCGCGAACAGCCGAGGGCGGCTGTCCCTACGCGAGCAGGACGGGCGAGGACGCCCGTCACTCCATCAATTAAAAAACCGGCTACATCGATCGAAATGAATTATTCGTTTGAATCTGCCGCAAATTGTGTTACCGCGCCGTTAACACTTGCATTCGGTCTGCGCGGCGACAGTGATGCCGGTTGAACTGGCGGACGCTGTTCTAATGTGCCAAGGATCGGCGCGTCTTCAAATCCGTTCTGGTTGAAGGAGACGAAACGATTCTGGGAACACATGGAATCGATAAGCCGGAGTTGACGCAAACTCAAGACCTTCGCGGGCAACGTTGTGAAATTGCGGAATACCCACAGCAGATACAACCGTTGGGCAAACGATGGACGGAGATATCGAGGACCGAGTGGCGTGAGAACTCGCAACACGCCACGGGATAGCTTTTCCATTAACATGGCCGAATTCACCTGTACATTTGTAATCTTTAATAGTTTGAACGATATCTTGGACGTTAGCAATCCAAGGGCCAGCATTATTGCACCGATCCCGAGGCATGAATAGCAAATAATCCTGGAAAATAATTACGCTTGTCACTTCCGGTGTCTAACCCAGCATTTCCGGCATAATCTCAAGCTTTTGGATTCGAGCGGCCACTCCAATTTTGCCTTTTCCGTTGTTTTCCTTTCCATTCTCCAGGCGAACTACAGAAGCCTGGCAGCAGACCCATCGCTTTTCACCCTGGGTAAGTTCCGGAGGCAAAATAAGCACCATCTCAAGTTCACTTCCTTCCGCGAGGACGGAATCGGTATAGAAAAAGATTCCGCTGTCACTTAGGTCTCTCGTATGGCCGGTAACCTGGAGATTGCCTTCCGCAACCTTCACGGACACCGGAACTTTTGCCCGGATCCGCGTAGCCACACGACGCTCGGCTTTAGAAACCGTCATAAGATGGCGAGGGTATCACAACGGGCCTTGTTCATGACTTTTTCTTTCATTCTTTCGTCTCCTCAATTGCCGGCTCCGTTAGCATGAGTAGGGAATGCCAAGCGAAAGCTCGCCCCAACGAACCGGTTTAGCCCGCGCCCTTTCTAAGCTGGGCTATTGCTCACGATCGGATGCGCGCAACCTGATCTCGGCGGGTCATGTCAGCCTGAATGGGAAAACCTGCTTTGATCCAGCAACCCCGGTGCATCTTCAGAAAAATCGTATTCAGGTGGACGGTAAAGATGTAACTTCGGCAAGAAAAATTTACCTCGCAATGAACAAGCCGCGCGGGATTGTTACAACGGCATCCGACGAAAAAGGCCGGCGTACCGTTTACGACCTTTTAGCTTCGAATTTTGTATCCGATGACTTGCCATGGGTTGCGCCCGTGGGGCGGCTCGACAAAGCCAGTGAAGGATTGTTATTGCTGACCAACGATTCGGAGTGGTCGGCGCACGTACTGGCGCCGGAAACTCATCTCGACAAGACCTATCACGTTCAAATAACGACCATACCGGATGACGCTCTGCTTAAACGCCTGGAAAATGGCATCAAGATGGAAGGCGATTTCCTGCGCGCGAAAAGTGTGCGTCTTCTACGCAGTGGGAAGCGAAATTCCTGGCTGGAGGTCATTTTAGATGAAGGAAAGAATCGACATATCCGCCGGATACTGGATCATTATGGCATCGAAGTCTTGCGATTGATCCGGGTCGCCATTGGACCCTTAATTTTAGGCAAGCTCCTCAAGGGAGCTGTTCGTGCGCTCGCAAACGAAGAGAAAATTGGCTTGGATCGAGCTATGGAAATATTTTATCCGCCTACGAGGCATCATTCATGAAGGGCATTTTTGAGGCGGTTCTCGCGGAGGCCTCCAGAAGTTGCAAATCATCATGGGTGAAGTCCGCGCCGCAAGATTTCAGATCGTATCCTTTGCGGCAGACTTGAATCACACCCAGCACTTTGCGTTCTGGATCAAGAATGGGGGCGGACATCAGTTTTTGAATGGTGATCTTTTGCGCCTGTTCAACCGGCTCCTCGCTATTTAACTTCACGGTTTCAAAAATTCTGGCGTGTTGGACTTTGACGAAGTTGTTGAAGAGCTCCGTCTTCTTCGTGAGTGCCGTGTGCGCGGCGACTGCAGAAGAACTCGAAACCGGAATGGAACCAACCGTCTTCAATTCATCTGGAAATATAAACCGGAGCAATCCTCGCTGAAGACGAAGTAATGCGATCTCGTTGAGCCGGAGACGGAAAACATTGGATAGCTCCACACAAAAAAGAGCGGGAGTCTTGGCCAGGCTCAAAGCACTTTCAGTTGTCGCCTTCGCGGGGGCGGGCGCAGCAGCAACCGCGCTCCCGGAAGATCTCTTAGCCTGCATCTTCAATTACTCCAGTCGGCTATTTCGAATTATCGGCTTTTCCTAGCGAACTATTATGCTGGACTCAAGTCTTGGTTACGGCAAGTTACCAAGGTGCTCGGAATAGTTGTTGCGGCCAGACTGTGCGATACCGGACAAAGCGAAAGGGCCGTTGACTGGACTTTTTTACGCCGCTTCCAGCTATAATAATTTTCAGCAACTCTCTCTCCCGGAGGTCCTTCAATGTCTGAAACTGCATCCGTAACCTTGCCTGGACGTGTGGAAAAAATCATCACGCCTATCGATCCAAACGAACCGCCCAAAGCTCAGATTGAAGTCGAAGGCGCTGACCATTTATATAGAGAAATCCGCATTGAAAATGCCCTTCACGACGAAAATGGGACCCCCGTTCAACTGAAGCAAGGAGCTGAGGTTGATGTGACCATCGAAGCAGAGCCTAAGGACGTCGTAAAGCGAAGTTGAGCGATGAACTCCACGGCAGGTTGGGTTGATGGAGGATGCTCGTCAGATTCTTAAAATACGCTAGCTGCTTATCTCCTGCTTCATTTACCGGCTAATGGAAGGCCTTTCTCGCTCCATTCACGGTAGCCGCCATCCATCGAGAGCACATTTGTGTAGCCCATTTTTTGCAGATTGTCCGCCGCCAGCGCAGAGCGAAATCCACCCCCGCAGTAAAGAATGAGCGGCGCGTTTAAGTCCGGAACTTGAGTTTCGATGTCACGCTCAATAATCCCTTTGCCAAGATGTATAGCATTAGGGAGGTGATTTTTCGCGTATTCACTTTCTTCCCGTACATCGACCAGCAGGAATTTCTCTCCTAGTGCGAGTTTTTCTTTTACGGTATTGACACTCACTTCACGAATTCGCTTCTTAGTATCTTCGACAATTTTCAAAAATCGCGGGTTATGCTGGTGTGCCATGGATCAGGCCTCGATCTTAGGATTTGTCTAGCTTACCTCATAGGAGTGGTGACCGGGATGGATTCGAATTACCTTAATTTAGTTTCCCGGTTAAGTAGCAACAGATGGTTGCATTTCATCTGCGCGCCGCTGCTACCTGCAACCTGGTTGAGGAGTGATGGATTTATAGAGTGATGCCGAACAGCTAAATTAATTGCAAACGTGAGAGGCAGGGTCGAGGTGGTCTTGCAGGGCATCCCGTTGCCGGGTGAACCTCCCTCCAGAAGTCCTCCCATAAGATTTCTCTCCCGGACAGTAATAGAGCGCTGTATGCAGGTCTACCCAAACCTTCGCGTTCGGATTGCCGTTGGATATGGGCGCCTGGGCTGTTCTTAGCCTGAGGATTACAAACAATCTGTCGGTGGCGGAAAGAACCTGATCCGGTACGCCGTTGAAGGTAAACCACCCGGCTACAACAGTGACCGCCACAGCGACACCTACCGTCAGGTACTTCGCATTCCTGCGAAATATTCCTGGTTTGCTCAACCGGCGGCTGAGAGTAATGGCCAGTTCATTGGATAGGAGCTGCACAGTTGCGCGCTCTCGTGCTGTCAGCTTCTGCTCTGCCGTCTCTTTTAAAGGGCTGCTGGAAAGGTAGCCTTTCAAAATTGATTCCGCAAAACGTGGTGTGAAAAAGGTCTGGCCGCTTTGTACCGCTTCAATTGCGGCTACTAAATCATGGGTAGCCCTTGCCTTGAGGACGAATCCAAGCGCACCAGCGTGGAAGATGTCACTAGCAAACTGCTCGCCGTCGGACATGGTCAGAATTATGACTTTTTGAGAAGAATTGTTTTGCAGGATCTGACGTGTCGCTTCCAACCCGTTTATGCCAGCTACGTCGATATCGAGCAAGACGATGTCAGGCTTAAGCTTGCTGATTTTTTTGACGGCTTCAATTCCGTCGCCGGTTTCGCCGCAGATTTCCCATTCCGGACGGAATGCAAGAAGCGTGATGAGCACGCGACGAACCATTTCCTGGCGGTCGGCAATAAAAATGCGAAGTGAACTCATAATCCAGCACTGAAGTGCTCGGAATTATAGCCCAAATTTTTGTTACAGGCAGGAGAATTGTTGCAACGACTCACGCCCGCTGTGTGCCGCCTAAGCCTTCCAAAGACTTGATGATCTTTGCGGCCCACTCGGCCACTTCGTCTTCGCGCAAGGTTCGCTCGCCGGATTGAAATTTCGCTCGCAACAGCAACGAATACTTTCCAGCTGGAACCGATCCGCCATGGAAGATTTCCACGGGTACGAAGCTGCGCAGCTCTTTTATTTCTAAATGCGTCACCGCGTTGCGTATTTGCTCAAAGAGGATCGCGTCAGCGAACAAGAAAGAGAAATCACGTTCGACTGCGGGATATTTCGGCAGAGGCTCATAGCGGACTTCTCCCAGATTGTGCCGGTAGACCTGATCCAAATAAATCTCGCCTACAAAAATATCCTGTCGTAGTTTGCGGGCCGAAGCTATGTCGGGATGAAGCTGTCCGAACTGTGCCACCGTAACTCCGTCCATGACGGCTCGAGCGGAACGTCCGGGATGGAAATAGTCCGCCGTCTGCTCGTCGTAAAAGAGAGACTTATATTGAAATGAATGCAGCAGGTTCTCTACATCGCCCTTTATGTCGAAAAATGACAGTGGACGTGCGGGCTGATGAACTCCCGCTGGAACTGCACTGCCGGTTGCACCGATACTAATGCGCTTTGCCTGCTGCGCCTGATCTCCGGACGCCTGAAAAATATTTCCTGCTTCGAACAAACGCAAATTGTCGCTGCCTCGGTTGAGGTTGTAAGCCAACATCTTTAACATGCCGGACAGCATAGAAGTGCGCATCACGGATGCTTCTTCGCTCAGTGGATTTTCCAGTTCAAGCACCGGGACATCGGAAAATTGTTCGGCGTCTTCGTGCGAAATAAATGTCAACGAGACAGTCTCGTTATAGCCGAGCGCGAGAAGCGAGCTGCGCAGTTTAGTGTCTTTGGCCGCATCAGGTGAATCTTTTACGGCTCCTGCGTAGGGAGGCAGAGTGTTGGGAAACTTATCGTATCCATGGAGGCGCGCGATTTCCTCGATTAGGTCGATCTCGCGTTCGACATCCAAACGCCAACTCGGAATCTGGGCGGTGAATTCAGGTTCATCGCCGGGCTCGGGGAGCAGATCGAATCCCAGCCGCTTCAGAATGCGGACAACCTCGTTAGTCTCAAGACGCTTGCCGAGAATGCGGTGCACTTCAGAAATCCGCAACGCCACGGGAGCCTGGTCGAGAGTTCGTGCAGCTACATCGATTGCTTCACCCGCCAACTCACCGCCGCCAGATTGCAGGATCAGCTCTGCCACGCGATCACATGCGAGAGTTGCCGCTTCATAATCCGCGCCACGCTCGAAACGATGCGATGCGTCGGTGTGCATTCCATGGCGTTTCGACATTTTGCGAACTGTAACTGGATCGAACCATGCGCTCTCGATCAAAATGTTCTTTGTCTTCGCGGTGATCATGGTGTCGAAGCCGCCCATGGTTCCGGCGAGTCCTACCGGCTTTTTAGCATCGGCGATAACCAGATCTTCGGAGGTAAGTTTGCGATCGACACCATCGAGAGTTTTGAGCGTCTCGCCATCGCGCGCGCGGCGAACAATGATCTTGCCACCTTCGAGTAAATCGAGATCGAAGGCGTGGGTTGGATGTCCCATTTCCCAAAGCGTGTAGTTGGAGGCATCAGCAGCGTTATTAATCGGACGCTGGTCAACGCTGGCGAGCCGCTTAACTACGTGCTCGGGAGAAGCTTTGATGGCGACTCCGCGAATGATTCGCGCCGCGTATCGCGCGCAACCTTCAGCATCTTCAATTTGAATTTCGAAATTGGAGACACCGGAAGAGGCAGGCAGCTTGGGCGCGATCGGCTTCAGCGGCAGATCGTAAAGCGCCGAACACTCGCGAGCGACACCATAATGATTCATGGCATCTGGACGGTTGGTGGTGATTTCCATCTCGAAGGCAGTTTCTTCGCCATCGCCACTAACCGATTCGACTGCGATTCCGGCGAGCGTGAGGTCGTCCGCAAGCTGGTGATAGTTCACCTGCAAGTCAACGAAATCGCGCAACCATTGTGGAGAAAGTTTCATGCTGAGCTTTCAGCCATCAGCCCTTTGCTATCAGCACTACAACGAAGTGGTGTCGCTAAAACCTGACGGCTTCCTACCTAAATTGCTCCAAAAACCTCACATCACCCTGATAGAACATCTGAATGTCATCGACTCCGTACTTTAGAATGGCAATTCGTTCTACGCCCATTCCGAAGGCGAATCCGCTCACCTTCTTTGCATCGTAATCGACGAACCCATACACGTTTGGATCGACCATACCGCAGCCCAGCAGCTCGATCCACCCGCTGGCTTTGCAATTCGGACAACGTGCGTCATCGCGGTACCCCTTGCCTCCGCAGAACAGGCAACTGATCTGGACGTCGGCGCTGGGCTCGGTGAATGGGAAGAAGGACGGGTAAAAACGCGTCTTCACACTTGATCCGAACAGAGCCTTCATCGCGTGATCCAGCGTGCCCTTCAGATCGCAAAACGTAATATTGGTATCGACCGCAAGGCCTTCGACCTGATGAAAGACAGGAGAGTGCGTCGCGTCGGCTGCATCGTTGCGATGAACTTTTCCGGGAACCACGATCCGGATCGGTGGTTTTGTTTTTTCCATCGCACGAATCTGTACCGGAGAAGTATGCGTGCGCAGCAGCAATCGGTCACGCGTGGCCTTCGATTCCTGATTCGCGATGAAGATCGTGTCCTGTGTGTCGCGTGCGGGATGGTTCGGCGGAAAATTCAGCGCCTCGAAGTTGTAGTAATCGGTCTCAATCTCTGGTCCCTCTTCAACGGAGTAACCAAGGTTGCGGAATACGGAGACGATTTCGTTCATCGTCTTGATGATGGGATGTTCTGCTCCAAGAGGACGAACGTTGCCGGGAAGAGTGATGTCCAGTCGTTTGACAACGCTTGCGGAAACCTCGACTCCTGCCTCAATTGCAAAGTTACCTGATGCCTTAACTGTTCGCTCATCCTTGTACTTTTCGATTTGACTCTTAATCTCGTTTACGCGCTTTCCAACATCAGTCTTATTTTCTTTTGGTGCAGACTTCAACCAAAGCTCGTTGATTTGGCTGAGGATGCCATTCTTGCGAGCAAACCATCGGTTGCGAAATTCTTGAATTTCATCCGCTTTAATTGCAGCTCTTTCCTTCTCGAATGCAGACAAAAGCTTCTCCGCCGCTTTATCGAGCGCCTTGGGCGAGAAGTCTTTTAATTTGGGAACGGTGTATGCCATGCCTTAGAAATGCGATCCACTGCGAAACTGATGGCGCATAAACGTGGCATCAGTTTCGCTCGAAGTGACAATTCTACAGATGACTAGAAGCCGATAGATCGGAAAAGCTGCGTTGAACCTAAAGCCTAAAGCCCGCTTCTACGCCGCTCCAGCAATCGCAGTTTTAGCTTGTTCGGCCAGATTCTTAAATGCAGCTGCATCGTTTACAGCGAGGTCGGCGAGAATCTTTCGATCCAATTCCACGTTGGCCAGCTTCAACCCGTGGACGAACTGGCTGTAGCTGAGACCGCTAATTTTCGCAGCAGCTCCTATGCGCACAATCCATAGTGACCGATATTGACGTTTTTTCTGCTTGCGTCCGGAGTAGGCAAATTTAAGACCGCGATCGACCGCTTCTTTTGCGGCGCGGTAGAGTTTTGATTTAGTAAGGAAATAACCGCTGGCGCGGTCAAGTATCTTTTTGCGTTTTGCGCGGCGTTTAGTTCCGCGTTTTACACGGGGCATTATGTTCTCCTTTTTAACTTCTATTGAATGGCGGCTGGAGGTAAGGAATTTTCACCGTGAGGTGATGTTCTGACCTCTTCACGCGCCTTGCTGGTGTGGCACGGACGCCCTCGTCCGCGTTTTTAAACTTACTCCCGCAGCTTTGCTGCGAAAGGCTGCGGCCCGAAGGCGGCCGCACCACACGAAATACTAATACGGAATCATGCGACGGATCTTTGGTGCATCGGCGTCGCTCACCAGAGTTGCGCTTCCCAACTTCTTTTTGCGTTTGTGCGACTTCGATGTCAGCATGTGGCGCAATCCGGAATGTCCACGCTTCACTTTTCCGCTTGCGGTCTTCTTGAAGCGCTTGGCTGCGCCTTTGTGTGTCTTAAGTTTCGGCATAAATCCTCTGTCAAAAATAAACTAATAACGATACTAAATTCAGTGTCTCTGCTAAAAACGCAAAAGCTACTGGGCGCGGTGATCCCCGCTCAGAACAGCATTCGGTTCAAATTGAAAAGAAACTAAGCGCGTTGAACTTCAGGAACCGGAGCTGCGGCAGCTTGCTGCTTGGCTTTTTTCTCTCTCGCCTTCTCTTCTTTAATTTTTTCTTTTTCACGCTCTTGCGCCGACTTCTTGGGAGCAAGAATAGCGTGAAGAGTATTACCTTCCTGGCGTGGGCGGAATTCTACGATGGCATTGCCCTCTACGTCTTTAATCAGGCGCTCAAGAATTTGCCGGCCCAGCATGGTGCGCGTCATTTCGCGTCCGCGGAAAAAAATGGTCGCTTTGACCTTGTCTCCCTCGTCGAGAAAACGCAGCACGTGATTCTTTTTGGTCTCGTAATCGTGGTCGTCCACATTAATGCGGAACTTTACTTCCTTAACCACAATCTTTGTCTGATGCTTTTTGGCTTCGCGTTCTTTCTTTTCCTGCTGGTACAGGAATTTCCCATAATCCATGATTCGGCATACGGGTGGTTGTGCTGTTGGGGAAATCTCAACCAGATCAAGATTCTTTTCGCGGGCCATTTTGAGCGCGTCGAAGGGAGTTAAGATACCAATCTGTGCACCTTCGTCATCTATTACTCGAATTTCTCGCGCCCGAATACGATCGTTCGTGCGAATAAACCGTTTATCGATACCATCCTCCGTCAGCTAACACAGGGCTACTAAGATAAAAATTATATCATGTGAGCCTGGCGAACTCTGCTATGGAGGTAGTTGCGCAAGCGCGCAATTCTTCTAATTTTACCGTCCCGCACTTTCTTCTTCTCTTATGCGTCCTTGTAATTCCTTCACCACCGACTTAACACTCCAAATGCGAGTATCTGACCACAGCATTCGGTGGTTTGACGTTTGTATGATGTCGATGGTCGCGCGTCCTCTCTGAACACGGTAACTGAGGCGGAAAATGAGGTCCGCATCTTTCGGATTCGAGACAATCTTGAATCGCCCCCACTTTTGAAGTTCGTCATAGCATCCGTCTGCCCAGGAGGCTTGCCCGCTGTAGTTCTGTATATTGACGGTTTTGGCTTGCAACAGTTCGGGAGGCAACGGTTCATGAGCTGCAAACGCGCTACTTGAAAGCAGGACAAGCACAGCCAAAGCCATCTTTGTTGATAGCGACCGGAGCATTAGAGAGGAGGTCATTTTGATTTACCGTCCGTTTTTTCCTGTTCTTCGACGCGCTTCCGCAATTCGTTCACAACAGCTTTTGTCGGCGATCCAAAGAGCTTCGCAGCGCGGGTATCCGTCCATAGAATGTTTCCCGTAGATCGCTGTAAGACCGTGATGGTCTTCAATGCATTCATAGTTGATGAGACGCCATAGCTGGTTACCCGGTAGCCGCCGTTCTCGATGCGGAAATTAAGGCGGAAAATGACGTCCGCATCTTTCGGATTAGAAACCACTGTAAACCGGCCCCATTTATTTAATTCCTCAGTACATACGCGTAGATCCGAGGTGGGTGCCCCGTCATTTTGGATGTAGACGGTTTTCGCCTGCATCAATTCAGTGGGCAGAGGTGCATGACCCGCGAATGCACTTATAGAGAACAGCACCAAAACCGCCAAGATTAGCTTTTTCATTTTTAACAACTCTCCAGTGTTTTTTCGGGGAGATACGTCGCCCAAACATAGCGTGGGGTACTTACCTTCAACAAGTTACCGTGGTATTGGAGCAGCCGGGGGCACGCGCTTACTTTTAAAAGTGGTCCCCTGAAAACCCGCAAAATCGGCAATCCGCCCGAATTCTTGTCAAAAGTAAATTCTTGTCAAAAGTAAAAGTTCAAAAGTAAAAGTGAGGTGAAAAACAGCTATGTTGATGCAGGCTAGGATCTGATGCAGGGAAGTTCACGTGGTGGTTGTCCAAAATGCTTACGATGATGTGCTCTGCTGTGGACTTTATGGCTAATTTTCGGGAATCCAAAAAAAAATATTCGCACATGTACAAAAGCAAGAGGCCACATTATTGGATCGATTGTGGCCTCTTCTTTTTTACCCTGATCCTCATTCTTACTGTTGTCGAATGAGGTGGACCCGCCTTTAACAACGTCCTCCCCCGAGTACATTATTAGAGGTGGTCCATCGGAACCTTAATGTTCCGGCTCCATAAACTACGCCGCATTCCGAACCTTGTCTGTACGCTAGGTGACACTCACGAAAAGAAAATCTAAGGTGTTTTGTCGCTGCTGCTGAATAAACGGGACATGGCCGTGGCTCCTTCAGGAAGGGAGATGCTTTATTTAATTAAAGAACCAGGTGGGCTGGAGTCTATACAGTGCGTTGTGGATTAACGCGAATGCTGTACCGGATAGGTTACATAGCCGGGTAAGTTAAGCATTTTACGATTGGCCAACAACAGCTGGTGTGCTTGTCGGACGATTAAGAAAGCTTGACGCCTAAAAGCTCTAGGGAATCTCAAAGTTCGCAGTGAGAATCAAATATGTTGAAGATGGCGGAAGTCTCAGCCGATTTCCAGGTTCGCTGTCGCCGACTCAATAGGTACTTGTTCCACGATCTCTACCCCGAATCCCTCAAGGCCGGGGATTTTCTTTTTTGGATGATTGGTCAGCACGCGTATTCGCCTCAGATTGAGGTCAGATAAGATCTGCGCTCCAATCCCGATTTCCCGCTGCTTCTGCCGCTCAGCTTCGGGGGAAGGTGGCAAGCCACCAGCTCGATGGAAGGTGAGTGCCGTCCTTTCGCCTGCCTTCTCGACTGCGAAGCCTTTTGATGTCTGGTGCAGATAGACAAAAACGCCTCGCCCTTCGTTGGCGATAGCTCGCATGGAGCCTTCCACGCTGGAATGACAGTCGCAGGCAGTCGAGCCGAATACGTCACCCATCAGGCAGTGTGAGTGCATGCGAACCAGCACCGGTTCTTTTCCGCCCGCTATGTCGCCACGTACCAGCGCAATGTGGGATTCACTGCCGTCTACTTCGCTTGCATAGGCAATAAGCCGGAATTCTCCATGGCGGGTTCCAATCAATGCCTCGCCGACCCGATGCACATATCGCTCGTGCTGCATGCGGTAACGGATCACCTCGGCTACCGTCAACATCTTCAAACTGTGGGTTTTACAGAATTGGATTAAGTCGGGAACGCGCGCCATGCTGCCATCGTCGCGCATGATCTCGCAGATAATTCCCGCTGGGATCAGGCCTGCAAGCCGTGCCAAGTCAACCGATGCTTCTGTCTGTCCGGCACGTACGAGCACGCCGCCTTTTCGAGCTTTCAATGGGAAGACATGACCCGGACGAGCCAAGTCAGAAGGACGTGTGGCAGGATCGATGGCTACTTGAATAGTGCGTGCGCGATCGTGCGCGGAGATACCCGTTGTGACTCCATCGCGCGCGTCGATCGCTTCGCAAAACGCCGTGCCATAATTCGATGTATTTTCAGCGCTCATGGGGCCGATGCGCAGGTGATCGAGGCGCTCTTCGGTGAGCGCGAGACAGACAAGTCCGCGGCCATATTTCGCCATGAAATTGATAGCTTCGGGAGTGACCTTTTCCGCAGCGAGAGTAAGGTCTCCCTCGTTTTCGCGATCTTCATCGTCGATAACCACAATCATGCGGCCGGCGCGAATCTCTTCAATGGCGGTGGGGACGTCGGTGAATGGCAGGTTGGAGAGCATCATGCAAAATTGTAGCAAATAGTGCTCTATACGATGTAATTCGTAAGAGGGATGCACGCCTTTAACGAAAGTAACGGAGAGTCCGGAGAAACAGCAGATTCCTTACCTGATGCAGGTTCGGAATGACAAAGGTCAGATATTTCCAACTACGACAACAATCCTCGGGCACGTTGGCTCTAGGCTGCTGCGGTCCTCACCGGTTTTGATCCGACAAGCGCGTAATAAGTGATATAGAGATAACAGATCACAGGGAGGAACAGCGAATGCTGAATGCCAAAGCGATCTGCTAAAACCCCTTCGAGTAATGGGATTATCGCCCCGCCCACAATTGCCATCACCAAAACCCCTGAGCCGTCACCTGTCAGTGGGCCAAGCTCCGCGATTCCAAGGGTGAAGATGCTGGGGAACATGACGGAGTTAAATAGTCCTACCAGAATGATGCTCCACATGGCTACATGTCCGGTGGTAAGCATGGAAGTGACCACTAACAACGATGCGATGATTGCCGAGGCGCCAAGCACTTTTCCAGTGTTAACTTTTTGCAGGATTCCCGAACCGATAAAGCGCCCAACCATGGCTCCGCCCCAATAAAAGAATCCAACCAATGTGGCGGCAGTTTTTTGCGAGATATTGCCTATATCTGGTCGGGTGAGATAACTAATAAGGAAGCTGCCGATGGAAACTTCAGCGCCCACGTAAACAAATATTCCGACTGCTCCGAGGATGAGGTGACGATATTTCCAGACACTCTTTTGCGGCCCCGCCAAATCTTTACCGGTGTGGCGTTCAGCTTCAGGAATTGCTGGCAACTTGAACATTGCAATGACAATCCCGAGCACAACGAGCGCCAGGCCAAGTCCTAAGTAAGGCAGTTTTACGGAAGAAGCCTCATGCAGACGATAAGCCTGAAGCGCCTGTGCCGACATTTGCCGTATTTCGTCCATGCTCTTGGGAGCGGCGCTCAAAATGAAAATGCCGCCCAAATATGGAGCTATGGTCGTTCCAAGAGAGTTAAATGCTTGTGTGAGATTCAAGCGGCTGGATGCAGTTTTTGGCGGCCCAAGTACAGCCACATAAGGATTGGCGGCAACTTGCAGCGCGGTGATGCCAGCGGCGAGAACGATTAGCGCAGTTAAAAAAAGCGGAAACGAGGGCACACTAGCGGCGGGAATAAATAGAAACGCGCCCAGCCCCATGGTGAAAAGCCCAAGTACCATCGTTCTCTTGTAACCGATCGCATCGATGATCTTTCCGGATGGTAATGAGAAAACAAAATATGCCGAGAAAAATGCGAACTGGATAAGCATCACTTTCGCATAGCTCAAATTGAAGATCGGCTTGAGGTGCGGGACAAGAATGTCATTGAGGGCAGTGAGAAATCCCCACATAAAGAACAATGTGGTCACCATTGCCAATGCACTTCGATAAGTATTTGCCGGACCGGCACTTGTCGCGGTAGGAGCTTTTACATTCGCCATTGCCATAGAATCAGGGCTCTCCAGGCTTTCGGGATCGAATGCAGCATGGTAACACTATGCCGTGGACGCTTTCCGAGAAATGATGGTTTAATATTGCAGGTTCCTCCTCCCCTTTCTCAGTGCGTAGTCTAGAATTCGTAAAACGGAAAATTCAGGTTAGCCGGGAGTTACTGGTGAATAGTGTGTTCAAGAAAAAGATCACATGGGCTGGAGTTATGTTTTTTTTCATTGCTGCTCCTGGCCTGTTCGCGCAGAAATCTCAGCTGGAAGGTACGGTGCATGACAGTACCGGAGCGGCAATTTCCGGTGCCAGCGTCAGCCTGCAAGGCGACACAAGCACAGTCAACACAAAGACCGATGATCGTGGAAAGTTTTCATTTGCGAACGTTCGTGTAGCGAGCGGCAGTGTCACCGTTCAGGCAACTGGATTCAAGGCAATTACTCAGCCGTGGAGTGCCGAATCCGGAACCGCAGAATTGCAATTGGTGCTGCAACCGTCCACAGTGAACGAGCAAATTGTAGTTTCGGCTGCGCGCGCCGAAATTCGACTTTCGGAAACCCCTGGCAGCACGGTCCTGCTCTCGTATACCGATATTAGTTCGACTCCCGCTCTCACCGTTGACGACGCGCTACGCCAAGTGCCTGGTTTTTCTTTATTTCGGCGTTCTGGAAGCCGAACTTCCAATCCGACGTCGCAAGGAGTCTCGTTGCGAGGGCTGGGTGCAAGCGGATCAAGTCGCGCATTAGTACTCGAGGATGGTATTCCGTTGCTCGATCCATTTGGCGGGTGGGTGCAGTGGGATCGCATTCCACGAGCCGAGTTGTCGGATGTTGAAGTTTTCCGCGGAGGTGCGTCAAACCTTTATGGCAGCGATGCCATGGGCGGCGTGGTTCAATTCATTACCCGCGAGCCGCATGGGCCTGCGCTTTCACTCGAAACTTCTTACGGAAACGAACAGACGCCGGACTTGTCCGTATGGACAGGCGCAACGATCGGCAAGTGGGATTTCGGAGTTGGCGCCGATCTCTTTCATACCGATGGCTACATTCTAGTTCCTCTTGATCAGCGCGGCCCCATCGACACTGCAGCAAACTCGGAACACGCGGCGCTCGATTTCAATGTTGGCCATCAGCTTGGCTCGAACGGCAGAGTCTTTTTGCGGGGCAATTTGTTTGATGAGTCACGAAATAATGGCACGCCGGTACAAACAAACGACTCCCACATAGGTGAAGGGGCAGTCGGTTTGGACAAGCAAATTGGGTCGGGCGATTCGTTAACGGCTCGTGTGTATGGCGATGTGCAAAGTTACAATCAGAATTTTTCGTCTATTGCCAGCACCCGCGCAAGTGAGTCTCTGACCGATATCCAACATGTGCCGGCGCAGGAACTCGGAGGCGCGACTCAGTGGACACATGCTCTCGGTAAAAATCAAACGCTTATTGCTGGCGCCGATCTTGTAGAGGTGATCGGAGCCAGTGACGAGGCGTTATTTACCGCAGGCACGCACACTCAGAACAAAGTCTCCGGAGGGAGACAACGCACGCTGGGATTGTTCGGTGAAGATATTTTTCATATCAATCAAAAGTGGACCGTGATTCTTGGCATGCGGTTCGATCGCTGGTCAAACTTTGATGGAGATCTGGTTTGCACAGCATTCTCGAAGAAATGCTCCCCGGCGATTTCTATCTTCCCCGATCGTACTTACACTGCTTTCAGTCCGCGCTTGTCGGTACTGCGTTCTTTAACTAAAAACATTTCGCTTACGGCTTCCGGCTATCGAGCGTTTCGCGCGCCTACGTTGAACGAGCTTTATCGCAGTTTCCGTCAAGGAAATACTCTGACATTGAGCAATCCGGCACTTCGTTCCGAACAGCTTACCGGTGGCGAAGCGGGTGTAAACGTTTCGGGATTCAATCGTAAGCTGGAATTGCGCAGCACTTTCTTTTGGAGCGACATCGTAGATCCTGATGAGAATGTAACGTTGACGACAACACCGACCCTGATCACGCGCGAACGCCAAAATCTGGGACGCACGCGATCACGTGGCTTGGAACTGGATGGCGTAGTTCGAGTGACTCAGAGCATTCAAGTTTCGGCCGGCTTCGATTTCACGGATGCAACAGTAATCAATTACACGCCAAATGCTCAAAATCCCAGCTTGCTCGGCCTAGATGTTCCGCAAATTCCCCGCCATCAATTTACCTGGGAAGCGCGTTATTGGAATCCGTCGCGTCTCTTATTAAGTTTGCAGGGAAGGTTTATCGGTACGCAATACGATGACGACCAGAACACCTTGCCTCTGAATCGCTTCTACGCGATGGATCTGATGATTGGCCGATCTATTACTCACGGAGTGCAAGCGTTTGCCGCAGTGGAGAATTTGACCAATGAACGCTATCAAGTCGCACGCACACCCGTTGTAAACGTGGGACCACCATTTTTATATCGGATAGGCCTGCGCTACGATTTCCCCGGCGAAAAAAAGTAATGTTTAGCGTCTCTTACATAGAACTCCCCGCTTGCATCGAGCAGCATTCCGGGAGCAAAATCATGTTATGCCTTCCCAACCAGATGCTGAACAAAAACTAAGTGCAAATCAGCATCCTGCTGCCGGGCACGTTTCTGGGGCACACAGATTGCTAAATGCGTTAAAGGAAAAGGTCGGAGAGCATCCCGAGTTGACCGAGGCCATCACGGAACTCGAAATGGCATTGAGCAAATTGACCGTTCAAACTGCTGGAATGCTGTAGGACGTTGCACTTGCTTAGAGCAAGCGGTTTTATCGCCTCGAACGTATAATTGAGTTGATGACGCAGAACCCAGAACTTGACCTTTCCCCTCCAGAAAGCCTGAACCGATCATTATGGCGATCATTGCTAGGCAATCTGCGGGACAAGTTCGCTCCTGAGAAGCTTCCGCCATTGCAACTCACGTCTCGTCCCGTCGATGTCGGCATGTTGGAAGGGGACCGGCTGGCAATGCCGTGGTATCGGACTGTGTTTACTAATATAGGCGACGTGCTTTCACCCGAGTCTCTTCCGCCACTTGAACTCGAATCCCGACCCGTCGATGTTGGCGAATTAATTGCCGATCAAATGAGTCATATGTGGTGGACTTCGCTGTTGCGAAATCTGGCTGACAATGTAGCTCCCGAGAGACAACCCCCGTTGCAGTTGACCTCAGCTCCAGTGAACCCAAGTTTGCATTCTGATTCAGAGTATCTGCTTTTGCCGCAGTGGTCTTCTGTCATTGATGGACCCAAAGTTTTTTTACCGGACAAGCCGAAAGCTGCGTATCCTTCTCTTCCTAGAATTGTTGCTGCGCCAGCGGTTAAGCCGGATGCCGCGGAAGTAGAGTTTGTGAATGTATTGGAGAGTGATCTGCGAAGAGATTTGCGGCGCTCGACTATTCGCGTCCGCCTGTGGATTTCATTTGCAGCGATTCAGGCCATAGTGCTTATAGGGGGCTTTTTCTGGGCGAAGTAATACCCTGTTGAAGCCCCCGGTACCAACTGCTCACCTATGCAGTGCGTTTGTGTTTACCCGGAAGTACTTCCTCGGCAACTTCCTTCAGTTTTGATTTCGTGGATTTCCCGTGTTTGCCGTGACCATTATGGGCTTCGGCAAAGTTCTCTACACCCTGTTCAAGCTCAGGCTGCTCCACAATCTTCCAACTACCGCCTGTGTTCCAGGGTCCTCGGGAATCAGTTTCCCCTTCATCGCCAACTCCGGTTGAATCGTTAAAGTATTCGTCCACCAACACTGGCGTAGGAGGGATTTTCCCGATCGAGAACCGATCTTTGCCGAGGCTCTCCAACGCGGCGGTAAACGCCTTTATGTGAGTAATTTCGCGAGTCATTAAAAATTGCAGTGCATCTTTGGATCCAGGATCGTCGCAGTAATCGATAAGCCGCTCGTATACGATTTTGGCGCGCGCTTCAGCCGCAATGTTGCTGCGCAAATCGACATCGAGCTCACCGGTTATTTTTAAATAATCGGCGGTCCAGGGATCACCCATGGAATTAAACAGGTTCACACCGCCTCCGCCTGCGATGGCAATCAATGGGTCGGCTTCAGCGGCATCTCGATTCGTCTTTTTTATAGGTTTCAAGTGCATCCGCGCCAGAGTTCCTACGACTTCCAGGTGGCTCAATTCTTCGGTGCCAATATCCATGAGCAAGTCTTTGCGCTCCGGATCTTCGCAATTGAGTCCCTGAATCGAATATTGCATAGCTGCAGCTAGCTCCCCATTTGCGCCGCCGAACTGTTCGAGCAGCATGTTGCCGAATCTGGGATCTGGATCATCAACTTTAACCGTATACATTAACTTTTTAATATGGTGGTACATGGGTCTCCTCTCGATTTATAAAGTTAATCTGCTTGAAGGACACTAAGAACGTACAGGCAGGACTCGGCGGGTAAACATCAGGCAGTTAACGTATTCATTACTTAAAGAGACTGCACCGATCTCTCAGATGGATGGACGAGAGTTGACCCGACGTAATCTACAAAAAGAAGTGGTCTCATTAATTCAAAATGGGTAAGTACACACAAGGCTGAGCTAAAAAGTCGAGACTTGCGATGAGAGTACGCGCTTTTTCCACCAAAGAAGCCTTACAAGTTTCCAAAGTGATCACGAAAGGCAAGCTCGATTTCAGGTACCCCGGCTTTTGCAGGACTGAATCGATGTTGATGTCACAATCCGAAAAGATGGAAGCCAGTGTGGCAATAATTCCCGGCCGATCTTTCACTGTAAATCGCAAATAGTGGCGAGTAGTAAAGTCGGCTGTGACACTCCGCGGAGTTGCAGCCATTTCGAATTCAAACGGCATGCCTTGTTGGGCTTTGGCGATCCCGGCGATGTCAGACACAATTGCGACAGCAGTGGGATTGCCGCCTGCACCGTGTCCACCGAACACCGTTTCGCCGCCGAATCGTCCGGTTGACATAACGAGATTCTGTGCGCCTTGCACTCGCGCTAGCGGAGAAGACAAGCCAACCAAAGCAGGTTGCACGCTGGCGAGCAAGTGAGGAGCTTTTTCTCCGGAGCCCTCCAATTCTGCCCAGGAAATCTGGCGGATGGTGCAACCTAATTGCTTTGCATAGTCGAAATCTACTGCCTCAATCGATGAAATCGAACGGCAAAGAATATCGTTTGGATGAGTCTGGCTACGCAATCCAACTCGCGCAAGAATTGCCAGCTTTGCCCTGGCATCGAGTCCATCGATGTCGTCCGTGGGATCGGCTTCAGCGAATCCCAGTCTTTGAGCTTCGGCCAATGCGGTAGAGAACGGAATTCCTGCACTTTCAATCTGGCTTAGAATGTAGTTGCATGTTCCATTCAAGATGCCGTAAATCTTGAACAATTCGTCTCCGGCTAAACCCTCCTGAAGTCCGGAAATAACTGGGATGCCGCCCGCGACGGATGCGCCAAAGGCGAGATGACGTTTCTGTTTTCGCGCAAGTGCAATTAGTTCTGGTCCGTAATGTGCAATTAATTGTTTATTGGCAGTGACCACTGATTTCCCAGAGTTCAAAGCGCTGCGAACCCAATCACCCGCCGGGGCGAGTCCGCCAATGACTTCGACGACCACATCAACATCGGAGGCGAGAACCTCGTTAATGTCTTCGGTCCATTTGACGTGTGTTGGCAGCCACTCGGCTTGTTGTTTGCGGGCAAGGGTGCGATTGCAGATGTGCGTAAGCCGCAATCCAGCAGGAGCGCGTTCGGAGAGAATTTTGGCAACGGAACTCCCAACTGTGCCAAAGCCAATGATAGCAACTTTGCAAACTTCAGCAGAGGCAGTCTCGGCGTCAGATAATGAATTCATGAGCAATTGAATCATAGCAAGCCTCTTGTACCTAAAAGTGCTTAGACGATGCGGCAGTCTTCGCGACAGAGTTTCGCCTAACTGAAGCGCTCCGGGTCTGTTTCGTGGAGTTGAGCTTGAATTTTCGTCCATTCGTAGACGGCTTGACGGCACGTAGAAATGACGCTCCCGGCATATGATTTTCGAAAAACCGCGCATGCAAATGGCGTACAGCTTGAGGAACGTCGCTCTCTTTGATTACAAAACTAATGTTGAGTTCAGAAGCTCCCTGCGAAATCATTCGGATATTAACGCCGGCTTTTGCGATGGTATTGAACACGCTTGCTGCGATTCCAGGTACACCGTGAATATCCTCTCCCACCAGGCATACGATCGCCTGCTGATCATCGCAGTTAACTTCGGCAATTTTTTCGAGGTCGGCGATCAAAGCCTTTGGGAGCCGTTTGGTGTCCATGGTGAAAGACATGCTCACTTCAGAAATGGCTACGATATCTACCGACGAGCCGTGAAGATCGAGAGCTTCGAATACGGATCTCAAAAAACCATGGACCATAACGCCACGCGAAGCCACGACGTTCACAATGCTGACACCAGTCTTAGCAGTGATGGCGCGGAACATGGCGCCATTACTGGGCGCATGTTCTGTAATGCGAGTGCCTTTGCTTTTAATATTTCGCGAATTCAATACATAGACTGGAATGTTTTTGTGAATGGCTGGTAAAAGTGTTGCCGGGTGTAACACCTTGGCGCCAAAGTAAGCCAATTCCGCAGCTTCATTAAAACTAATCCGTGGAATGGTTCGGGCATTCGGACAAATCCTGGGGTCCGTAGTCATCATGCCTTCGACGTCAGTCCATATCTCAATCGAAGCTGCGTCGAGCGCCGCGCCCACAATAGCTGCTGAATAGTCTGATCCACCGCGACCCAGAGTTGTAGTAATTCCCTCCAGCGTGGATGCAATGAAGCCGCCCATCACCGGAATGCGCCCATCTTTGCAAATGGAGGCAATTTTGACTTGGGACCGTTTGCGAGTCTCATCCATGATCGGAAGAGCGCGAGTATGGTTTCCATTGGTTACCAGGCATTTTCGTGAGTCCACCCATTCTGCATCCAGGCCGAGTGCGGGAAACGCAGCAGCCACCACCTGACTCGATAACAATTCTCCGAATGAGAGTAAATAATCGTTACTGCGCGCTGACAATTCCTTGACCGCCGCAATACCCCGCAGAAAGTTTTCCAGCTCAGCCACAAGAGCGTGAATTTGCTTCGCGACCGCAGATGATTTCTTTCCGAGAAGATCGTTAGCTGCGGCTATGTGCCGCTCGCGAATTGATGGCAGTAAAGCGAGGCTGGAATCACAATCGCCGGAAGCGGCTTTCTGTCCCATGGCCGCTAGTTGATCGGTGATCTTTGCCATGGCGCTAACAACGACTACGGGATTCCGCTTCCGCCTGCTGCGAACAATCCCAGCAACTCGCCGAATTGCGGAAGCGTCTTCTACTGACGTTCCGCCAAACTTCATAATCACCATGAGAAACACCGTCTCCAAATCGTCAGATTTAACATTCGCGTCCAACAAACAAAAAACCCACTCGCCTTTGAATTCTCTGGCGGTGGGCTCTTGAGCTATTTCGATTTCTTTGTTTCGCTCAGTCGCTTCCTCGCCAGAAGAGTCTAATTCGTGTGCCCGAGCCTGTGTGGGGCCGCATCGACGAAATGATCTTCTGGCTGGTCTGAAACATCTTTTAAACTATACGCGAACCGCCTAAGACGAGGTTATTCGAGTTTTCGATTCATATCATCCAAAAAAGTATCAGAAGACAAAAGACGGTGCCGAAATGGACGATGCGCTGTGCCCATCGTGCGGATGAAGATGTGCCTAAAAAATCCATTTCGCTCATCGAAATTCTGCGTTGTACATTTCCACTCTGCACACGTTATCAAGAAGATGGAACTTTATCCCCTGAACCAAAATTGCGGCTCTGTACCGCTCTGGCTTTGGCAACTTTCGGTGGCGTAACTTGACGGAGATGTGAAGGATGATGTGGCCTGCTTTAAAAAACGGCTTACCCCCGGTCCAAGGACTCTATGATCCGGCTCACGAGCATGATGCTTGTGGAATAGGATTTGTGGCCAGTATTGGAGGACAAAAGAGCCACGCTATCATTGAAAAGGGAATTCAAGTCCTGATCAATCTCACGCACCGTGGAGCCTGCGGCTGCGATCCTGAGACTGGCGATGGCGCTGGCATTCTGATTCAAATTCCGCATGAATTCTTCGTACGCGAATGCGCGCAACTCGGTTTCGAACTGCCTGCTCCCAGCGAGTACGGCGTAGGAATGACGTTCTTGCCGGTAGAGAAACATCAGCGCTTGCAGTGCGAAGGAATTCTCGAGAGCATCATTCGCGAAGAAGGACTGACGGTACTCGGCTGGCGTGATACGCCCGTCAATGGAGATGCAATTGGTCGCGAGGCGCGTGTTTCGCAACCTTACATTCAGCAGATTTTTTTGGCACGTGCGCCTGGGATGGACGAGTCGGTTTTTGAGCGCAAGTTGTATATAGTTCGCAAACGAGCTGAGCGCGAAATCGCAGAATCAGATATTGAAGGCCGTGAGATGTTTTACATTCCATCGCTTTCTGCGCGCACCATTGTCTACAAAGGCTTACTCCTAGCGCCGCAGATCGAGAAATTTTATGGCGAACTATCCGATCCGGATGTAAACAGCGCGCTGTGTCTTGTGCACCAGCGTTTCTCGACCAATACTTTTCCGAGCTGGCAACTCGCCCACCCTTACCGCTACATTGCACACAACGGCGAAATCAACACGTTGAAAGGCAATGTGAATTGGATGCATGCCCGCCAGTCAATCTTGGACTCGCCTCTTTTCGGCGACGACATCAAAAAGCTTTTTCCAATCATTTCACCGGAGGGAAGTGACTCATCGAATCTTGATAATGCCGTCGAGCTTCTTTTCCAATCCGGACGAAGTCTGCCGCATGTAATGGCGATGCTGATTCCCGAGGCGTGGGCTGGGAATCCGCACATGAAGCCCGAAAAGCGAGCATTTTACGAATACCACGCGTCCTTGATGGAACCTTGGGACGGTCCTGCAGCCATTGCGTTTACTGACGGCCGTTTCATTGGCGCAACTCTTGACCGAAATGGATTAAGGCCGGGACGCTACGTTGTCACCAATGATGACTTGGTAGTAATGGCTTCGGAGGCGGGCGTTCTGGCTATCGATCCGGAAAACGTCAAGACCAAAGGACGTCTGCAACCCGGGAAAATGTTCCTGGTTGATACCGAAGAAGGCCGCATCATCTCGGATAAAGAAATCAAGCGGCGGCTGGTAAAGCAGCAGCCATATGGCGACTGGTTGAACGAAAACCAAATCACGATGGATAAACTGCCTGAGCCCTCGCGCACCCATCGCTCAGATCGTGACACGATCCTTTCACGGCAGCGGGCATTTGGCTATACCGATGAAGATTTGCGAATGATTCTCGAGCCCATGGCGTCGAAAGGCGAAGAGCCGATTGGATCCATGGGAACCGATACGCCACTGGCTTGCTTGTCCGATCGACCGCAGCCACTCTTTAATTATTTCAAGCAGCTGTTTGCGCAGGTTACGAATCCTCCCATTGATCCGATTCGCGAAGAGATGGTGATGTCGCTAATCAGTTACATCGGCACGGAGCGCAACATTCTGGAAGAGACGCCAGAGAACTGCCATACGCTGAAGCTGCCGCATCCGATCCTTACCAATCGCGATTTAGAAAAACTCCGGCGCGTATCGCGCGGCGATCTGCTCGCGATAACCCTACCTGCGCTCTTTCGAGCGGCAGATGGGGAAGCTGGACTGAAGCGGGCATTAGAGGAACTTTCGCAACGGGCATCGCTGGCGGTGAACTCCGGGTATACGCTGCTAATACTTTCTGATCGCGGAGTCGATAAAGACTATGCGCCGATCCCGAGCCTGTTGGCCCTGGCTGCAGTTCACAATTTGCTGGTTCGCGAAAAAACGCGCACGCAAGTCGCGCTCATCATTGAATCTGGGGAGCCGCGCGAAGTGATGCATTTTGCATTATTGATTGGTTACGGCGCGAGTGCGATTAACCCTTATCTTGCGATTGAAACGTTGGAAGATCTTGCCAGCCGTGGTTACCTACCCGACGGAGCAACCTCCGAGACCGCTGTTAAGTATTTCATCAAAGCAGTGAACAAGGGTTTGCTAAAGACTTTCTCGAAGATGGGCATTTCGACTCTGCAAAGCTATCGCGGAGCGCAGGTCTTCGAAGCAATCGGGCTAAATAAAGAATTAATAGATGCCTATTTCTCCGGAACAACTTCTCGCCTGGAAGGAATTGGTCTCGACGTGTTAGCGCGTGAAGCACAAATGAAACATGAACACGCTTTTCGTCCAGTTTCAGAATTTGATACCGAACTTGCCGTTGGAGGCAGCTACCACTTCAGAACAGAAGGCGAGTATCACCTGCTGAATCCGCTCACCATCAGCAAATTGCAGCATTCTGTGCGCGAGAATAATTTCAAGACGTTCCAGGAGTACACCGATCTAATCGATGAGCAGAGTCGTAACCTGGCAACATTGCGCAGCTTGATGCAGCTGAAGAAATCCGAAAAGCCGATTTCAATTGATGAAGTCGAACCAGCGAAAGAGATTGTGAAGCGTTTCACCACGGGAGCGATGTCATTCGGCTCCATCAGCAAAGAAGCGCACGAGACGCTGGCAATTGCCATGAACCGGATCGGTGGTAAATCGAATACGGGAGAAGGTGGCGAAGACGAAAACCGTTTCGCACCCGATTCCAACGGAGACTTGCGTCGTAGTGCCGTGAAACAAGTAGCGTCAGCTCGCTTCGGGGTGACGGCCCATTACCTGGTAAACGCCGACGAGCTGCAAATCAAAATGGCGCAAGGCGCGAAACCCGGCGAGGGCGGACAGCTCCCCGGTCATAAAGTCGACAACGTGATCGCTCGCCTGCGACATTCCACTCCAGGCGTGGGTTTAATCTCGCCACCACCGCATCACGATATTTATTCGATCGAAGATCTGGCACAGCTTATCTACGATTTGAAGAATGTAAACCCGAAAGCTCGCATCGCCGTAAAGCTAGTTGCGGAAGTTGGAGTAGGCACAGTAGCTGCCGGCGTGGCCAAAGCTCATGCCGATGTAGTGTTGATTAGCGGTGACAGTGGTGGTACGGGCGCCTCTCCGCTGAGTTCTATTAAGCACGCCGGTATTCCATGGGAGCTCGGGCTTGCCGAAACTCAACAGGTCCTGCTGCTGAATGACTTGCGCAGCCGCATCCGCGTGCAAACAGATGGCAAGTTGCAAACTGGGCGCGATGTAGTGATCGCTGCATTGCTTGGAGCCGAGGAATTTGGTTTTGCGACTACTCCGCTCATCGCAATGGGTTGCATCATGATGCGGAAGTGTCATCTGAACACCTGTTCAGTTGGGATAGCGACACAAGATCCCGAACTGCGAAAGCTTTTCAAGGGACAACCCGAACACGTAATCAATTTCTTCTTCTTTATTGCCGAGCAAGTGCGCGTGTACATGGCGGAAATGGGATTCAAAACAGTCGATCAGATGGTTGGCCGCGTGGATATGCTCGATTCCCGGCCTGCTGTAGACCACTGGAAGGCGCGTGGTCTGGATTTATCGGCGATTATGTACAGCCCATCAGTGCCGTCGCGAGTTGCTCGCCGTTGCGTGCAGGCACAAGATCATGGACTTGAGCAGGCTCTCGATCATATGCTGTTGAAGCAAGCGCAAGGGGCGCTCGCGAGTGGAACGCCAATAGAGTTGAGCACTCCCATCCGCAATGTGCATCGGACCGTTGGCGCAATGCTGAGCGGGGAAATCGCTCGTCGTTACGGAGCGACTGGTCTTACTGATGACACCATCCGAATAAATTTTACCGGATCAGCTGGTCAAAGCTTCGGAGCTTTTCTCGCTAAGGGTATTACTGTGACGCTCGAAGGCGAAGCTAACGATTACGTTGGCAAAGGGCTTTCGGGCGGTCGCATCATCGTGCATCCGCCCAAAAATTCTCAGTTTCTTGCCGAAGAAAATATTTTAATCGGTAATGTTGTTCTCTATGGCGCGACTAGTGGAGAAGCGTTCTTTAACGGAGTCGCTGGTGAACGGTTCGCGGTCCGTAATTCTGGAGCAACTGCAGTTGTCGAGGGAGTTGGTGACCACGGCTGCGAGTACATGACTAAGGGCTTGGTGCTGGTTCTGGGTAAATGCGGCAGAAATTTTGCTGCTGGCATGAGCGGAGGAATCGCTTACGTCTTTGACGACCAGGCTGATTTCACGGAAAAGCGCTGCAATCTGGCTTCTGTGGATCTCGAGGCTGTTGTCGAGTTGGAGGATGTACAAATTATCCAAAAACTTCTTGCACAGCATGTCGAACTCGCTGGCAGCCGGCGCGCGCAATCCATACTCGACAATTGGAACGAAATGCAATCTCGCTTTATCAAAGTTTTCCCGCATGAATTCAAGCGAGTCCTAGGTGTCGGACGAAGTCATCACCAATACATTCCCGGACAGCTGACGCCGATAGAAGCCGGACTTGAGCTAGAGGTGCAGCATGGGTAAGACGACCGGCTTCATGGAATATTCACGCGAGCTTCCTCAACGTCGTCCCGTTACTCAACGTGTGAATGACTGGTTCGAAATTTATCTCGATTTTCCTGTAGACAACTTACAGAAACAGGGTGCGCGCTGCATGGATTGCGGCGTGCCCTTCTGCCACACGGGGTGTCCGGTAAACAATCTCATTCCCGATTGGAATGATCTTGTCTATCGCGGACGCTGGAAAGAAGCAGTGCGGCAGTTGCACTCAACCAATAATTTCCCCGAGTTCACAGGACGAATCTGCCCGGCCCCTTGTGAAACTGCGTGTGTGCTGGGAATTAACCAACCGGCAGTTACGATCAAACAGATTGAGAAAAGCATTATCGAGCGTGGATTTGCGGAAGGCTGGATTCGTTCCGAACCGCCGAAGTTTCGCACCGGAAAGAACGTCGCTGTGGTTGGCTCCGGCCCTGCGGGACTTGCGGCGGCTCAGCAACTAAATCGCGCAGGTCATTTGGTTACAATCTATGAAAAAGCTGACCGGATTGGCGGTTTGTTGCGCTATGGCATTCCTAACTTCAAACTGGAAAAGCATATCCTCGACAGACGACTCGATCAGATCTCTGCTGAAGGCGTGAAGTTTGTCACCAATGCTCATGTGGGAAACAATATTGCCGTTGCAGATTTGCAGTTCGAGTTTGATGCGATTCTCCTTGCAGGAGGAGCTGAGCATTCACGCGATTTGAATGTGCCGGGACGCGAGCTGAAGGGCATTCATTATGCAATGGAATTTCTTCCGCAACAAAACAAGCGTTGTGAGGGCGATACATTCCCGGAAGAATTAGAAATTCTTGCTACTGACAAGCATGTTGTCATTATTGGCGGGGGCGATACAGGCGCGGATTGTCTTGGCACTGCACATCGCCAGAAGCCGCTCTCAGTGCGCCAATTTGAAATTATGCCTATGCCGCCCGAAACACGCTCTGAGCAAACGCCCTGGCCACTCTGGCCGATGCAACTGCGCATCGAAGGCGCACACGAAGAAGGGGGAAGCCGCGAGTGGAGTATTGCCACGCAAAAATTTAGCGGCGATGAGAACGGAAACGTGAAACAACTGCATGGCGTCCGAGTCGGCCCTCCTCCGAAATTCGAGCCATTGGCTGGCTCCGAATTCACCATTGATGCGGACCTGGTTCTTTTAGCAATGGGTTTTGTCGGTCCAGTGCGCAATGGAATGATTGAGCAACTGGGAGTAAAGCTCGATCAGCGCGGCAATGTCGCAACAAACGAAAATTATATGTCGTCAGTTCCAGGTGTCTTCGCAGCCGGAGACATGCGGCGTGGTCAGTCCCTTGTTGTCTGGGCAATCTCGGAAGGACGAAAAGCGGCAGCGGGCATTAATCGTTATTTACAACAAAATGCGCACGAACGAGTTGCTGCAGAGCCGCTTGCGCAACAGCTTGCGTTGTGACCATAACGCAAGGCTTCTTTGGAAAGAGCCGCGCTTCTAGCGCCGCGTAAACTCTCCACGTAATTGAACGCGGCCCTGGAAGGATCGCTCTTCCACGACTCAAAGGTTCCAAGATTGGCTTGAGTGTGTGCGGGTACATGTAGCAGTTGATCGAAATTTAGAGCCTGGGAACAGGTAAGATACTCATCGAGAGCATAGCTTCGTAACATCCGGCATAACCGACAATCCATACAATAATGATGCATCAAGCTGCCCCAAAAACCTCAATGGTTAAACTTCCTGATATCCAAGCTGCGCTCGGACGCATTCGCGATTCCATCTATCTTTCTCCCTGCAATCGCTCAGAAAATTTTTCGCAGCTCACCGGAAATTCGGTTTACCTCAAGCTCGACAACCTGCAAAGAACGGGGGCATTCAAGGAACGTGGTGCGCTCAACAAACTGTTAACCATGAGTCCTGAAGAACGGGCCCAGGGAGTTATTGCTGCCTCCGCAGGAAATCATGCTCAGGGGCTTGCCTATCATGCCGGACGTCAGGGCATTCGCGCGTTGATCTGCATGCCGCTTACAACTCCGCTGATCAAAGTGTCGGCCACGAAATCCTATGGAGCCAATGTAATTCTCCATGGCGCAAACTATGACGAGGCCTGCGAAGAAGCGATTCGCCTTGGAAGGGAACAGAAACTCACCTTTGTGCATCCCTTTGATGACGATGCCGTGATCGCCGGGCAGGGAACTCTTGGACTTGAAATCTTGCAGCAGCATCCCGAGATCGAAGTCATCATCGCACCAATCGGTGGAGGAGGATTGATTGGCGGAATTGGATGTGCCATTAAAGAAAGCAATCCTAAAGTTCGCATCATTGGAGTGCAGCCTGCGCGACTTCCTTCGATGAAGGTTGCAATAGCCGAAGGCAAACCGGTTACCTTAAGCCCGGCAGCAACTATTGCTGACGGAATTGCGGTGCGAAGGTGCGGAGATCGCACATTGCCACTGGTCCAAAAATATGTCGATGAAATCGTAACTGTCGATGAAGAAGAAATTGCCAACGCTGTGCTGCTGTTGCTGGAACGCGAAAAGACTCTTGCCGAAGGTGCGGGTGCGGCCGCCATTGCAGCGCTGATCAATCACAAAGTACAGCTCAGCGGAAAGAAGATTGCTGTACTGGTCTGCGGCGGCAACATTGATGTCACACTCCTCGCACGGATTATGGAACGTGGCTTGGTGAAAGATGGGCGGCTTGTGCGGCTGAGAGTACATCTGCCCGATTACCCGGGAGCATTAAATAAGTTGACCGGAATTCTCGCACAGCATCGCGCCAATATTGTCGAGACATCCTATGATCGCGCCTACTACGGAGTGAATTTGGGAGAAACGGCGATAGACATCACAATGGAAACCAGGGGACCGGATCATATTGCGGAACTGCTATCCGCGTTAAGTGCGGGCGGCTACTCTCATGAAAGAGTGTTGTAGCAAGCGAGCAAGTTGACAGGAACTTATTTTTTCGCCGAAACTTGATCTCTGATCCTGTCGTATTCCTGCTGTGAAACTATGTGCCGGGTTACGAGTTCCTGAGAATTCTCATAGGGACGCCCAGCGATGATCCGGTCCGCCCGTTCATTTGTGATTCCAGGCAGATTCGTCAGTTGATCCTTAGTGGCGCGATTCAGATCGAGCGTCTTATCGCGCTGTAATCCTTCTTTCACACCCTCCGCAATTGCCTTAGTATCGCTTTTTAATTCAGCGGTAGCTTTTGCGGTTTGTTCCCGCAATTGATCTGGATTTTGCGATGGAGACGTACACGCGGCCAGCAGAAGCAGTGAGAAAAAAGAGACAACAAGGATGTATATTCGCACGGCGCTAAGATGCGATGAGAGTTTCTGGCGTTGTGTGTTTCCCATAGTTTTAAAGTGTCTATTCGTAGTGTGCCTTCCTGGCTCTCTGTGGTTAGAGCTTTACACAAACATTCTTTGTCCCCGGGCCTGATCTCCCGTAGAATTGAAGTGTTCAGCAAAAGGCCTATAGAGGAGGGTTCATGCGGCTAGAGTTCTTGGCATTTTACGGAGGTCCAGACCAGGTGATGACTGTCACCTCCGGTGTGGCCAGCCTGCTCGGACTTTTGTTGATGTTCTGGAACAAAGTTACCGCAACCTTCTTTAAAATAATGCACAAGATCAAGGGCTCGCCGGAGCCCGTTCCCTCGGAAGAACCGAAAAATACCTCTGCCCAACCTCCCAAGAATCTCTAGGCTACTTCTTGCCCAAAAAAGTCATTGTTATAGGTTTGGACGGCCTCGAACCCAGCATTGTGGAAGCCATGCTTGGCAGAGGAGAATTGCCGAACTTGGCGAAGATCAGAGATTCTGGATCGTACTCACGTCTGCGAACAACCTATCCCGCGCAAACTCCGGTGGCGTGGTCTTCATTCGCTACGGGAACGAATCCCGGTGGGCACGGAATTTTTGATTTCATCAGCCGCGATCCGCTGACCTATCAGCCTGATGCGGCGTTAAGCCGTTTCGAGCGTGCCAAAAGCATGCTCGCCCAGCCTCATGTGGTGAATCAGAGACAGGGGTTGCCGATCTGGCAAGTGTTGACGAAGGCAGGCGTGTCCAGCACAATTTTGCGTTGCCCATGCACGTTCCCACCGGAATCGCTCAATGGGAGGATGCTCGCAGGTGTCGGCGTTCCTGACTTGCGCGGGAGCCAGAGTAAAGGAACCTTCTATACACAAGATCGCAGCGTCTCTGCAAAAGAAAGCGAACAGCTTATTTATCTGTATGCGGGCGATGACCTCATTACTCGGGTTATTGGCCCACTCAATACTAAGCAGTTGCCTGCAAGCGATACAGCTTGCGAGATAAAAGTACGCGCGAATAAAACTTCGCACAAACTTGAGATACAAACTGGTGGCACTCCGGCGAGAATCGAAGTTTTAGAAAACAGCTGGAGCGAATGGGTACGTTTCAAATTTAAATTTTCTTTACTGCAATCGGTTACCGGAATTGCGCGGTTCTACGTGCGCCAGCTTGAGCCGCATCTTGAATTTTATGTTTCTGCCATTAACTTCGACCCCGCCGCTCCCATGTTTCCGGTTTCGTCACCCAACTCTTACGCTAAAGATCTTTCCGAGAACCAGGGACCTTTCTCCACAGTAGGAATGGCGGAAGACCATAATGGGCTGAACAATGGCCGTTTTGACGAAACCGCTTACCTGCAACAGTGTGAGCTTGTGCTCCAAGAGCGCGAGCGAACCATGAATTTCGAACTCGACCGTTTCAATGAAGGATTATTTTTCATTCTCTTCGATACGCCAGACCGCGTGCAGCATATGCTCTGGCGATTCCGCGACCCTGAGCATCCATATTTTGAACAAGATGCTCCTCCGGGCCTCGCAACGAAAATCGAGGAACACTACCAGCGATGCGATGCATTGCTGAGATCCGTGCTCGACAAAGTCGACGAAAACACATTGCTCATCGTTCTCTCCGATCATGGCTTTGGAACTTTTCGCCGCGCCTTTGATACGAATACCTGGTTATGGCAGAACGGATTGCTTGCTCTGAAAGGCGGCATGAAACTAAATGCAGAAATCAGAGAAGGATCTGGTGCCATCGATTGGTCGAAGACTTATGCGTATGCGGTTGGACTCGGAGGGATCTATCTGAACCTTAAAGGTCGTGAAGGTGCGGGAATTCTCGAAGAAGGTGCGGAAGCAGAAAGGGTACGTCGTGCAATTCAAACCGGCTTGCCTGAATTCATAGATACGAAAAAACAGAGTGCCGCGATCCGCAGCGTCTCTCGTCGCGACGAAATTTATTCAGGTCCTTTTGCGCAAAATTCCCCGGATCTTTTAGTGAATTTTAACCGCGGATTCCGTGTTTCGTGGCAATCGGCGGTGGGCGGTTTCGCCAACTCACTGATTGAAGACAATATGCGCCGTTGGAGTGGAGACCACATCGTTGATCCTGAGTCGGTGCCCGGCGTTTTGTTCATGAATCGGCAATTCAAGCAAGACAAGGGTGCGTCCCCGCAAATCCTTGATCTCGCACCCACAATTCTGAATCACTTGGGTATCTCTGTTCCAGCATCAATGGAAGGGGTATCTCTGCTTTGATAATGTAGTGATATGAAAATCTGCGTTCTTGGACTCGATTGCGCTGCTCCGGATGTAATTTTAAAAGACGAGCGTCTGACCAATATCCGCCGGCTCATGGATATCGGAATGTATGGTCGTCTCGAGAGCGTGATTCCGCCAATCACCGTGCCAGCGTGGATGTGCATGACCACCAGCCAGGATCCCGGGTCCCTTGGCGTCTACGGATTTCGCAATCGCAGCGATCACTCTTATGACAAATTAAGCTTCGCGACTTCGGGTTCGATAAAATCTCCCGCAATCTGGGACCAATTAGCCAGAGAAGGGAAAAAGTCGATCATCGTTGGCGTGCCTCCCAACTATCCGCCACGCCGCATCAATGGCATCAGTGTTGGCTGCTTTCTGACGCCCGATACTGTCAAGAATGACTTCACCTATCCGCCGAATATCAAAGCTAAAATTACGGAGCTGGTCGGAGAATATCCTGTCGATGTAAAAAACTTCCGTACCGACCGCAAAGACTGGCTCAAAGACGAAATTTTCGAGATGAACCGCAAGCAATGGCAGGTCGTACGCTGGCTCTTGACTGAACAGGAATGGGATTACTTCCACTTCGTGGATATCGGCCTAGATCGCATGCATCATGGATTTTGGAATTTCTTCGACCCTCAGCATGTTCAGTTTGAGCCGGGAAATTCCTTCCAGAATGCGATCCCGGAGTATTATTTGCAGCTTGACGAGCAGATAGGATCAGTCCTCGAATTACTCGACGATCAAACGATAGTGCTTGTAGTTTCCGATCATGGGGCTCAAAGGCTCGATGGCGGCATCGCGATTAACGAATGGCTGATCCGTGAAGGGTTGCTGGTCTTAAATGAGTATCCCAAAACTCTGACTCCATTCGATAAATTGAACGTGAATTGGAGCAAGACAAGAGTCTGGAGTGAAGGCGGATATTACGCGCGGGTATTCTTCAACGTGCAGGGGCGCGAGCCGCAAGGAATAATCCCGCAAAGCGAATACGAATCTTTCCAGAACGAAATCAAGGCTCGGATCGAATCACTGCAAGATGATAAAGGACAGCCGCTGCGTTCACTCGTTTTCAAGCCCAAAGAACTTTATCGTCATGTGCGCAATGTCGCCCCTGATTTGGTTGTTCACTTTGGAGAACTCTACTGGCGCTCTATTGGAACCGTGGGCCACAAGCAAATTCATGTGCAGGAAAATGACACAGGCCCGGATGGCTGCAACCACGCGCAATATGGGATGTTTATTCTTGCTGCTCCGAACTGCCCGTTAAGCGGCGAATACAATGGCGCTCGTCTGCTCGACATAGCACCGACACTGCTCGACCTGGCAGGGCACGAAATTCCGGAGACAATGCAGGGCCGCTCACTCCTAGCAGGGATGGAGAAGAAAACTCCCGGCAGCGGATCATGCGGCGAAGAAGAAAAGACGATCCATGATCGCCTGGCAGGTTTGGGATACGTGTGACCTGATTGCAAGAACTCCGATAACCAACTCACAAAAGCTAGTAACTCGACACTCAACCCTTTAACGCTGTACATCCTGCGTCGGACTCTTCTTTTGCTCGAATGGCTTTTGAAGATACTTTCTTGCCTCATCTAATGCGCCTTGCGTATTGTCGTTGGTCTGCAATGCTTGGCGGTATTCGTTAGTTGCGCGTTCGCGTTGTCCGGTGATGTCGAAAATTTTGCCCAGCTGGACGTGGCTCCAGACTTCCGTCCATCGTGGTTCACCGTCCCCATTCAATGATTCGCGATATGCATTGGCGGAAGCCTGATAATTCTTTTGCAGGAAGAACACATCGGCAATACGGTAATGAGCGAGAGAGCTGTTCTTGTTTGCATCGAGAGCCTTGTTGAATTCACTCAGCCCGCCTGCCAAATCGCCTTGCTGTACCAATGCCTGACCACGCTGAATATTGGCTCGAAGCTTTACGTCGCTTGAGTTTTTCAGGACGCGGTTGTCAGGATCAACCACAATACGCCGCGGCTTACCAAATGTTTCAACCGAGAACGCAGAGTCGGTGCCCACTACATCGATGCGCTTGTCTTCGGTTTTGCCGTCAGTATCGATTTTTAAATCCACTGGCATGCGGAATAGATCGAGATCCTGTGCAATTTGTCCAACTACACGGAAGCCAGGACATCTATCCGCTGCCGGACATTTATTCCCCAGGCGATAGACCGTGTATTTAGTTTTAAACTCAGGTGCGCCAGTTGAATCCAGCCACTGAGAAAAAAACCAGGCAAGCTGGTTACCATATTCTTTTTCGGCAATCTCACGAAAATCATCGATGCTTGCCGACTTCCCCGCGTACTGCGACGCGAAAGTCCGCATTGTCTGATCGTACTTCTGATCGCCTTCCACCCAGCGCAGCATGTGAAGAATCATTGCGCCTTTATCGGTTACAAGAGACTGAAACTCCGGAGAGAAAATGCCCAGCTTGCTCGCGCTCGAAAGCGGCACAGTGTCATAAGCCAGCGCGCCAACCGACATATCTTTGACAACTTCTTCTAGTCCAGCTTGTCCTGCAGCTTGCTCAACATAACGAGCCTCAGCATAGCGGGCAAAGCCATCGCTAATCCACCAATCATCACGCGAAGCCGGACTCACGGATACACCCCACCACTGGTGTGCGATGGTATTGGCCAGCAAACGGTAATTTACCTTCGGCGTGACAGCGCGACTGGCGATTCCTGCAATTTCAGGAGCCCAGGTTGAAGGCACGGTATCATCAGGAAGCTCGACAACCTTTAGCGTGGTCGAGGGAGCCGGTCCGTAGAGCGTTACGTAATAAGTAAATTCTTTGATCGCGGTTTCAGCGTACATTGCGCCCAGATCTTGATGTGTGGGCTTGAAAAAAACATGCAAATCCATGCCAGCTTCATCGCTTTTGTATTCCTGAAATGTTCCGGCAACGATGGTTCCTGGGAAGCTGGGCTTATCCCAGGAGAACGTATAAGTCTGGGTGTTTGATGTTGGCGCTGCGCCGGCTTTCTTCAATTGCGGAGCATTCGATGTGCTCTCTTTTCCGCTGCCAATCACCGTCATATGAGCTGGGACCGTGATATTCATGGTCGCAGTGAAGCGGTTTATGCCGTAAGCATTGACCGGGAACCAATATCCAGCATAAAGAAGATAGCTCGTATCATCATCGATTGAGGCCAGCTTAAGCCCCTGCACAGGGCTATCATCGGCGGAATCGAGCACTCCCTCATATTCAAACGTTAACGTTGTCGAAGTGTCTTTCTTGAGAGTGTCCGGCAATTGCACCCGCACACTTGAATCCTGCGTCAGGCGTTCGGCGGAAAGAGGTTTGTTCGCCGGATCAAGAACCTTCGTGACGCGTAAATCATTATGAAGTTGAAAAGTGGCAATGTTCAGATCTTCCAACGCGGTGAACTTAACTTTGGCGCGTGCTTTGAGAGTGTGGGTGTGCGGCGTAAGTTCGGCGTCGATCTGGTAATCATCCACACGCAGGCGCAGCTTCTCCGCTGCCCATGTGTTTGAAGAAAGTACTAAAAGAATCAGTCCGATGCAGACGGCAAGAGTCCCCCGCAAGCACCGAGGTTGGGAAGGCATTTTGAAAACGTTCTCCTGTTATAGCGCTATTCCGTATGATGAAGATTGTCACACAAAAGATGCTAGCTCTTTTAATATCTTACACTTGCATGAAGATGCCACGCTGCTCTCTCTTTTTTCCCAGTTTCCAGTATTGCTACTCGGGCAAGACGGGCAATGCCGCTCTATTTACTGTCGACGGATCGTCGCGTAACTTGATGTACAGCAATGTTCCGTTGGGGCGCGGAACGCTTAGAGCTTGATCGGCGAAACCCAATGGTACGGGCGTTTCGTGCTTGAATTGCGAGTCGGAGGCAATTGACTCGATAAGAAAAAGATTTGTGCCATTTAGCGTGCATTGCTTGTCCGGACTATCGGGGCAGCGGACTTCTTTCAGTGATGGAATACGAACCAGGTTCGCAAGCGGCACCCAATCGCCTTTTGCGCCACTTGCACCGACGGCGCGGAAATGGAGAGAGCCGAAGGCGGAGGGGCCGAAGTTCTTGAGTGGATCAAGCGTAGCAAGCACTGTCTGAGAATCCTGCAATATCAGGTTGCCATCCGGCAAACTTAAAAGCACGTCGAAAGAATTGTCGGCCGTCGCGACTTCGATTTTTTCATTTCGCGGAAACGCGTCGGGGATTTCTGTTTTCACAAAAAATGACAAGCGGCCGTCTTGGGGAAGCTCGTCTTGATTGCCCAGCCGAATTGCTGAGGGCGCAGCCCCGGGCTGGATGCTCTTGCTGAGCAAAGTCACTTTCGGGCGAGGTGGCTCTACAGTGGTTTGCAAATTCAGCACACGCCCATCCTTGAGCGCCACTTGGGCCACGAGTTCTTGATTCGAGCGCAGGGAGCCGACTGCTCCGCCATTCGCGGCTGAGAGTTGAAGCTCGTCTTTTTGTTCGGTGCGAGAGAGAACGCCCGGTGCGAAATGAATGCCATCCATCTCGAGGCTGGCGACTTCATCGAGCCGCGTACCTTTCAGGACACCTTGCTGATCGCCTGCATTAATGGCGAAGTGGTCTAAATGGCCGGCTTCGGCGTAGGTGTGGAGCGGGACATCATCCAATTCGCTTAGACCAGCTTGCTTCACCAGCATTGCAATCGGGCCTGGGGATGAGTCTTTCAATGGAACCTGCACTTCAAGTTCATCGGTCTTCGACAACTTCCAATTGATCTTGACCTCTTTTCCTGAATTATTTTTGAATGTGACCTGCTCAACGCAGACGGCTTGGTTTGATTGCATGTGGAGTGTGTCTTCGCGCCCGATAATTAACCCATTCTGGTCTGCAGAGGGGATCGCCCACTTCGTTGGCTGAGAGCTTACGAGCGAAAACTTCGGACCTTCGAAGGATTGGTATCCCCAGAATCCATGCAATGTTCCGGTTGTCTCTGGATTCAGATTGCCAGCCTGTAGCTCGTGGGTATCGATCGCAAATCCACCACGGGCTGGATCTGCTACGGCTGGCAATTCGGTGCTCTTCCCGGATTTTGCCAGGACTTGCAACGTCATATCGTGAGCGAGGCCACTTGAGAAAACAATCGGCGCACCTTCGACTGGAAGAACCATGGGTGTTTTTTCCAAGCAGAACACCTGTTTAGGATCGACGGCTCGCAAGGGTGGAAGTTGCGCCGCTTCTACAGCGGGAAGTCCTATGACCAGCACAGACATAGGCTTCCGAAACGAGGGCGGATTGTTGAGTTTGAGATTTAACTCGTCCTGTTTGGGAAGCGCGAGCGCAGGAATGTATTGATATTCTGCGGTGTGAAAATTACCCATGATTCGAGCCAAATCGACAATTGCTCCGACGTATGGGCTATAAAACCCTCCACCTGCGAGTGAGGTCGCACTAAGTTGTCCTATGAGGTCGGATGAAGGTCCTGAGGTAAGTGCCGCCACCATTGACTGACTGTGGCCATCATCCAGCACAAGATTTTCGCTGTTCTGAGTGAGACACGGTAATTGTTGCTCGGTGGGCTTTTCGAAACATTGTTGATCAAGCTTGATGTTTAGACTTCGCGCTAACAGGGTGGAACGTTCGTGGAGATTTTTGGGATCGTTGTCAGAAGTTTCGTGAACGGCACTCAAATACTTTTCTAAACGTGAACGATCGAGACTCGCTTGATTGAGATCTTGCGACGCTCGCACGAAGGCACCAGGTTTTGCTCTTACTGCCGCTCGTAGCGTATTGAAATCTCCTCCGGTTTCAGGAGCCATGAAAAGCAGCGCTTGTTGCGCTCCATCGGGAACGGTTATGACCGTCCCTTCTTTGCGGACTTGCTTGTTCCAAGTTTCGATTTTTGTAAACCAATTTTCCGGCGGCGGATTGGTCGATCCGCGCAGAAAAGCCGCGATTAATAAATAGCGGACAGACTGCGTTGCGGGAAGCTCCGGATAGAGCCAGAGGCGATCGCCAACCTGCAAATTGGGCACTTCAGAGATGGGCAGAGTCTTATTGGCGCGAGTGACTTTGATCTCTATACGCGGTCCAGATAAATCGAAAGCCGCATTGTCGGCGCATAGAGCTCTTGGAATCGCAAGTAGAGCCAGAAGCAGAAGCAGGTTTGGAGAAGCTACATATTTATAAAAAAGACTCTGGGGATCCAAATACGAGACCATGGCGCTATTTTAAAAAGGTTCCCTGGAATTGCACAGCGAGAATTGTTTGATTGATTAATAGGTGGGGCACGATCGAATTTGTGTCACGCCGGCAACTAGTGTGGGCCTAGAGACACATTGATCTATAAGACTTAATCTGTAAGCACTTTAAAATCAGCGCGATCTTTGATGGTTGTATCCGTGCCATTAATAACTCCGAAATCCGGAATCTACCGGGATTGGAGGGAATATGACACAAGCTATTAGATCCAGTGCAAACGTAACTTCTGGGTACAACGTAAAATCGGAACAATCACTTGGAAACGAACCCGCAAATCTAGGCGGAAATTACAGAGCGGGTATGATCGCTGGCTTTTTAATGCTGGCTCTGACCCTGGGATTGCTTTACTCCTCAAAACACCAGAAATCGGTTGTGACGCATTCTATTCAACCGGTGTTATCAGTTCCCGCAACTCCGCCAATTGTGACTTCGGTTGTCGTACCGCCAGCGCCTGTTACGAAACATCGTGTCCGGCGCGTGGCTTCCACAGTCAATTACGTGAATCCTGACTATGGAATCTCATTCCGCTATGCAAGAAAATACGAGCTCGTCAGTGGAGAAGCCATGCAATCAACCGAAGACAATATCAGCCCAGTTCACATGAATTTTAGTGAACCGGGTGGGGAAGCTCTAGCCTCTGTGCAATTGCCAGCACGCTCCTATGCTGGAACTGACTTTCAGTCTGCAATGTTCAATGTAAGTGTCAATAACCACCTGACACTCGACAAATGCGCGCAATTTGCGTCATCTGACAAAGAACTCTCGGAGGGCGGAGCTGTATCTACATCGGAAACAAAAGTTGGCGCAATGCATCTCGAAGGCACAACGGACAAGGGCCTCGGAGATTCAAAGTACTACCACGTCTTTAATAATGGAACTTGCTACGAATTCGAGTTGGCGCTGGCTACAGTAGCTGGTGAATCCAGTGCGGGATTGAAGCCGGTAAACCACGAAGAAGTATTTGGGAAACTGGATAAGATTCTTTCCAGCGTGGTGATTCAAAGTCCGAAAGCGGATAGTGGCGAATGAGCTTGCCGATTATTGGGTCAGAGTAAATGTAGCGGACCGATTATGGTCCGCTGCATTTGCCTTACTTAACCACTACTCCTGCATACCCAACCACCATCTCCCGGTCTCCGGATACATCTCCAGAAGTTGCATATTGAAGTAGCTCCGCCTTACTTGCCCCCAAATGCTTTGCTGCCGTCAGCATCGTCACTGCGGAACCTAAGCCACACATACTGATCTCTTCGCTTTTTGCGACCTCAAAGAGTCCTTGAGGATCAAGCGCAAGTATGCGGTCAATTGCCTTGTGATCTTTCTCTCTCGTAATCCGGTCGCTCTCATAATGATTCATGTCGCTCGACGCGATGATCAGGATGGATTCATCTTGAGCGGCGATGACGTTACCTATCACTTCTCCGAGGCTCTGCAATACCTCGAACTTCTGAGTGCCTAGCGCGATGGGAACGAACGTGAAGTCCTGACGACAAACTTGCAGAAAGGGCAGTTCAACTTCAATGGCATGTTCGCGGGCATGGGCATCGGAGTCTTCGATCAGAAGAGGGAAGCGCCGCTTGAGAGTGTTGGCTAAATCGGAATCAATGGTCGCATCATCAAGTGGTGTCCGCCACGTTCCTTGGCTCACGATCGATAGAGGATGGCCAACACCCGTATGGTTAGGACAGAGAATTATGCAGCGTCGCGGAATGGCAAGAGTTGCGTAGACTGAGCCTGCGACTTGTCCAGAGTAGATGTATCCGGCATGTGGCACCATACAGGCAATGGCTGAGGTGACTTCTTTTCTGGGCGAGAGATAGGAATTTAGACTAGCGAGCAGTGTAGTGGGATCGTTGGGATAAAAGCGTCCGGCCACGGCGGGATGGCGTGTAGCGGTCATACTGGCAAGGTATATTAATGTGATTATCGGCTTCTGATGTTAAGTTCCTCAAGGGGCAGCAAACAGCTTTAAGATGCTCGCTGCTCAGAGAGAGTGGAGGCAGAACATGAGTCCCGATGAATTCAAAGCATCGCTTGTGGCGGAGGTGCCGACCGGAGGTTTATCAGCACCGCTTGCAGCTCTGTGGTGGGACGCAAAAGGGGATTGGACGCGCGCCCACGGATTGGTTGACGAGCTGGAAACGCCTGATGGCATGGCCGTCCATGCCTACCTGCACCGCAAGGAGGGCTCTGCCGCAAATGCCGATCATTGGTATCAGCGCGCAGGGCGCGGCTTTTACCGTGACACATTCGCTGGGGAGTGGTTGGCGCTGGTCGAGGGGCTACTCACGGAAGCTCGAAAGGCATAAGCAATGCTGTGAACCCGCTATCCCTCATTGCCATTCGATAGTGCGCGAAACAACGCGGCGCTTTTTTCCAGTGACAAAGCTTCTGCGCGAACTTCTGGCTTTATCTTTGCTTGTTCCATGGCTTTGCGCAAGATGGGCGCTGTGTATTGCGCTTTTAGGTTGTTCATCAATGTTTTCCGCTTTTGTCCAAACGCGAGTTTCAGAAAGTTGATGAACTCTGCTTCCGGCACCTTCAGGCTGTCCAGCTTTGAATCGATGGTTAGCCGCACTACCGATGAATGCACTTTGGGAGGCGGGGCGAAAGAAGTTGGCGGAAGTGTAAACAGATTATCTACTCGTGCGTAGAGTTGGGCGGTTGCGGAAAGTAATCCGTATTCGCTCCTGCCCGGTTTAGCCGCGAGCCGGTCGGCGACTTCGCGCTGCACCATCAAGATAAGTTCGTCGAAATATCTTCGGTATTCGAACAATCGCAACAGAATGTCAGAAGTAATGAAATAAGGCAGATTGCCTACAACCCGCACCCGCTCTGGCGTGTGCTCCATTCCCGGACGCGTGCTGCCCGGTTTTGGTCCGAAGAGAGAATCGAAGTCGATGGCGAGAATGTCTCCTTCGACGATTTCGACGTTAGGGACAAGAGAAAAATTCATGCGCAACTGCGCGGCAAGAACCCGGTCCAGTTCGATGGCGATCAGGCGTCTGGTTCGTTTTGCCAGCAAAGTTGTGAGAGCGCCGCGTCCAGGGCCGATTTCGAGAACTGTGCTCTGCGAAACATCGCCAAGCGCTTCAACAATCTGCATTGCAGCAGCATTGTCGGCTAAAAAATGCTGACCTAATTTCGGCTTCACTCCGGGCGAACGCACGGCAGAGATCTTTGGCACATTGACCCTCTTTCTTTCTGGCTGGTAAGCTTGATTTTTGCTTCCACGTAACTCATCTTGTCGTCGCGTACACGCCGCACTTTCCTATGATAACTTGCATCGGGTCTCTGGGTCAGGGTGAGTCGATTTGATGACTTGCCATCGAGATCTTTGGAGGATTTAGATTCATGCACATTGTCTTTGCCGCCTCGGAATGCGTGCCATATTCAAAGACTGGCGGATTAGCCGACGTAATCGGAGCTTTGCCGCGAGCTCTGGCGGCAGCGGGACATCAGGTGAGTGTGTATGTTCCACGTTATCGACAAACTAAATTGAACGACCCGCAAACGGTGGTGCGCAGCATCACGATTCCTTTCGATGACCGCTACCGGTTCTGTTCTGTCGTAACAGATGGAAGCCATGCGGGTGTACGGTTCTATTTCGTCGAATACCCTCCGTATTTCGATCGCGACGCTCTCTATGGAACTTCGGCGGGCGATTATCCCGACAATGCCGAGCGCTTTGCGCTCTTCTCTCGCGCGGTTCTGGAGAGTTCTAAAGTGCTTGGCGTCCCACACGTCTTTCATTGTCATGATTGGCAGAGTGCTTTGATTCCGGTGTTGTTGCGAACGCAATACTCTGAGGACCCGGCATTTCGTGATGTGGCAAGTGTATTCACCATCCACAACATCGGATACCAAGGTCTCTTCGCGCCTGATACTTTGCCCCTTTTGACCTTACCCTGGGATTTGTTCACCATCGCCAAGATGGAGTTTTTCGGCCAGGTAAATTTCTTAAAGGGCGCGCTGGCGTATTCGGATTATGTGACTACAGTTAGCCGCAAATATAGTCAAGAAATTCAGACAACGGAATTTGGATTTGGACTGGAAGGGGTGTTGCGTGATCGGTCCTCGACCGTGAGCGGGATCCTGAATGGCGTGGATTATGACGAGTGGAGTCCCGAGGCTGACAAATTCATTGCGGCTCATTATTCGGCGGACGATTTAACAGGGAAGGCGAAATGTAAGCAGGATCTATTGACAACTTTCGGGTTAGCCGACGCTGATCCGCGGCTGCCGGTGATTGGTATCGTCTCGCGCTTTGCAGCGCAAAAAGGTTTCGACCTCATCGCCCAAATAATGGATCGTCTAGCGCGTGAGGACATGATCATGGTTGCCTTAGGCAGCGGTGATCGGCGATATGAAGAGATGTTCCTGCGGCTGAATAAGCAATTTCCGCACAAGATTGCCGTCAAAATTGCCTACGATAATACCGTCGCACACAAGATCGAAGCAGGAAGCGATATGTTCATGATGCCTTCGCGCTACGAGCCTTGTGGTTTGAATCAAATCTATAGTTTGAGATATGGAACGGTTCCGGTCGTGCGCGCGACAGGCGGTCTCGACGACACGATAGAGTCGTGGGATGCCCGCACCAGCAAGGGAACGGGATTCAAGTTCGCGGAGTACAGCGGCGAATCTTTGTTGCTGACAATTAAGGAAGCGTTGCGTGCCTTTCGTGACCAGACATCGTGGCAGGCATTAATGCGAAACGGCATGAGCAAAGATTTTTCCTGGACCAACTCGGCAAAAGAGTACATACGGATTTATGAGCGAGCGCGACAATCTCGGGCCGGGAGTGCCAGTTAGGGAACAATCATTAGCCACGGCTGTCATGAAGATTGACAGAAGCCCGTCTTTAGCCTAGGCTGCGGTGAGCGTTTCTGACGGGTTCGGCTCAGGATTTGAAGTTTTCTTCGCGGATGCTCTTCCGCATTCTACGCCGAACACTTATCTCGATTTATGCCGTCCTAATCGTTGCAAGCCATCAAAATAGTTGATTGTTGGTTGGGGTCGTCAAGATGCCCAATTTCGATTTCAATGACCCGTGCATGTCCCTTGAAGTAGCGAAAACTTCGCGGCTTTAGGGTAATTACTGACACAAGGAGCTCCTCGCTGACTGTTCACCTCGTCAATCCCAGCACTGTTTCCTTCGGAACTGCAGTTATCACGCCTCGTTGGCAATACGTACTTGCCGCTGCGACTCCGGCCTACTTCGGCGATCCCATCCTGGTGGATGAAACCCTCGCTCCATTGGATCCGGATAGCATTCAAAAAGGGGACATGGTAGGCATTGGCATTCATACAGCTAATGCACTGCGGGGATATGAGATCGGAAAGATCGCGCGCAACCGCGGCGCTTATGTGATTTTCGGCGGCATTCACGCCACACTTTATCCGGACGAAGCAATTGAGTTGGGTGACGCACACGCTGTTGTGAAGGGTGATGGCGACGTTGCATGGGCGCGAGCGCTGGAAGATTGCCGCATGGGAACTCCTAAACCGGTTTATGCCGGAGGGCAGATTGAGGCGAGTGAATTCATGGCGGCGCGATGGGATTTAGTGCCGCGGGATCGTTACATGTGGGCTTCAGTGCAGACGGTGCGTGGATGTCCCAAACATTGTTCTTTTTGTTCCGTTTGGCGGACCGATGGGCAACGGCCGCGGCAACGTGCTTCCGACGTTGTGATTGAGGAGATTGTGCAGTTGCGGCGATTGGGATTTCGTTTCATTGCGCTGGCGGACGATAATTTTTATCCGGTCACGATTACAGACATCAAGCTCGCTACCCAACAGAAAAACATCCCACGGGTGAACGAGTTGACAGCCATTCGTGCAGAAAGATTTGAGCTCATGTCACGGCTGGCGCAACTTCCCGATGACATGGTTTTCTTCACGCAAATCACCATGGAAGCAGCCGAGGATATCGAGTTTCTCCATGCCATGAAAGCGGCACGGATCAAAGGTGCGCTCGTAGGAGTCGAGTCGGTGACTCCAGCAGGATTGAAGGATGTATATAAAGATTTCAATCTTGCCGGAGAGAATTTGATTGAGCGGCTCCGGACTTTTCGCCGACATGGTGTGCACGTGCTCGGTTCATTCATTTTCGGGTTGCCGAGCGACCGTCCGGAAACTTTCGATGCGACAGCGGCAGCCGCGATCAGCGCTGATGTCACTTTTGCTCAGTTCGTAATGTTGAGCCCTTATCCGGGCACGGTGGATTTTAATCGTTGGGAGAAGGGATTCGCCGGCAATCCGCCGATGATCGCTGGAATTCCGCTCACGCGCCGGTGGCTGATTCCACAGGCGCTTCGCCCTAAGATCTACTGGGACCATCCTGTGATGTCAGGCGAAGAAATTCGTTCCCGCACCCAAAGCGTCTGGGATAATTTTTACAGTTTCAAATCTATTTGGAAGCGGTCTAGCTTTATAAAATCCAGCCGGGGACGGTTGGCTTTTATTCTTATTTCGAAAATTTATCGCCAGATGTATGCGGACACAGGAATTGCCACCGACAGCGCGCGCGTTAGTTGGTCGGGGAAGTGGGCACGCTGGCTTGCCAAACCCTGCCGGCGGTTGTTCGCGGGCAAACCAATGCCAGATCTCAAGGTTCCGGTCCCTCGACGCCTAGAGCCGCTGGTATCCATCGGGGATTAATGTCTGCCTTATTGCCGCTTGAAGCAGACAAAGACTCCATTTAGGTCGAAGCGCAAGCCAATGCAGGCCATCACGCATAACCGAAGTACTCACCAGCCCGATATCCAAACTTTACTGGTATTTAGCTGTCCCGCATAATTGTTGTACAGGGGACTGCTGCTTGCCTTCAATTCTTGCCACTAAAACGTTAGATAGTTCCACGTCCAGTGCTCGTTCATCTATCACCGGCGAAAAGCAATGTCTTATTCTTTGCCTTCTTCTCGCAGTCGCAACTCTCGCGGTCTATAACCCTATTACCCACAATAATTTTATTAGCCTCGACGATGATCAATATATTACGCAGAATTCTCATGTGCGATCAGGGCTGAATTGGGAGACGGTAAAGTGGGCTTTCACCACTTACGATGCCGCTAACTGGCATCCATTGACGTGGCTCTCTCATACTTTGGACTATCAGTTGTTTAAGTTGAATCCCGCCGGCCACCATTACATGGCTGTGTTGCTGCATACGCTAAATGCAATTTTGTTATTTTTGTTGTTGCAGCGTGCTACGGGGTTTACTTGGCGCAGTGTAATCGTCGCGGCTCTGTTTGCACTGCATCCTCTCAACGTCGAATCTGTTGCCTGGGCTGCCGAGCGCAAGAACTTGCTCAGTATGTTCTTTTTTTTGCTTGCTATGCAGGCTTATGGGACATACATTCGTAGACTTAAATTGCGGAGTTATCTTTGGGTGTTCATCTTATACGCGCTCGGTTTGATGGCGAAGCCACAGATCATAACCTTCCCTTTTATTCTTCTGTTATGGGACTACTGGCCATTAGGTCGAATCAATTTCGGGCCAAAGTTGACGGGCACGCTCGCTGAACCCATACCACCTCGCTCATGGTCGTGGTTGATTGGCGAGAAGATTCCACTCCTTGCCCTCTCTCTTATCAGTGCTTTCATCACAATGCGTGCGCAACATGCGGGAGGCGCGGTCCGCACCGTGGCAGAAGTTCCGTTTTCATTGCGATTAGAGAATGCCGTTATCTCTTATCTACGGTACCTGGGCCATGCTGTTTGGCCGCTACGTCTTTCACCGATGTATCCCCATCCCGAAGCTTTCCCTGTTTGGCAAGTGGTCGCTACGTTTTTGTTCCTGGCGTTGGCGACGGTGTTTTTGTTCAGGATGCGGCGGAGATATTTGATTGTTGGATGGTTGTTTTTTCTTGGTTCTATTTTCCCGATGATCGGTATCGTCCAGGTCGGTTACCAGGCTATGGCCGATCGCTATGCCTACTTGCCATTCATAGGACTATTTATTATGGCCGTATGGAGTGTCTCTGATGCGGCCCAAAATTGGGAAGTTGCGCAACGTTGGCTGGTGACCCCGGCAGTCGTCATAATACTGCTGATTTTTGGCGTTATTAGTCGTCGCCAAATCGAGTACTGGCATGATAACGAAACGCTCTGGAATTATGCGTTACAAGTCACGCACAACAACTTCATGGCGGAAGACCAGTTAGCGCGGGACCTGGCCAGGCAAGGTCACATGCAAGAAGCCATTAAGCACTTTCGAATCGCAGAGAATCTTCATTTTTATGACCCTCCACAACTCTTGCTCTTAGGCATTTACGAATTTGAGCACGGCCATCCGTATGATGCGATTGACCAGTATGAAAGGGTGCTGCATAACAGTACAGATCCGGCTGTACGAGTGGCGGCGCTCGACGATCTTGGGTTGGCATACATTCAACTGAGAAATTATGATTTGGCCAAAACAAATCTCGATGCAGCTTTGCAGCTAAATCCCGGCAAACTAGAGACCCATCTGAATATGGGGCTGGTTGCGCAAAAAACCGGAGACTTATCCGAGGCTGTTCGTCAATATTCGCGAGCTGTAGAGATTCATCCTAGCGACGTAGGCTATCTTCTTCTTCAGCGGGCACTCGAGCAGAGCGGACGACTTGCGGAGTCGCAAGTTGCGTACCAGCAAGCGGTAAAGCTCTCCTCTAATTTAACTGAAGCTCATCAAAACGTGAACCAACTTCTAACCCCCTAAATACGGCAAGTCTAGAGTTAAAATCGCTGAAACTCAATGTGAGTGAAACTGCTAGAGTTGTCCGATGCCATTTCTTCGAACCATCTTTCATGTCGATATGGACGCCTTCTTTGTGTCCGTGGAAGAGTTGTTCGATCCATCGCTGAAGGGCAAAGCAGTTGTAGTGGGCGGACAGCGAGGAGAACGCGGGGTGGTCTCCGCCGCTTCATACGAAGCCAGAAAGTTCGGAGTGCATTCCGCCATGCCGCTTCGCACCGCCGAAAAATTATGCCCGCATGCCATCTTTGTAAATGGGCATATGGACCGTTATCGCGACTGTTCTGATCAGGTGCACCACGTGCTCTCTTCTTTCTCCCCTATGATCGAAATGGCTTCCATTGATGAAGCTTATCTCGATATGACCGGGACCGAGCGTCTGCACGGGCCTCCTCTGCGGGCCGCGCACAGCTTGCATCAGAAAATTAAGACAGAGACGCAGCTGAACTGCTCGATTGGAATCGGCATTTCTCGCCTGATTGCGAAAGTGTCGTCGGCTAAAGCCAAGCCGCACGGTGTCCTCTGGGTCATTCCCGGACAAGAAGCAAAGTTTCTCGCGCCGCTCGATGTTCGTGACATTCCGGGTGTTGGCAAATCGACGGAACAGAGTCTGCATGCACTGGGCATCCGGCGAGTTGGTGATCTGGCGCGATTTGATGATGCATTTCTGGAAGATCATTTTGGCAAGTGGGGATTGGCATTGGCAGGAAAATCAAGGGGCGAGGATGCTGGGGGATGGTTTGACAGCGAAGTGGGAGCAGAGAGCGACGCGAAGTCGATCAGTCATGAGCATACTTATAATGAGGATACTGCCGACATCACACAAATAGAGTCTACTCTGATGAGACTTTCCGAGATGGTAGGACGGCGGTTGCGCGAGGCACAGCTACACGCCAAGACTCTTCAGCTAAAGTTACGTTACAAAGATTTCACGACCATTACACGAGCCCATACGTTGCAGTCGGCGACACAACTCGATACCGAAATCTTCGAAGAGATCCGGAAACTATTCCACAAGAATTGGCGGAAAGGCACTCAGGTACGGCTGCTTGGCGTACATACATCTTCTTTCGAAGGTCAGGTAGAACAAGGAAACCTGCTTGAAGATAGCCGACGGGAGCGATGGCAGAAAGCATTGTCAGCGGCGGACAAGCTGCGCGATAAGTTCGGCGAGTCGAGTGTGTCATTAGCCTCAGGGTTGAGGGGAGGATTTCGGGAGCGAACGCAAGAGAATCCAGCAGAATTGCCGGGGAAGAGAAAGGCGCAGAAGTAAGCTTGGTAGTAAGAATGTTAATTGCTTAGTACAGCATTTAACCCGCCGATATCCGATTTAAGCTCATATCCGCTGCACTCCATTCAAATTTCTGGATTTCCTAATCACTTAGCGCAATCGTAAGCTGATATCGTGGACAATAAAGCGCAATTGCGCGAATCCGGAGGAACCAGTCAATGGGACGAAGATATGACAACATCCTTGGAACAGTCGGAAACACCCCAGTGGTCAAGATCAATAAGCTGGCACCTCCTGATATAAATCTTTTTGTCAAAATTGAGGCTTTCAACCCGCTCGGTTCCGTAAAGGACCGTCTTGCCCTTGGTGTAATCGAAGATGCAGAGAAAACTGGACGACTCAAGCCGGGACAGACAGTGATCGAAGCGACAAGCGGCAATACCGGAATTGGGCTGGCAATGGTGTGCGCGCAGAAAGGATATCCGCTCGTTGTAACAATGGCGGAGACCTTCAGCATCGAGCGCCGCAAACTGATGCGGTTCTTGGGGGCGAAGGTGGTGCTCACTCCCGCGGCGGGTAGAGGTTTGGGCATGGTCGCCAAAGCAATAGAACTCGCCGAAACGCATGGTTGGTTTCTCACGCGTCAGTTCGAGAATGAAGCCAATGCCGATATGCACTCACGAACAACAGCCAAAGAGATACTGGAAGATTTTAAAGGTGAACGGCTGGACTACTGGGTGACGGGATTTGGCACTGGCGGCACACTGAAGGGCGTAGCACGAGTACTTGCCAAAGAGCGGCCTGACACAAAGGTCATCGTCTCTGAGCCGGACGAAGCGGCCATGCTTTCGAGCGGCATCGAACAGCAAAGGAATCCCGACGGATCCGGTGCAGCGAGCCATCCAGCGTGGCACCCTCACCCAATGCAGGGCTGGAGTCCGGATTTCATCGCGAAGCTTGCTGGGGACGCTGTGGACACAAAGGTTATCCATCAAATTCTGCGAATAGATAATGCAGAAGCAATGCGCTGGAGCAGAGAACTTGCGCGCAAGGAAGGGATTTTCGTGGGCATTACCTCTGGTGCGACTTTCGCTGCGTCATTGCGCGTCGCCGCAGAAGCTCCGAAAGGATCGACAATTCTGTGTATGTTGCCTGACACAGGAGAACGCTATTTGAGCACTCCGCTCTTCGCTGACATCCCTATTGACATGACCGAAGAAGAGCAGAAGATTGCGCGCTCCACTCCCAGCGGTTGGTTGCAGCCAGCACAATAGGATTGCTCGCGGAATGCATTCTTAGGGCCCATGCACGAGCAAGTTGCAAAGACCAAGATCATGAACTAAGCTTAATTTTCTGCACTCACAACCTCGCCGGGATGGCGGAACTGGCAGACGCAGCGGACTCAAAATCCGCCGAGCTTCGGCTCTTGGGGGTTCGACCCCCCCTCCCGGCACCATAAATTTATATTTGCCATTTTCAGTCATTTCAGCCACTAATCATCCCGCGTTAGCTACCCGCCAATCTCTTGCGCCCGAGTAGAAACGCCGTGTGCAGGCAAGCCACGCTTCCGAGGCTTCGCCATACTCTTGTGCGTGCAAGCGTCCCCTATAGCTCTCTTAAATGTTTCTGTATTGGGATTTTTTTGTCACAACCTGTTTTCGATGAGTTGAAAAGTTTCTTTGCTATTTCCCATTCGAATTACACTCTAGGAAATTTAATAGTGAATGAGCTGCCTTGGCCAAGCTTACTCGTTACTTCAATATCTCCATTATTTTGTTTCACAATCCCGTAGACTGTCGCGAGGCCAAGCCCAGTGCCGCCGCTCTGTTTCTTAGTCGTAAAGAATGGTTCAAAAATTCGCAGCTTGATTGAATCATCGATCCCTTTACCGGTGTCGGTGACCTGGAGCATGACAAACTCGCGGGACTTGTCCGGTAATTCTTTCGAGAAACCATCCATTGCAGAACGACTGACCGCAATCGCAAGCGTTCCGCCGTTTGGCATAGCATCCCTGGCATTCATTACAAGGTTCATGATGATTTGGTGCAATTGGGTGGGATCGATCTCTATGCATTCTTGTTGTTCATTGGGAATCACGTGTAATTCGATGTTTTCATTCAGCAGAGGGCGAAGCATGGAATGCATTTCTCTGACAGCCTGGTTCAGATCAATCACTTCTCTATTCGATGGTTGTTCGCGGCTGAACGCCAGCAACTGTCCGATCAGTATCTTTGCCCGGTCAGCGGCCTTGAGGATCTGACTGGTGTTACCGCGCGACGCCTCATCTTTATTCAGCTTTGCATGAAGAGCGCTGGCATAGCCGATAATAACAGCGAGTTCATTGTTAAAATCGTGAGCGGCACCCGCTGCGAGTTGGCCCAATGCATTGATTTTTTCCGATTGCAACAGTTGTTCATGCAATTGCTGCCGTTCTTCTTCACTTCGCCGAAGTTCGGTGATGTCCACGAAGTATGCGATCTCTTCTCCATGGGCGCTTGCAAGCGTGGCTCGTCCTCCTAAAATTGGCATCAGTGAGCCATCCTTACGCGCCAGCTCAAGCTCAAAAAGACCTGTACGCCCGAATTGGCGTAAATGCCACTCAGCTTTCTCCCGAAGGTGAGTATACGTGTGAGGAATCAGTTGGCTCATCTGCATTCCGATCAACTCGTGATAGCCATACCCGAGCATTTGCGCGAATGTTTCATTGACGTACTCGATCTTCCCGTCGGCTGCCCGTCCAGCCACACCGATGAGTCCAGACTCCTCAAGCCGCCGCCGCTTGGATTCGTTCAATGCACGTCTTTCCGCTTCATCCCGCTCCATAGCACGAACCGACAGCCACAACAGAAGGCCGCTCACTGCAACATAGACAAGCCCCTTTTCCGTTTGCAATGGCCAAGAGCTCAGGCGTGGAGCTACTGCATGGAGCAAATAATCAGAAGTGACTACCCAAATAGTGGACCAAACCACAAATGTCGCCGCGAGACGGGTTGCGCCTGACCGCGGAGACAGGGGATATGTAACTTCTGCTCGCATGCTGGTTTACGATTCGTAACTGTAGTTAATAAAGGCAGGGTCACAGCACTTTGGATCACCGCTCAACGCCACATTAGTTTCCCAAGGTAAAAAGAGCGACACTGTCATTACATACAGCGCATCCCTAAAATCAAGGGTGTGGCTTTCGGGGAGCGCGTCCAGTTTTTCGATTTGGAGCATTCTTCTGAGATCGCCTCAAATACGGCGCCATGGAATGTCAGTTTGAAACAGAGAGAATCAGGCCGAGCGTCGCAATCGTTGCCCGCCGCCCTGAAACCAGTGGAGCAACTTTGAGCCATGATCCCGCAGTTCGTGGGCATGCTCCATAAGATCGTCGGCGCGTTCCCGTAGATCATCAGTATGTCGGTTAATGCTTTTCACGGTCTTACGGTAGTTACGTCCAATGGTGTGCCGAATTTCTTCCCCATTATTGGGCGCCAGAAGCAAAGCTATGCCTGAGCCGAGTCCCAACCCAGCAATTAAAAAAGCAAGATCCCGTACTCTTCGGGGTGGGTCCATGTGTTCAGATGTAGTTTCCCGCTGGCGGTCACTTCTCCTCATGATCTTCCTCCTTTGATAACCCGCTTATTGATAACCCGATTAGCGTAGGGCGTTAATCCTGTACCCACAACTAGAAATTTCCCGAGATAGCTTGACCCGAAAAAGCACGGTATCAACAAGTTGAAAAGCGAAGAATTATCGGTAAAAATATGGGAACATCCCTGGTATCGAAATGCCGTACCTTCTTGCTATCAAAATAATTACCGGAGTTCTTCGGATTACAATTACTCTCTTTTTCGCTTACATTGTTTTAGAAACCGCCATTGGGAAGTCTAATGCTCACTCGCAGAACCGGAATCTGGATCTTCCTGGTCGCGACGATTCGCGCACCGGGATCACCAAATACTTTCGACGAATAACCACAGAGGCTATCGTGCAGTGTGTTTCACTAACTCATCTGCACGAGGCCCCGTTTTAAGGCCGCGCTTATGGCTGCGGTGCGACCGGAAACCTGTAATTTTTCCAGCATGTGCGTCACATGGACTTTGACCGTGCTCTCACTGATATTCAATTCAACTGCGATTTGTTTATTGTTCTTACCCGCAACAATTGCCCGAAGAACGTCCGTCTCTCGTATCGTCAATTCTCGAGCAGCTACGCGTTTTGCCAGCTGGGCTCCGATCCCCGGTGGGATCCACTTACTGCCTGCGCAAACTCGGCGAATGCATTCAGTTAGCTGGGCTACGGGAGCATACTTGAGAACATATCCTTGTACTCCGGCCTGCCACGCACGATATATTTCCTCCTCACTTTGGTACGAGGTCAAAATTATGACGCGGGCTGTTTGTACTTTTTCTCGAATCGCAATTGCGGCTTCAATCCCATCCATTTCTGGCATTCGCAGATCCAGGAGACATACGTTTGGGTGGCAGGCAAGAAATTTTTCAACTGCTTCACATCCGTTGCTTGCCTCAGCGATGACCTTCATATCAGTTTGACGACTGATCAGCGATACAACACCCTCTCGCACTACTGGATGATCATCGGCTACCAGCAGTGTGAAGGGCCCGGCCTTCATATCCGGTTGGGGAAGAATCTCTTCTCGCGAGTCGTCCGCATTTGAATGCAAGCTATTTAGAGGGAATTGATCAAAAAGACTTTGAGCCATAGGGTTCTGAGTATGACAAGAACTCTACAAAATCAAGCCTGTCATTATTAACAGTGCTGCTCGCCGATTTTCCTGACTACGTAGCTGCGCGTGTATGTTCCTGATCTGATGGTCAGAACAAAATTCATAATCGCGAACGAGGCTCGAATAGCTCGTCCGCCTCGGAAAGAGCGCCCATACCATCTCTCAACGCTGTTAACGCGTCGACTCAGCCTTCGTTTTGCGGACTATATGTGCTTGGCTTGGCGGTTCTCCACGAACCAGGTTTGGAAAGTCCACCGGCTGGGAAGAGTGTTGCGAATGACACTTGAAGAAGCAATGCAGAGCCTAAGATGCACTCGTAAATGCGCGAGTGCTAGTTAACTCACTCAATTAACTAGCGAGCATTTATGGCTATCATGAACCGGGTCATGCCTGTTAAAAGCATGCTGACTCCCACTAATGTGCCTACGGTCCAGAGCGAACTTGAAGGCCAGTGCCTCCATATCATAAAACCGAGAAGCAAGGTCACAACTCCATGCAGCAGCAGCCATCCGGAGCCATCCCCTCTCTGTGTCCAAGCGAAGGTGACGATATCCATCGCGCCTTCTAAAAAGAAAAACATTGCGAGTAGAAGCGTAAGACTGACAAGCCCCAACAATGGGTTCGCTAACAAATACCCACCAACTGCAATGTACAAAATAGCGACCAGAAACTTCCAGGTCGTCTGTCCGATACCTTCAGACCGCAAGGCATAAACGAGTTGAGCGATTCCTCCAAAAAGGAGCAGCCATGAGAGCACCCTGACTACTCCGATGGACGCCATCATTGGTAAGGCGATTGCCAGTATTCCGAACACGATAAGTAGTATGGCTAATAGGACTGACGACCTGGAGGCTTGCCGCTGTGCTGTGTTGATTGTGATATCCATCTTGGTTGTCTCCCGCATGTAACTCTCAGCAATTTCGATGCTTCCGGAAGAAAGCATCCTCTTTCTACTATTGACCCGCTCCTACCCATACCGAATTAGCAGCTATCAACTCCACCCCGGGAACTTTTGTGCTAATAGAAACTGGACGTAAACCTTCGCTTCCACCTCGACGGGCCTCAAGCGTCAACACATATTGGTTATCGAGCATCTTTTGCACATCATCGAGATATGGTCTGAAACTAACGGGAGCCTGAAGGCCCAGGAAAAAGGATTGGCCACCCGTCTCTTCGGCAAGCCTGGCAATATCATTTTGTCCATTGGTCGCCTCCCAAAAATTCCGGTGCAGGTGCCCCACGCCCGGCGCATAGATCCCATAAATAATGGTTCCCGTGCGTTGGCCAACTGTGCTTGTGGAGTTTACGTCGGGGTTTGTACTAAGGCCGCGCGGGCGCGTTCCACGTCGGGCCCGATCGATACCATCCGTCACCAAAACTAGCGCCCTTCGGTTCGCGTGTTGAGGCCAGCCCTTCATCAAACTGACAGCGGAAAGATAGGGGCTCCCGAATGCACCAACGGAACCGGCAGGCAAACGTAAAGCTTTGGCGGCTAAAGTGTGGTCAGTCGTGAAGTTCTGCGCGATTTGGACTGTGGCATTCCGCATATACCCCACCCCGACCGACGTGGTTGGTGGTTGAGCTGTAATAAAGGTTCGTAATTCATCGAGTTGAGACCCCAGGCTTTTGTCGCAAGCGTCGTCGATCAGAATAAATAGATCCAGTCCAGCCCGATCTCCACGTGCGGGCTCCCAGCCTGTCACTCGCAAAGGTTCTTTACCTTGGTTCACGGTCACGTCGTCACGATTAACCTCTGGCACTGGTCCATCGCCTAGGGCGGCCAAAGTAATCGTCATACGCGCGGGAGCTTTGGACACAGCTACTCCCTCTTGTGCCTGTGCCGCAAGAATGCTTATGACAGCAATGATGACAAACAGAACTTTAAATGTGATGAGGTATCGTTTCATTTTTCCTCCATCTGGAGTTTCGAAGGCACCTGCTTTGTATTTGAGAGCTAACAACTTTTAGCCCTTGTATGAACACAAGATGGGCTTACCTCTGTCTGGCCAATTCTTAGGGCTGGATCTATCGCCTGACAACTGTCAGATGTGGCAGTGACGATCCTAATGCGTGGACAAAGGGCAGAAGGCGACATCGAAGGCTATATTCGTTCGCAGTTCCTTGTGCGGCATCTGTCATTCGTTTCGCCGTGGCAAACTCGATATGAGGATTAGATTGGGGTAAGGACCGTCAGCAGGAGAAGTCATCCGCACAATAGTCGGCCATAACTATGGCTTCATCAATCTTTTACGGAACTGCGTTGGCGGCAGCACAATACAGGCTGAGAACTGTAAGTTCTGACAGTTCGCACTGCCATATTGATCGCAGTAATCTCCGCACTTGCAAGTTGCCCTAATATCAGGATGGGTAGCTAGAGATAGAACGCGATACTCGATTTTTCCGGACCGTATATGCCTCTCGGTTCGGGGACAGGGCCTGTGACACCTCGGGGGAGGGAATGCCGCAGGCCCATTTGATTCCTATTTAAGAGCGAATACATCAATTCTTCTTGTCGCAACCTAATCGACCGAGATTGGCACATTCATAGCTGTAGCAAGTATTAGCGTTGCCTGGAATGGAAAACGGTTCCGTCTAACTCACTTTTGGTGATTAGATCGCTGCGAGACGAAGAGATTGCCAGCCAGAACTTCAGTTAATGCAGTAATGAGATCGGTTCGCATCCGTGATTTGAAGACATAACCACGAGCCCCAGCAGCAAACGCTGCGGAAATGTATTCCTCATCATCCTGGACTGTAAGAAAAACAATTTTTACGTCGCTGTGCAGACTCTGTAATTCGCGGGCAGTGCGAATCCCATCCAGGCGAGGCATTGCTATATCCATCACAAGCAGATTTGGATGCAGCCTTTCAACAGCTTCAAGCACAAAGTAGCCGTCCGCCACACTTCCGACGATCTCAAATTCTGAGCTGAGCAGCTTTGAAATACTATCCAACATCCCGGCGTGGTCATCTGCTAATAAAACCCTCGGTCGGGTAGTTCGATCTGTCATTGGTTTCAGCTTAGATTCACGTGTCGCATACGAAAGCGCGGGGTATGTACTTGCAATTGAACTGCCAAAAACGTGCCCTTGGGCGAAACTGCCAGCCTAACAAAAGCTAAAGTTCCCGGCCTGGAAGTGCAACTAACGTGAATCCAATGAACTAGATGCCGGGCACTCCCGGAAGTTTTTACATCTTGGAGACGGTCGTCTCCCGCCCCGACTGCTTCGCTGTAACTATTTGGTGTCCCTTTGAAAAATATATGAGCCTGCATCCTTATAGAAAGAGCACAATTTTTGCGTTGGCCGCTACCCAATTGGAACTATCGGCACCCGCACTTCAATCCTTGTTCCTTTCATTGGCGCTGATGCAATCGCAAATGTTCCGCCTACTGAAGCCACACGTTCCCGCATATTTGCGATGCCGAGTCCCTCGGCCCGTTCGTAATTTGCATCAAAGCCAACGCCATCATCGACGATGCGCATAAGCAAGCGTCTGGCGTTCCCATGCAGTTCGAGGGAGACGCTGCGAGCTTGACTGTGTTTCTCAACATTGTGCAAAGCTTCTTGTGCGACCCGGTAAAGAGACAGCGAAATGTCGAAGGCCAGAGGCTCCGGCACGTTTACCTCCTTACAATCGGTAATTAAAGAGCTGTCCTGGGCGAAGTCGCGGCATAACTTCCTAATCGCGATTACCAATCCCAAGTGCTCGAGATGTGATGGTCGAAGACCGTGCGAAATCTCGCGTGTGATCTTGGAGATATCAGAAACTTGATCGACAATCTCGTACAAACGTGGCTTTGTTGGTATTTGTGATTCATCTCTCAATTGTGCAAGATCCGTTTCGAGTAATGCCAGTTTTTGTCCGACATCATCGTGCAGGTCACGAGCTATACGGCGCCGTTCCTGTTCTTGGGCATCAATCAGCCGGGTTCTACTCTCATGCAACGATTGCTCAGTGATTCGCCGCTCTGCCAATACAGCTACCAAAAACATCAGGGGCAAGGTGATCATGCATAACAGTACTTGCAAGGAAAGAACGTTTGTGATCATGGAAGTTGACGTGAAAAGGCCCCGGCCTTGCACCGCGTATCTGGTCGAAATCAAAGTTATCCCTAACAGGGATGCGCTCAAACCGGTTGCGCCAAAGCGGAGAGATGCCCATAGCAGTATTGGCAGCGGCATATAGGACAATGTGGGAAGATTGAGTCGTCCCATACGCGTCGACCCGAATACCAATGTACTCACGAACAGAATGCTTGCTGCGAGTAAGCCAACCTCAATGTATTTTTTGAGTCCCGCACTTCGTAACCAGGAACGCCCGTTAATACTGAACATGACCATTGTGGGCACGATTGTCATTACACCCAGAATGTTAGAAAAAAGGCGAGTCGTCCATAGCATCCAGTAATCTCTGCTCCAGCCGGTTGACACTACGACCGCGGCGTCAAGGAATGACGTGATTAAGGGTGCACCAATGACCCCGAAGGCCAAAAAGATGATCAGCCCTTGGACACGTTCAAACAACATACCTGCTTTATAAAAGCGGCAGATCCCATAAGCGCCCAGCAATGCTTCGGCGGTATTGCTTGCAAACCACCCGAGTGTGGTCGAGAGGGGAATACCCGCGTGCAACTGAATAAAAAGATGCACTGGCAAAACCGCTGATATTACTATCCACCACCGTGGACGGGGCGTAATCAGCAGTATCGCGAGCAGAATCGCATTCGGCGGCCAGAATATGGAGTAGGAATGTTGGGCGGGAGTAAGGACATATCCTATTCTTGCTCCGGCATAGTAGCTAAGCGCGACAAGCAGAACAAAGGATCCTATTGAAGAAAACTTCTTAAGCGAGGTTTCGTGACTGCCCACTGAATTCCACGGAACAATACTGCCCATGATCAATCTCAAGATTCCGATGGCTTTCCAGAACCTGCCATGCGCGAATTCGTTTTCAGTGATGAAACACCCAGCGAAGAAACGAGAGCTGGGTTGCGCCCCATATAGTACATCTAATTTGCATTGGCAACCCTTCAATAGTTTGAGGATTACCCAACTGAGAAGACCTGCACGTTGTGAAGAAGCGCTGGACTATTTTTGTAACAACATTTTGGCCCAGTTGACGTTCAAGCCACGGTAGCATTCTGGCAATTTTGCCAGATAACGGCCTCAATAGTAGATGCGTAAGATGGACGGAGCTGTTGTCAGCCGCAAACCGGAGTTCCTTCATGTCAGTAAGGACAATCCCCGAATCTTCCGTTTTATTTCAGAACGTCCTCATTTTTGACGGCAAAGGCGGCGCGCTTTCCCCCGCCTCCAACGTGCTCGTGAGCGGCAACCAGATCGAGAGCATCTCGGCTGGCCCGATAGCGTCGGCAGCAAATGTCCGTACTATCGACGGTAAGGGGCGCGTGTTGATGCCGGGCCTGATCGATGCTCATTGGCACGCCATGATGGTGGCCCCACCGCTGCAGGTTGCTATGGTTGCCGACATCGGCTATCTCAACCTGGTCGCGGGTAAAGAGGCTGAGTCTACCTTAATGCGCGGCTTCACGACAGTGCGCGATCTTGGCGGACCCACCTTTGGCCTCAAGCGCGCAATTGATGAAGGCGTGATCTCCGGGCCTCGTATCTATCCTTCGGGCGCATTTATCTCCCAGACCTCGGGGCATGGAGATTTTCGCATGCCGTATGAGATCCCGCGCACCATCGGCGGCCCACTGAGCCATATGGAGAAAATCGGCGTCGGAGCCATTGCCGACAGTCCGGATGAAATCCGGCTACGCGCGCGCGAGCAGTTGATGCATGGTGCGAGCCAACTCAAGTTGATGGCAGGCGGCGGCGTTGCCTCTCCTTACGACCCGATTGATGTGACGCAATACACTGAAGCCGAGTTCCACGCGGCAGTCGAAGCTGCTGAGAACTGGGGGACTTATGTCACCGTGCATGCATACACACCTATGGCTATACGCATTGCTATCGCCGGCGGTGTCAAGTGCATCGACCATGGGCAGTTAGCCGAAGAGGCGACAGCAAAGTTGATGGCAGACAAGGGCATATGGTGGAGTCTTCAGCCGTTTGTGGACGATGAGGACGCCTTTCCTTTCCCCGAGGGCTCGGCAAGCCGGGAAAAGCAGTTAGAAGTATTTTCCGGAACGGAAAACGCCTACAAGCTGGCGAAAAAGTACAAGATTAAGGTTGCTTGGGGCACCGACATCCTCTTTGATACTAAGCTCGCGAAACGTCAGGGAGCGCAACTTACGAAGCTTGTCCGTTGGTACAGCCCTGCCGAAGTAATAAAAATGGCCACCGCCGACAATGCGGAATTGCTGG
>Ga0070741_10001916_pt1 | contig 59100 bp, 47 predicted proteins | sample Coa_R1_4_FD_66440 | JGI IMG/M metagenome (GOLD analysis project Ga0070741, IMG submission 66440) | Surface soil microbial communities from Centralia Pennsylvania, which are recovering from an underground coalmine fire - Coalmine... | ecosystem: Environmental > Terrestrial > Soil > Unclassified ...
CGCACAAAGACATGGCCGAGACGCTGGTTCCGGAGTCGATCCCGGCGGCACGCGAGGCGTTGGAGCAGATCAGGAAGCGCAATCCGCAGGCGGTGGTTCTCTATGAGATCTACTTCTTCGAGGCCGATACCGACGCCTACCCGCCCGATAGTCCCTGGTGGTTCCGCGACAAGGACGGCCACAAGGTACAGTTCTGGAAGGGCTGCTACAACATGGACGTGAGCAACCCGGAGTACATCGGGCATATCGTGCGGCGTATCGAGGCGGTCTATCGGGCGCTGGACGGCAAGGCGGGCGTGTTCCTCGATAATCTGCGCTACGATAAGCAGGCCAAAGCCGGATGGACGCTGCTGCTTCGGCAGGTGCGTGAACGCTGCGGCGACATTCCGATCCTCGTCAACGCCGGGTGGGACAGCGACGATCTGCGCTGGGTCGCGCCCTGGATCAACGGAATCCTGTACGAGGACTCGGTGGCGCACACCGAAGACGGCGACACGGAGAAGTTCTACGCGCGCATCCACGCCGACTGGCTGCATCTGCGGGAACCGCGCATCGGCCTGAACGAGAAGTTCGGCAAGGCGGGCGAGGCGGAAAAGATGCGGCGCGACCTGATCCGCACGCTAGTCTATACGGACATGTTCTTTCTGTACGCAGACTCCACCTATGGGCATCGGCACGTCTGGTGGCCGGAGTGGGACGCCCCGTTGGGAGAGGCGCGGCAGCCACCCGCCATGCCCGCGCCAGGCGCGCTCGCTCGCCGCGAGTTTACGGGCGGCACGGTGTTCTGGCTGCCCGCGACGGCTGCCGAATCGAAAACCGTGAAGCTGGAGTCGCCAATGCGCCTTGTGGACGGGCAGAAGAGTCTCACTGAGATCACGCTGAAACCCGATAGCGGCGTGATTCTGTTGCGGGCTAAAACCGTTTCGCGCCCGCCAGAGGCAGTTGCGACTCGCCCATGAGGTAGGCATCCACGCCGCGCGCCGCCTCCCGGCCCTCCGTGATCGCCCAGACGATGAGCGACTGGCCCCGGCGCATATCCCCGCAGGCGAACACGCCCGGCACGCTGGTCGCGTAGCTCTTATCGGCCTGCACGTTGCCGCGCGCGTCCAGTTCCACGCCCAGGTCGGCAAGCAGCCCCTCCTTCTGCGGGTGCAGAAAGCCCATCGCCAGCAGCACCAGGTCCACCTCCAGCTCGAACTCGGAGCCGGGCAGCTCGCGCATCTGGCGGCGCCCGCTCTCGTCGGTGACGAACTCGATCTTGACGCCGTGCAGCTTCTTGACCTTGCCGTTCTCGCCGGAGAAGGCTTTGGTGCTGATGCACCAGTCGCGGATGCCGCCCTCTTCGTGCGCAGAGGAGGTGCGCAGGATCATCGGGTAGGTCGGCCAGGGCATCGTATGATCCCGCTCGGCGGGCGGCTTGGGCATGATCTCGAACTGGTAGACCTCGGTCGCGCCCTGCCGGATGACCGTTCCCAGGCAGTCCGCGCCCGTGTCGCCGCCGCCCAGGATGACGACGCGCTTCCCCTCCGCCGTGATCTGCGGCTTCTCCTCCGGCCAGATTCCCGCCACCTTGCGGTTCTGCTGCGGCAGAAACTCCATCGCGAAGTAGACGCCTTCCAGGTCGCGACCCGGAACCGGCAGGTCGCGCGGGATGGTCGAGCCGCCCGCCAGCACGATAGCGTCGAACTCCTTGCGCAGTTCCTCGGCCCGGATGTCCACGCCGACGTTGACGCAGGGCTTGAAGATCACGCCTTCCGCTTCCATCTGCTGCAGGCGGCGATCCAGCACCCATTTCTCCATCTTGAAGTCGGGGATGCCATAGCGCAGCAGCCCGCCGATCTTGTCGTCGCGCTCGAAGACGGTGACGATGTGGCCTGCGCGGTTGAGCTGCTGCGCGGCGGCCAGTCCCGCCGGGCCGGAGCCGACGACGGCCACTTTCTTCCCGGTGCGAAACTCCGGCGGCTCCGGCGCGATCCAGCCCTTCTCCCAGCCGCGCATCGCGATGGTCTCTTCGACGCGCTTGATGGTGACCGGGTCCTGGTTGATGCCCAGGACGCAGGCGGCTTCGCACGGCGCGGGGCAGAGCTTGCCGGTGAACTCCGGAAAGTTGTTCGTGGCGTGCAGTTCGGCCAGCGCGTCTTTCCAGCGGCCCCGGTAGACAAGATCGTTCCAGTCCGGGATGATGTTGCCGAGTGGACAGCCCTGATGACAGAACGGGATGCCGCAGTCCATGCAGCGCGCCGCCTGCGCTTGCAGCTTCTCATCCGGGAACTCCGCATAGACCTCGATCCAGTCCTTGATTCGCTCCTGGATCGGACGTCTCGGCGCATTCTCCCGACTATATTTCAAAAACCCTTTCGGATCAGCCATTCAATCATTCCTTAACCTGCGGTTTGTACTCCAGAATAGTCTCGCCATCTTCCGCTTTGTAATAAGCCAGTTGGCTCGGATAGGAACGCATTTGTAGCTTATTATGGAGTCCGCGCAATAATCACCTGACCGCCATTGATGAACCAAATCGTAACATCGTGGTCAAAGAGTAACGACGTACCAATCAGTGGATCGCCAGCCAGCTCTATGACATTGACTGTACGTTCTTGACCGTCCCAAAGGACAACGGCGTCATACAGTAAAGAAGCGGCAATACTCCCATCGGCCAATAGTACGTTATCCGAACCGGAAACGAGCAATCCCAGATCATCAATGCGACGCTGAGGCAGGGCGAGATAGCCGTTGAAGCCGGTATCCACGACAAAGTCAACAGGCTTTTCTGTCCCCTGCACATCACGCACGAGCAGTTGCACGATGGGATCGAGATTGCCCATCACCGCGCCGGTAATCACTGGTTGGAGGCTCGCAATCTTCCGCCGACCTTATAGACGGCAGGATAGCCTATACGAATGCCGTAGAGCAGATGGCCCGGACGTTTTGCCTGGGCGCGGCGCGTAGCGGCTACATGATCTTCATCCATCTCATACTCGCCGGTTTCGATGTCGATAACCAGGATTTTACCGAGATTCTCCGTTGTTTCGACCTTCTGGCGAATACCCTTCTCATACCACTCTTTGCCGCGCGCAGCGATCTCTGTTGGAGAGTAACGTACTTTTGTCATGGATGGGATCTCCCTAAATTCTCTTCGACCAGCGCAGCCAGCGTTGTCAAGTCGGGGACTTCCAGATCGGGCGGCGCGGGCGTGGGCGCGGTTGCTCCGATGCCTCCCTTGCCCTGCCAGCGATTGACCCAGACGGCCGCCAATCCCAGCGATTTGGCCGGAACGATGTCGTGATAGGGACTGGCTCCGACGTGCAGAATCTGCTCTTTCGGCAGCCCGACTCGCGCTATCGCCGTTTCAAAGTTGCGCAGAGAAGGTTTGTAGCTGCCGACCTGCTGGGCCGTGATCACGTCGTCGAAAGGAATCTGCAACTGCTTCGCCGTGAGCGCGAACAGATCGTCGTCCACGTTGGAGAGAATGACCAGCTTGAAGCGTCGCTTGAGCGCCTGCAATGCCGGAACCGTATCCGGGAACGGCTTCCACTGCCCGAACGAAGCGACGAGCGCGTTCGCCTCCGCCTCGGTCGGTGTAAAACCGTATTCCGCCCCGAACTGCTGCACGACGCCGTTCAATACGTCCCGATAGCGGCGATACGTTCCCGCCTCCAACTGCGCCTCGAACCGGCCATACGCCTCGATGATCGCCGCATCGGACAGCGAGACATTGTGGCTGGCAAGGATGGGCCGGAGGGCTGTCAGAATGCCGGTCTCCCAATCCACCAGCGTCCCATAGCAATCGAACGTCAAAACCTGGTACTGATTGAACTTCATGGTTCTTGAACGATGTCATTGCCTCAAGATTTGAACTTGATCAATACCTCAGAAGGCGGTATTCCTGCCGCACTGCATAAAACATAGAGCCTGTGTACATGATCCACAGACGATGCATGTGTATAGACATAGATGGTGCTACCACCTTCTCTAACTTCTCTGTATGAACGCATTCGTTCTGCGGGATTTTGATGACATGGCGCACTATTCAGAAAGAACTGACGGCCTTTGGAAGTGCGAAATGGTAGAGGAGGCAACTTGCCACACTCACCGAGGAATTTCACTACTTCAGCATCTAAATCTGCCCACGTGCCGACAGATCGTACCTTTGTATCAGAAGAAAACCTTAGTTCGCTCGGCTGCCGTTTTACGACTACGCTATAGCCGCCATTATAGAGAGCGTCAAGGCTATATTCCTCCCCTGTAGGTAGCGGATTCGTAGCTATTGACACTGATGATTCATCAGCGATAACAGTAGCAGAAATTTTCGGTTGCGGAGCAAGTAACTCCTGAAAATAGGCCGCAATATCTACGCCTTGCACATCTGACAGTCCAACCTGACTCCTGAGAATGTTGCGCAAGCCTCGGATGATCTCGCTATCCGGCTTTTGCAGTTGCGTGTTCAGGATGGACGTAAGCCGCGCCCTGACGGTGTATCGCTCTAAACCGCCGGAACAGACCGAGGCTTTGCCAACAGCGGTCAGGAACTCCGTGAAGGCGCTGATGTCGGCCAAGTGCGCTTCGGCAATCAGTTTATCCGCCGCCAACCCCTGAGTGCGGTTATCGTAGAGCCGCCAGACGCGCCCGTTCGTCAGGACAACCCAGCGTTTGCCATTCTGATTGGCATAGTTGAGAGACTGCTGCGCGTGCCTATCCTCCAGCGAGACGCTCCATGCCTTCGCCTCGGCGTACCAGGTGCATTCGGGCGTATTGGGCAGCACGGTATAGTCCGGAAACTGCCCGTTGGTGTCCGCCACACGCGAGATGATCTCCCGGCGCGCATAGCCCGCCGCCCACAGCAGAGGCAAAATCACCCATTCGCACGTGCTGGATTCGTTGGGAGGTGGATCGTCATTGTAGCTTAAAGCCTCTTCGATAGCGTCCTTGAGCGACATAGCTCTCTCCGCATCTACTGTAAAATCAGAATGTACAAAGACATCCTAAACTGTCTTGCAGAAAGATTTCGCTCCATCGCCTCAGAACTCCTGCCCGTCAGCCCGTCAGGGAACCCTTTCACCGCAGCAAACGGTCGTATTCCGCATGAGTACCAATCCAGAACCACACCAGCCCTTCCTCGCGCTCGACGGCCAGCGCGCGATAATGCAGCCCGACACGCACCGACCAGAGCGAACCTATCTTCTTGAAGTGCAGTGAGGGATGCGTTGGATCGGCTTTCAGCAACGCATAACTACGGTCAGCCAGTTCACGCACTTCCTCTGGCAAGGCACAATATAGCTGCCAGAAGCGGGGCGAAGCGAAGTGCTGCAACGGCATCGCTAGATAGCCTTACAACGGCCTGCTTCAAAATCGCGGTGGGCTTCGGCTATCAAGGCATCCAGACGGCCCGATTGTACGTCTGCTTCGATCTGCTTATCCCAGATTTCCGCCTGATAGTCGGCAAACCACTCCGCAAACTCCTGTAGTTCTGTCGGAGAAAGTTGCGCCACGGCCCGCTCGATTTCTTGTACACTCATAGTTGCACTCCTTGAAGCGCGGCCTCGGCTTCGAGTTCGGCCTGCGCGCGGCGGAACTCGACGGAGACGACCTTGACGAACTGCGGCAGCGTGCATTCATGCTGCCGCTTCGGGAACGGATGCTTGCGGTCGCGCTGAACTAGACTCTGTTCCCTCAGTATCGGGGGAGCAATCTGTCGTATCTACTATCTCGTCTAGCCTCTTATCGAAATCAGTACGTTCCAGCAAGCCTCTGGAGTCTAGTAGAGTCTGCGCTTTTGCTACATGGTGAGGCTGAACAGGCTCCTCACTGCGGTAGGGCGGAAAGACGAGCAGTGTTTCCGAATCGGGATGCTCGAAGAGCAGTTGCGGACCGGTAGTCTCTCCGCGTTGAAATCCGAGGCGGAACAGCAAACATTCTAAATCGGCAAAACGAATGATTCTATTCATGGCGTACCACCCCTCGTATCTGGCGCAGCACGTTATCTTTATAGCTGGCGAATGTCCGAACGGTATCCTCATTCACGATCTGGGCGCGCTTCAGGTGAACGGTAACTGTTTCTCCCACTTCTGCCAGGCGGAAATCTGGCAGTGCCTCGAAATACGCCTGCACATACAACCAGTACGCAATGTCAGCCTGGGCATCATAGACAATCAGAATGACCGGCATGGTCTCTTGAAGCCAGTGTTCCAGGTCAGCGCGTTCTACCAGCAACGGGATAGTTTGCCCATCCTGTAAGAGAGGCAAATGATCTGTCGCTTTGACCTGAATGTTGACGACATCGTTTTCCAGTTCTCCATGCGCGTTGTAGGTATAGAGAAGCAGGTCTATGCCGTAATCGTGTTGAACGCGCTCGACGGTGTAACCGCAGCGTAGAACAAACCGCTCGACATGATTGACGCTGAGATCGGCAATAATGTGGCTGCGAGTTCGCCGTTTCCGCAACGCTGACTCCCTACGGCTGCAAGATTGTTGACATTATACCATGTGTGTTGTAGAGATACCATGTGTGTTGTAGAGCCGAAACGGTGCAAATTTCCACAGTGAAGCGTGGAGACTGCAAGGGAGTCGCAGAGTGGTGGTTCAGGCGACGGCGGCCTCGGCTTCGAGTTCGGCCTGCGCACGGCGGAACTCGACGGAGACGACCTTGACGAACTGCGGCAGCGTCGTATCCCAGTTTTGCAGGATAAAGGCGGCGCGGTCGCTCAGGGTCAACTCCTGGTGCTTCGCGATGAGCGTGCGCAGCGTCTCCACATCGCGCGGGTCGCAGACCGGTTCGAGTTCCGTCAGGCCGTGATTGAAGTTGACGCGCCGCTGGAAATCGCCGTCCGGGTCCCAGACGTAGGCCACGCCGCCGCTCATGCCCGCCGCGAAGTTGCGCCCCGTCCTGCCCAGCACGACCACCACGCCGCCCGTCATATACTCGCAGCAGTGGTCGCCCGCGCCCTCGATGACCGCGTTCGCGCCGGAGTTGCGCACGGCGAACCGCTCGCCCACCACGCCGCGCAGATAGACCTCGCCGCCCGTCGCGCCGTAGAGGAGCGTGTTGCCCGCGATGATGTTCTCCGCCGGGTCGAACGGCGACTCGCGCGGCGGATAGACGACGATGCGACCGCCGGAAAGCCCCTTGCCGAGATAGTCGTTCGCGTCGCCTTCCAGCGTCATGGTGATGCCGCGCGCCAGGAACGCGCCGAAACTCTGGCCCGCCGAACCCTTGAAGTTCAGGTTGATCGTTCCGTCCGGCAGTCCCTCCTGGCCGTACTTCAGCGCGATCCGCCCGGACAGCATCGTGCCGACCGTGCGGTTGCGGTTATAGATCGGCAGTTCGACCGTGACCGGCGTCCCGCCTTCCAGCGCGTCCTTCGCCACATCAATGAGATGGTAGTCGAGTGCGTCTTCCAGGCCGTGATCCTGCTTCGTGACGCAGCGGATGGCGACCGTCTCCGGCACGTCTGGCTGCGTCAGGATGGGCGTCAGGTCGAGGCCGCGCGCTTTCCAGTGGGCGATGGCGTCCTGCGTGTCCAGCCTGTCCACGCGCCCCACCATCTCGTCCACCGTGCGGAAGCCGAGTTCGGCCATGATCTCGCGCAGCTCCTCGGCCACAAAGAAGAAGAAGTTGATGACGTTCTCCGGCTGGCCCGCAAACCGCTCGCGCAGCACCGGGTCCTGCGTAGCGATGCCGACCGGGCAGGTGTTCAGGTGGCAGACACGCATCATGATGCAGCCCATCGCCACCAGCGGCGCGCTGGAGAAACCGAACTCCTCCGCGCCCAACAGCGCCGCGATCGCCACGTCGCGCCCGGTCTTCAACTGGCCGTCGGTCTGCACGCGGATGCGCCCGCGCAGATCGTTCTTCACGAGAACCTGCTGCGTCTCCGCCAGCCCAAGTTCCCACGGGATGCCCGCGTACTTGATGCTGGAGACCGGCGACGCGCCCGTGCCGCCGTCGTGTCCGCTGATGAGAACGTGGTCGGCGTGCGCCTTCGAGACGCCCGCCGCGACCGTGCCGACGCCGATCTCCGCGACCAGCTTGACCGAGATGCGCGCCTTCGGGTTGACGTTCTTGAGGTCGAAGATCAACTGCGCCAGGTCTTCGATGGAGTAGATGTCGTGGTGCGGCGGCGGCGAGATGAGCATGACGCCGGGAGTCGTGTGCCGCACTTTGGCGATATAGCGGTCTACCTTGTGGCCGGGCAGTTCGCCGCCCTCGCCGGGCTTTGCGCCCTGCGCCATCTTGATCTGCAGTTCATCCGCGTTCACGAGGTACTGCGCGGTCACGCCGAAGCGCGCCGAGGCTACCTGCTTGATGGCGCTGCGGCGGCTGTCGCCGTTCGGGTCGGGGATGTAGCGCACCGGGTCTTCGCCGCCCTCGCCGGTGTTGCTCTTGCCGCCGATGCGGTTCATCGCTATCGCCAGCGTCTCGTGCGCCTCCCGGCTGATGGAGCCGAGCGACATCGCCCCGGTCACGAACCGCTTGACGATCTCCTGGGCCGGTTCGACCTCCTCGATGGGAACCGGAGTGCCGGGCTTGAACTTGAGCAGGCCGCGCAGGGTCGCCAGGTTCACGCTCTGGTCGTTGGCCGCCTTCGAGAACTCCTTGAAGGTGGCGTAGCTCTGGGAGCGAACGGCGTGCTGCAGCTTGGCGACCGTCTCCGGGTTGTACATGTGATGCTCGCCGCCGCGCCGCCACTGGTACTGCCCGCCCGGATCAAGGTCGAGGTTGCCCGCGACCTCCTTTTTCGGAAAGGCGAACTCGTGTCGCGCCAGCGCCTCTTTTTGCAGCACGTCCAGGCCGACGCCGCCCAACTGCGAGGGCGTGCCGGTGAAGTATTTATCCACCAACTCCCTGCCCAGCCCAATCGCCTCGAAAATCTGCGCGCCGCGATAGCTCTGCAGCGTGGAGATGCCCATCTTGGCAAAGGTCTTGAGCAGCCCCTTGCTGATGGCCTTGATATAGTTCTTCGTGGCCTTTTCGAGTGGGACATCTGCCGGAAGCAGGCCCTGCTTTTCCATGTCCGCCAGCGTCTCGAAGGCGAGATAAGGGTTGACCGCGCTCGCGCCGTAGCCGATGAGCAGCGCGAAGTGCATCACCTCCCGCGCCTCGCCGGACTCGACGATCAGGCCGACCTGCGTGCGCGTGCCTTCCCGCACCAGATGATGATGCACGGCGGAGGTCGCCAGCAGGCTCGGAATGGGCGCGGTCTGTTCGTCTATCCCCCGGTCGGAGAGGATGATAAAGGCGTAGCCGTCCGCCACCGCGCGCGAGGCCGCCGCGCACAGATCGTCCAGGGCGCGTTCCAGGCTGTCCTGTTCGTCGTCCAGGAAGAACCACATCGGCAGGGTGATGGCCCGGAAGTCGCCGGTGCGGACGTGCCGCAGCTTCTCCAGGTCGAAGTTGGTCAGGACGGGCGAGTCCAGCTTGAGTTGATGGCAGTGTTTGGCTGTCTCGTCGAGCAGGTTACCGTCCTTGCCGATGTAGTCCACCAGCGACATGACCAGCTCTTCGCGCACCGGGTCAATGGGCGGGTTCGTGACCTGGGCGAACAGCTGCTTGAAGTAGTTGTAGAGCAGTTGCGGGCGGTTGGAGAGGACGGCCAGCGGCGTATCGGTTCCCATCGAGCCGAGCGGCTGTTCGCCTTTGGTCGCCATCGGCAGCAGGATGAGGCGGATGTCTTCCAGCGTGTAGCCGAACGCCTTCTGCCGGGTCAGAATGGTGTCGTGGTCGGGCGGGATGACCGTCGGCGGATCGGGCAGTTGCTTAAGGTCTACCTTGTTCTCGGCGAGCCACTGGCGGTAGGGTTTCTGCGTGCAGATCTGCCGCTTCAGTTCCTCGTCGCTGATGATGCGGCCCGCGACGGTGTCCACCAGGAAGATCTTGCCGGGCTGGAGGCGGCCTTTGGCGCGCACTCTGGCCGGGTCAATGTCAATGACGCCGGTCTCGGAGGCCATGACAACTAAATCATCTTCCGTGACGAGATAGCGGGCGGGGCGCAGGCCGTTGCGATCCAGCACCGCGCCGATGCTGCGTCCATCCGTGAAGGCGACGGCGGCCGGGCCGTCCCAGGGTTCCATCTGGCAGGCGTGGTACTCGTAGAAGGCGCGCTTGTCGGGGTCCATCTGCTCGTCTTCGCCCCAGGCTTCGGGGATGAGCATCATCATGGCATGTGGCAGGCTGCGTCCGCCGAGGAAGAGCAGTTCGAGGGCGTTGTCGAGCGTGGCCGAGTCGCTGCCGGTCTCGTTGACGAGCGGGCGTATCTTCTGAATGTCCTCTCCGAACAGGTCGGACTTGAGCGGCTTTTCGCGGGCGCGCATCCAGTTGCGGTTGCCGCGCAGGGTGTTGATCTCGCCGTTGTGGGCGATGTAGCGGTAGGGGTGCGCAAGGGGCCAGGTCGGGAAGGTGTTCGTGCTGAATCGCTGGTGGACGAGCGCGAGGGCCGTGACGAGGCGCGGGTCGTTCAGGTCGTGGTAGAAGGCGGCGATCTGATGGGCCATGAGCAGGCCCTTGTAGACGATAGTGCGGCACGACAGGCTGGAGATGTAGAAATAGCCCTCTTCCTCCAGATTCAGGGCGGGGATCGCGTTCTCGATGACCTTGCGGGCGACGTACAGCTTGCGCTCGAAAGCGTCTTCGTCGGCCAGGTTCGGGCCGCGCCCGACGAACACCTGCCGGATGACCGGCTCGACGCTGCGGGCGACCTCGCCGATCTTGGAGTTGTCCACCGGCACATCGCGCCAGGCCAGGACGGACAGCCCCTCCTCCGCCAGGACGTTCGCGACCGTCTTCTCACACTTCCGACGCTCTTTGGGATCGCGCGGCAGGAACAGCATCCCGACGCCATACTCTCCGGCGGGCGGCAAGGTCACCTTCTGCGCGGCAAGTTCGGCCTGGAAGAACTCGTGCGGGAGTTGCAGCAGGATACCGGCCCCGTCCCCGGTCTCCGGATCGCATCCGCAGGCGCCGCGATGGGCGAGATTGACCAGCACGCCGATGGCCTTTTCGACGATAGCGTGCGATTTCTCGCCTTTGATATGGGCCACGAAGCCGACGCCGCAGGCGTCGTGTTCAAACTGCGGGTCGTATAGCCCTTCGGCGGCGGGCAGCATTCCGGGTCGCGAGGTGTTCGGTTTCACTGGTTGTGCTTCTCCATCTGCCTGTGGGACGGCGCGCACGCATTCAGGCAGGCGCGTAGAACGACGTTGGCGCTGCCCGGAGCGAAGCCGCTGGCGATGGTTCCCGCACAGCCAGGGAACCCCATGCAAACATGAGGGTGCAATCGAGTGTCTCGGTTCCGGGCAGATCCTCCGTTCACGGCGTTGTGAAATGGGGCATACAGTGTAGCACAACCGCCCGTCTTTCGTCAACGTTTTCCCGACTTTTTTGCCCGGCTTCTCCCCGTTGGCCCCTCCTCTACTTTGGCGTCAGCAGAAAGGTATGTTCGTGCCAGCCGCGTTCGCCGGTCGCCCGGATGCGGCCCTGCGCATCAATGGCCGTCGCCTCAGAAAGAACCACCCCAGCCCGCACGGGAACCAGTGCATTCAAATCCTGGATCTGCCCCTGCTGCCAGAGAACAGCGCGTGTCGCACCACTCTCGGCACTAGCCCAGCCCACGATCTGCCCGCGCGCGTTGATGGCGTTGGCACGGCTCTCGGCTCCGTGCGGCAAGACGCCCAGATCGGTCAGCTTCCCGTTCTGCCAGAGGAAGGCATGGAAATCGCCCGTTGCGGTCTGAGCCATGCCGACCACCGCATCTTGCGCGTTCGCCGACCTGCGCGCGCAGTCCGCCGAGGAGTTCCACTCTGTACGCCTGGTGCATAGCCTGCCTCCACTGTTAGCAGATGAAGAATGAGGACACCTATTGCGATATGGTTCGCGAGCGGCCGGGGAGATTCCTGCATCGCCCTCTTCGCGTCAGGGCGGCCTGACAAAAAGAAACCGGCGCCAACAGGACGCCGGTTTCGTTCGTTTTGCAGAGCGCGTAGCGGGCGGAAACGTCCGCGCCGGTCAGCGATCCAGTTCGCGCTCGATCTCACTCTCATCCTCTTCGACGGCAGGCGGCGGTATGTCGGTGCGGCGCGGCGGCGGGGCATCGGCCCCACGCGGAGGATCCGGGGCCGCGCGCAGTCTGTCGCGGATAGAAATCCGCCGCGCTGTTGCCCCTTCGCCCGATGCAAGCCGATGAAAGAAAGTGCTGACCTTTTTCAACTGCCCGTTGTCCAGGCGATAGAGGCTCAGCAGCACGCCCGATTCGCCGTTGCTGCCGACCGACGGCTCGGCCACCGCCAGGAAGCGATCCCCCAGCGCGGCGATGCTGAAAGGGCCGGAACTCCCACGGGCCACTTTTGTCAGCCCGCCGAAGACATCCGCAGACACCGTCGGCGCCAGAGTGTGGGCGAACTCATAGACACGGGGGAACCCTGCGCCTTTCTGCGGCGCGAACCACTCGTCGCTCCAGGGCGCATGAAGCGTGGGGAACTCCTTGCGCGGCTGGTTGTCTATCTGGAGCGAGGGCGGCAGTTTGAGGGTCACGCCCTGGCTGCCTTTGGGCGGCGGCGCGATGAGCAGCTTGGCCTGCCGCGCGACGGCTTCCAGCACCGTCGCCATCGGCACGCCCCGCGCATCCACCGTAAGGCGCACGTCCTCCGGCACGGCTTTCTCCACCACGATGGTCAGGCCGGAAGCCTTTGCCAACGCCTCGGCCAACTGGCGCACGGTCGCATGATCCAGGGTGACATCTACCGGGCGCATCAGAACGGCATAGCGCGGGTCCTGGTCGAGGAGCGGCGTAAAAGTGGAGAGACCGTAATAGTCGCCGGAAGGGACTAATATGCGCGCGCGGAGCGATTTCTCCAGGGCTTTATCTGCATCGTCCAGCGCCTTCGCCTTCTGGGAGAGCTTCAGCTCCACCTCGGCTTTCGCCTTATGCTCCGTCTCCCTGGCTTTTGCCGCCGCCTCCTTTGCTTGCTGTTCGGCCTTCGCTTCGTCTTGCCCGGCTTTCGCCTCGGCCTTCTCTGCCTGAGCCTCCTGCTCCGCCTGCGCTCCAGCTTCCTGCGCCGCCTGATCTTTCTGCGCGATGTCCGGGGCCTGCGCCAGTCCCGGCATTCCGGCCAGCAGCAGCGTCACCGCCTGCAACACACTCAGATTCTTTGCTCTCATGGGTTTGCTCCCTTTGCATTTGCTTCGCCGCCGGACGCGATCTGCACATCCAGGAAGGCTTTTTCTTGGTTCGTATTGACGGAGGCCAGGGAAAAGCGCGCTGCCGTCGTACCCGTATCGTGCTGTGAAACGGTACACTGCGTCCAGGTGCCGCGTCCCAGACTCTCCGGCTGATAGGCCGCCGCCTGCGCATAGCCCGGCGTCGTCTCCGGCTCATGCGTGACCTGCACCGCCAGCGTCGGGGCGGGAGGAGGCGGGTTCTCCAGCACCACCAGCAGTTGTTCCGCCCGGCGCGGCTCGAATGCCCCGGCCTCTACACTCCTCCCGGAAACCGCCAGTTTGCGCCAGGAAGAACTCAGGGCATGTACCGACGCAGCGACCAACGGGAAGCGCGCTGGCTCGGAGAGATGCCGCCGGAAACGAGGACGGCTGTGCCGTCGCTTCGGCGCGGGCGGAGATAGATCGCGCGTCAACTCCGGCGGCATCAGGTCGGGCAGAAAATTCTTCACCAGCGCAGAATCGGCGTGGGGAACCGGCAAAGCGTGCGGGTTGGCCGGAGACGCCGGGAGGGACTTCGGCACGAAAGCCGTCTGCGTGTCCTCCGCCGTCCCACCGGACGGGCGGAGAGGAGTCCGCAAACTCCGCCAGCCGAAGATGCCGACAGCTATTCCCAGAACCAGGGCCGCCGCGCCATAGCGCACCAGCCGCAGCCGCGCGTCCGAACCCCGCGCCGGGGGCGCAGGAAGCGCCGCGTTCGCAAACGCACGCTCGAAGAGCGCCTGTGACGCTGCGGCGGACAGCCGCGCCGGTTCCGGCTGCGCGTCCGTCAGCAGCCGCTCGGTTTCGTTCAGGCGGCGCAGCTCGTCCGCGCACTCCTGACAGCGTTCCAGATGACGCGCCAGAGCGTCTTGCCGCGCTTCCGGCAACTCCCCCTCCTGAAACGCCTGAATCCGGGCGCGTTGATACCGGCGGTGTAGCGTCATCGCTCTGCCTCGTACTGCTTGCGGAACGCTTCCCTGGCCCGATGCAGCCGCATCTTCACCTTCGGCAGGGACAGGTTCAGAACCTCAGCGATCTCCGCATAGCTCATCGCCTCCCAGTAGCGCAGCCCGAGGACGACGCGCTGTTCTGGCTTCATCCGGGCCATCGCCTCCCGCACGGCGATGCGCTCCACGACGGAACCGGCGCCATCCGGCACGGGAGCCTCCTCGTCTATGGGAGCGCCCACGCGGCGGCGCCTGCGGAGGCTGGCGGTGGCCTCGTTCACGGCGATCCGATACAGCCAGGTCTTGAGGCTGCTGTCGCCCCGGAAATCCGGCAGGGCGCGAAAGGCGCTGGTAAAGGTCGTCTGAGTCGCATCCTCCGCATCGTCCGCGCAGCGCAGCAGACGATAGCAGAAGGAGTATATCTGCGCCTGGTAAGCGTGATACAACTGTTCCAGCGCCCACCGTTCGCCCCGCCGGGCGGCTGGAAGCCAATGTTGTTCGGCGCTTTGATCCATACGCAGGAACGACCGTAGGGTGATGGGAATATCCACAGCCTGCTGCCTTACCGAAGGAAACCGCGTCGTTGGGATTGGTTTGCGAACCTACTGACGATTCTTTGGATGCGGCATCGCTGCATTTTGTCACGCTTCTGCCCAAAGTTTTTCCAGTCCGCCTGCTTTAGGCATCCAAAAGGGGCCGGTAGAGTCCGACACATCTTTCTCTATTTTGCCCGGCAGTTCCAGCGGCCTTGCACTGTGCCGCCGGGTCATCGCCAATGGAGCTGGTCAGGGCCAGGGGAAGGCGGGGGTCGGGGTGCGATAGAAGAGCGAGGGGATGGTCCACAGCACGGCCAGGGTGAACTCGCCGAGGACGAGTCCGAGGAAGAAGGGTCGGGCGCGGGCGTAGAGTTTCATGCCGCCGTAGCGGAGGATGAGGAGTTTGCAGAGCCAGGCGACCAGGCAGGGAAACCAGAAGACCATCATCGTCCAGCAGCCGGAGAGGGCGTAGCCGAGCGGGTGGAACGGGAACCAGAGCAGGCGGGCGCGCAGAGTGGTGATGGCGACGGTGACGAGCGCGCCGATAAAGAAGTTGAGGGTGGCGAAGAAGGGGAGCGGGGGCTTGGCTCCGTTGAGGGTGGAGGCGGCTTCGTTGAAGGCCCAGTTGGGGTTGCCCTGGTAGACGTAGCTGTACATCTGGACGGCCCCGAACTTATAGGGCAGGGAGATGTGCAGGTATCCGGAGACGCCGAGAGCGGTCAGGAGAGCGAGGAGGAAGACGCCGAGAAGGGATCGCCGCCGCACCTGCACGCCGTCCGCGAACTTCATGGAGTCGAGGAAGCCGGTGAGGAGCAGGCCGCGCTGATCGCGGAGCCAGAGTCCGTCGAGAAAGGCCATGCCGCTCAGGTTGCCCGCGCCGAGGTGGCGCACGTCGCCGACCATGCGGTAGATGTCAATGGGGCGGAAGGAGGTTTCGGTCATGAGCATCCCGGACTCGCAGGTGCTTCTTGCCATGACGAGGGCAATGACGAAGAGCATCACGCTCAACTCGAAGAGGGCGAGCCAGTAGGCCATGCCGAGGAGGGTCATCCAGGCGGCGGCGAGGAGGAGGCAGAGCAGGAGTCCCCAGAAAGCCGTGCGGTAGGAGAGGACTTCCTCCACGCCCTCGTTGGCGGGCGGCGCGCCGAAGCGGATGGCGGCGTGCCAGACACGCTTAAGATGCGGACGCGCCGCCCAAAACATGGAAGCCACCAACACCAGATAGCAGCCGATGATCTGGTAGCCGATGAAGGTCTTGCAGCCGTACATGGGCATGGTGTCGGGTTCGTAGCCGAGGGCGGCGGCCTGGACTTCTTCGACTTTGGTGAAGAGGAAGAAGAACCAGAGGGAGAAGAGCAGGTCGGTGGGGAGCAGATAGAAGAAGCCGATGGCGGCGAGAGAAAGGTAGATGTGGAAGAAGCTCATGCCGTTCCAGGGCGGCTGCGCGAAATAGGCGTTCAGGTCAATGTCGGTGGGGATGTCCGGCACGCTGGGGAACCACTGGTGGAGGCCGTTGAAGCCGAAGAGGAGGGCGGGGAGGGCGAAGCCGAGCCAGGTGAGGCGGTTTTGCAGGAAGCCTCTGCCGACGACGCGCGCGCCGCCGATTCCGACCGCCTCGCCGCGTATCATCTCCAGCGGCAACTGCACGAGCGGAAAGGCCAGCTTCTCGTTATCCACCCACTGCCGCCGCAAGATCACGGCCAGGCAGAGGAACGCTGTGAAGACGAGCGCGACAAAGACGCCCCAGGCCAGCAGAGGCGCGATCCAGAGCTGCCAGGGGATATGTTCGCCGGGCCGGAGCGCCTCGTAGAAACGCGCCGACACGAACTGCTGCCGGTCGCCGCCGGGGTCGAAGGGGACGGCCCACCGCGGAATATAGGCGTAAAACTTGGCCTTCCAGCCATTTTCGGGCGTCGCGAAGTAGTTGGGAACGATGAGCAGGGGAATCAGTTTTTGCAGCAGGCCGCGCGAGGAGACCATCGAGGCCAGCAGCATCATGATGTAGATGGTGAACATCTCATGCGGGCGTAATCGCAGGCGCGCGGAGAAGCGCGAGAAGATAGCCCGCACGCCGAGCAGCAGCACCAGCATCCCGATGACGACCGGCGGCAGTTGCAGAAAGCCGATCTGAATCTGCCCGACCACCAGTTCCGCGTAACAGACCACCACGCACGTGATCGCCACACACGCCAGCCCGACCGCCAACGCCCGCGCCGAGAGCGCGCTGATAAGCTGCCTCCCGTCCCGGTCTACTCCGGTTCCCCTCGTTTCCAACAACGCAGCCTGCCTCTGCTGCCGCGCAAATCCGGCCATCCGATACTCCCCCATTCCTGCGGCGGTAAACGTCTCATCGCCGCCTTCTCGCCGATGTCCGGCACGCAGGGAATGTCATTAGAACGGTCGCCGAGAGGCGCTTTTCCGCCCTATCGGCCTCCCGGTTCCGCAGCCCCCATTCTATCCCACCAGGTTCCGACGTCAAAGAGAAGCCGATCCACGCGCTCCCTTCGCGACAGGCGCAGCCCCTCGAAAAACGGGCAGGCTCATAAGCTGTCAAGGTTGTCGGAACCGAAGGTTTCAAAATAGGTCGAGGCTTACTGCATACTTGGCACGCTTCTTGCAGGTACAAGTGCCAGGTAGATTACCTGATTAGGATATGCAGACCCGATCTTCGCCGCCGGACACTTTAGAAATTTGCCTGTCTTCCAGCAGTTTGAGACAGAATGCAAGCTGGGCGAGGCTCCGTTCTCAGAGTGTTCCGACCAGAGCCGCCTCAACGGAAATAGGCTCCAGTCACAGCGAACCGCTGTAACTCCCCAATAGAGTGACCCTGGACATACCAGACAGGGACAATCCGCAGTCTTTCCATTGTTTTGGGGCGCGTAGAGGGCCATGTCTGAGACGGAATCCCCACCGGTCTTGCCTGCGAACCAGGGTTTCAATCCGTAAGCGCTCGACCTGCCACAAGCGCTTTTCGCGGCAGATCCCAGCTGATTGTCAGAAAGAACGGGCCTGACAGGAGACCCGCAGCCAAGCAGCAGTACCGGGCCGAATTCGGCCTGCATAACTGTATCAACGGCGGTCCGATCCACTTCTCTGGCGCGACAGTTCCTTTCTCCACGCAGAGCCAAATGATGCCGTGATGGCCGCAGCCTTGTCCGGATCCTGCCTCTATGAAGTGAACTACTCGCCTACATAGAGGTTCCCACGCCGTTTGCAGTTCCAAAAGCAAGAGAGCAAGACGCCGACCGCACAGGCGTAAAAACAGAAAGGAGCCACGCCACCTCACACTATTTTTAGTGTACCGTTACCCTGCGTTGATTGCTGTCTACTTTCATCGAAAGGGAGAACAGACTATGAACTCAAGCCACGCCCCGGCGTCCCGAATGACACGCTCAGGCCGTTCCCGCCTCACCCGAAGTCACCATCTGCTCAAGGCCGTCCTCCTGACCGCCCTGATGGCCCTGCTGACCTCCCCCGCTCCCTGGCCCAGGGTCGCCCTGCCCCACGCCTCAGCCACCCTCCAGATCAGCATGACCCCGGGTCTCTACCCGGACTTCGACCCCGACATCAGCGACTATGTCGTTCCCTACGATCCCAGCGCGTTCGTGCAGGTCTCGGTGGATGCGCCCCGCAACACCAAGGTCTCGGTGGATGGGCAGCCGTTCCGCAAGCTGGCTTTCACCACCAGCGTCAACGTCACGCCGGGGCAGAGTTTCACGTTGGTCGTGAACTCGCCGGGCAAGTCGGCGACCTACCATGTGCGGTGTCTGCCCACCGACTTTCCCTCCTGGACGACCGAGCGCTATGGCACGCCTCCGGCGGAGTTTTACGTCGTCGCGCCGAACCAATCTACGCTTCCTGGAAGTCCTCGGAGGCATTATGTCATCCTGGTAGACAACTATGGCGTGCCGATCTGGTGGCACTCCAGTCTCGGTTCGCTTTTCGATGCCAAGGTATTGCCCAACGGGCATATCGCCTGGATCAGTAGCCCCAAAGCCGAGGAGTATCTGCTCGACGGGACTCTCGTGCGCACGCTTACAACGCCCACTCCTGGCGGAATTGATCTCCACGAACTGCAGTTACTTTCAAACGGAAACTACATTTACATTGTCTATGAGCCACGCGGCCCCGTAGACCTCAGCCCCTATGGAGGCTCGGCGACCGCTACGGTCTTTGACAGCGTCATCGAGGAAGTGACGCCGGCCGGCAAGATCGTCTGGTCCTGGTCGACCATGGATCATATTCCCGTGTCGGAAACCGGGCCGCAGTGGCGGCAGCGTTACTTTGTCGACCCGACTATCGCTAATCCACCTCGACCTGCTGACCCCTATCACATGAACTCGATTGAGGAGGATGGCGACGGCTTTGTAGTCTCGCTGCGTCACCTGGACACCGTCCTCCGCATTGACAAAGCCACCGGTAATATCACGTGGAAGCTGAGCGGCGCGACCCGCCCGGAGAGCCTGACCTTCGTGGGAGACCCTTACGGCAACTTTGGCGGCCAACACGATGCGCGCATCCTGCCCGACGGCACGCTCACCGTTCACGACAATGGCACTTTCCAGGATCGCCCGCCCCGTGCTGTCCGCTATAGCATTGACCCTATCGCCAAGACGGCCACCCTCATCGAGCAGGTGACCGACCCGGACGCGCCGAGTTCCGCCTGCTGCGGCAGCGCGCGGAAACTGCCCGATGGCGACTGGGTGATGGAATGGGGATTTAATCCTGTGGTGACCGCACTGACTCCTGCGGGGGAGAGGCTCTTCCGCATAACCTTCCCGGGTTCGTATTTTTCCTACCGTGCCGCACCTGTGCTGTATGGGACACTCAGCCGGGAAGCTCTGCGCGCGGGCATGGATGCCCAGTATCCGCGCACTCTGGCCGGGCAGTTCCCCAGGGGGATACGCGGCGTTTCTCGCAGTCGGGGTATTCCTACGCTGCGGTAGCGGCCGGACCTCGCTTCGCCACCCGCCTCTTCTCAGGAAGGAGACCTTGCTATGCACGTGCGTGAACTGATCCTGATAGGGCTGTTCGTTCTGGCGGCCCCTGCGGTACAGGCACAGAATCTGGTTACCAATCCCGGCTTTGAGACCGGGGACTTCACCGGATGGACGCTCACCGGAGACGGCGACTCCATCGTGGACATCGGCGTCGGACATACAGGAATGTATGCCGCCTCCCTGGGAGCCATCCCTCCCGATCAGAACGATCTGACCCAACCGCTAACGACAAAGGTCGGACAGAGCTATGTCTTGAGCTTCTTTGCCCAGACCCCGGAGTTCAACAACCCGCCCGGTTTCCCCAACTCCCTGGCGGTCTACTTCGGGGACACGCTGGTCGCCGGGCCGTTTCAGGTTCCTGACGATCCGAACTATCAGGCGTACAGCTATCTGGTGACGGCCACCGCGCCGACGACATTGCTGCACTTTGTGGTCACCAACGAGCCGGACTATACACAGTTGGATGACATCAGCGTGGTAGCGGTTCCCGAACCCGGAACGCTCGCCCTGCTGTTGGGTGGCGGCTGTGGAGCAGGCATCTGGCGGCGGCGCTCGCGGCGTCGCTGAGCCTTCGCGGGGTGGTTTCTCGTGGAGCCTCCTGCCAGACTGGCAGGAGGCTCTTGCTTTGCCTGGCTGTCCGACCCTATTTCATCCGCTGCGCGCCCTGCGCGGCGGTCGTGACGTAGATGGTAGTGTTCAGGCCCGTCGCCTGCTTATAGCGAGGCGGCACATCGCGCATGAACGCTTCTACCGCCGAATCCGCGACCAGGCTGACCGTGCAGCCGCCGAAACCCGCCCCGGTCATGCGGGAGCCGTAGACGCCCTCGACGGCCCGTGCCGCCGCGACCAGCGCATCCAGTTCTTTGCTGCTGACCTCGTAATCGTTCTTCAGACTCTCATGCGAGGCGTTCATCCACTTGCCGAACCCTGCGATGTCTCCGGCCTTCAGCGCGGCCACGCTCTCTAAGGTGCGCGCATCCTCCGTGATGACGTGCCGGGCGCGCTTGCGAGTCACCTCCGGCAGCTTATCGGCGTATCGCTCGAACGCCTCCACGCTCACGTCCCGCAAGGCCCGGATGTCCGGCAGGAACCGCTTCAGTATCTCGACGGCCTGCTCGCACTCGGCGCGGCGCGTGTTGTACTCCGAGTCGACCAGGCCGCGCTTTTTGTTCGTGTCCGCAATCACGATGGAGACGCCCGACTCCGGCAGCGGGACGGCCTCATAGGTCAGGTTCCGCGTATCTATCAGCAGGGCGTGGTTCTTCTGGCCGAGCGCCGCGATGAACTGATCCATGATGCCCACATTGACGCCGACGAACTCCCGTTCGGCGCGCTGCGCCATCAGCGCCAGGCGCACCGGGTCGAGCGGTATCTCGGCGCCGGTCGCGAACATCAGCCCGCACGCCACCAGCATCGCCGCCGACGAGGAGAGTCCCGCGCCGAGCGGCACGTCGCCGTGCAGCGCGCAGTTCATCCCGACGGTCGGCAGCCCTTCCTCATGAAAAACCCAGGCCATCGCGCGCACGTAGTTACTCCATCGCTCTCGCCCCTCGGTGGCGGGCTGGACGCTCTCCAGCGTGAACTGGGAGAACTGGTTGAAGTTGAGCGTGTAGGCGCGCAACTGATCGTCGTTCCGGCGCGCAGCGGCGATGAGAACGTCCCGATCAATGGCCGCCGGGAACACGAAGCCGTCGTTATAGTCCGTATGCTCCCCGATGAGATTCACCCGCCCCGGCGCGCGCACGATGAACTCCGACGCGCTGCCGAACAGTTCGGCGAACTTCCGCTCTATCTCTGTGATGCGCTGTGCTTTCTGCGTCATGATCCGTTTCTTCGCTCCTTCCCCTACCCCGGCGGCACAGGGACGACTTCCCGGTCTGACGTTGCCGGGTCCCAGACCCAGAGCGCGGCGATGCCGATGCAGGGCGCAGCCTCAAAAGAGGGCGCGGCTTGCCGCGCCCTTAGCAGGGAGATAGCGCAGGTGGGCCTGGCAGTTTCAGACGCGCCATTTATGACCAGGTACGTTCTCATCGGGGCAGCCGTTCCGCTTCCCAGGTTCCGGGCGGAAGCACCTGGGGGCCAGGATAGAAGCTGAAGGAGACGAGCTTGGCGGGGTTGAGGAGGCTGATCCCGCCGCCACGTTTTTTAGCGTGCAGCCCGCCCGCCGTGAAGATCTGCTGAATGAAGACGGCCTGATCCGCCGGGAGCCGCTCTTCGACCTCGATCCGAACCTCGACGAATATCCGCGAGCCGTTGACCAGTTCCAACTCGGCATAGGCCGTAACGACCTCGCCCGGCCTGGCGGGCTGCGCGTAGAGTTCGGGCCGGAAACGCTGCCGGAACTCCTCTTCCGAGATCTCCTGAACCTCCTGCACGTTGTGGAGTTGCGGCCAGTGCGGGAGGTTGTCGCCGATAAGGTCAATCCGCACGAGCGCCGAGGGGAGGATCGTGGTCATGGAGTGCTTGCTGCTGAGGATGATAGGGTGCTGCGCGAACACCTTATGCGGGTCTATATGACTGAGAATCTTCTGTGCGGTGGCGGCGTCGTTCTGCGCGAAGGTAACGGTGCGTCCATCTTCCAGATGAAGATGAATCTCCAGGGCGGCGGTTGTGGGCGGCATAGTGAAGGCTCCTTTTCATCAATCAGGGCGCAGCAGGTCGCGCCCCTACCGAGGCGGATCGGGCGTAGGGGGCTGCTTGCTGCGCCCAATAAGAACCTGCGCCCTCCAGATTGGTCTGCGTTCAACGGCTTGCTTCGACCTCTCTAGCTTACGGGAATTGGCGGCTCCTGTCAAGAGGCGTTAGCGGGGAGAGAGGCGCGGCCACTCGATCTCGATGCCCTGCGCGGTCAGGAACTTCTGAAACTCCGACAGGCGGGCCGCATCGCTGCGCACAGCGCGCGGAGAGAGCTTCTGCGTCAGACAGAAGGCCGCCAGCATCCCTGCCGCCTCGCCGATGTTCCACTCGACCGGATGGAGCCGGTAGCAGCCGTTCGTGATATGCGTGACCCCCAGATTCTTGCAGGCGGGCAGCAGGTTTTCCATCCGCACGGGGATCAGCGCGCCGAGCGGAATCTGGAAGGGCAGGCTGCTCACGTCAATGTAGTTGTCGCCACCTGTGCTGGGGTGCAGGTCTATCCGGTAGCTGCCGACGCCGACCGAATCGGCGAAACGTTCCGCCTGCACCTCCGCATAGGGCAGCCCGGTCGCCTGCCTCCGCGCCTCTGTGCCGACATGCTGCTCCAGAACCGTGAACTCGGCCCGGATGCGCCGCGATTCGCGGATGTAAGGGTATTTGGCGAGGCCGTCCGCCGTGCCGACGACATCCGGGCGCAGGCGCAGTCCCTTCCAGCCCGTGCCACCGTCCGGGCGCGGCGCTTCGGTCTGGAGCCAGTAGAGCAGCGACAGGCTCAACTGCTTGGCCCGCGCGATGTGTCCCGCCGCCTCTTCCTCGGAGACGCCGACCAGGTTGCCGAGCCAGTAGTCGTTCTGCGGCCAGTTGACCAGGCAGATGTCGGCGGAGAACGCGCCGGGCGCGAACTGGCCCTTATCCAGCAGGCGGCGATAGAGCCACAGCCCCGTGACCTCCCAGGTCGGCTCGCGCGCCGGGTCGAACACGTAGTCACGGCGTTCCAGCGTGATGGGATGGCAGCCCGTCAGCGAGAGGAGCGGCCCTGTCCAGGCCGGAGTCATCTGCGGGACATAGCTGCGCCAGAAGTCGTACTCCTCCGGCCTGTCTATGGTATAGTCTTCGCCATCGTGATAGCTCATCGCGAAGCAGCAGGTGAACGCCTGATGGTTCTCCGGCTGGGCCTCGGCGGGAGCGTGCGGCTCGCCGGTCTCCTCCTGCCCTTCCGCGCCGGTGACGAACTCCGCGCCGGTCAGGGGCAGTAGGTCGCCGAGTTCCGTGCCATCCAGCACAAAGGGGGCGCGCAGCACGGTCTCGTCGCCGGTCAGGAGACAGCGCACCAGGACGGCCCGCACGACATCACCCTTCGTCTCGGCGGCCTGCGCTTTGTGATGGAGCAGCAGGGTCAGGCGTCCGCTGCTGAGGTGGGGCTGCAGCATCTCCTGCAAGACGGCCAGCGCGGCGCGCGGCTCGTGGCAGAGGCGCGAGACGGTTCCGTTGCCGGGATTGAGGTTCCACGCGCGCTGCGCTTCGCCGGTCAGCGGATAGTTGCGGCGATAGAAGTCGCGCACGCGGCAGCGGAACTCCCGGTAGGCGCGCGTCGCGCCGAACTGCTCGATCCAGGGGTGTTCGTCCGGCGGCACGGCCTGCTGCGTCCACTGCCCGCCGATCCAGTCTGTCTCCTCGGTCATGATGACCTTGCAGCCGTTGCGCGCCGCCGCCAGCGCCGCCGCGCACGCCCCCGTCCCGCCTCCGATAATCAGCACGTCCGCGCTCAACTCGCGCGCTTTCCGGTGGTGTCGTGTGATCACAAGCGACCTCCCCTGGCGGCCCTGCGGCGGCAGATGCGATCTGCCGCTCTGATCCGCTGATTTTGCCAGGCGCAGCAAGCAGCGCCCATCCAGACGCCTATATTACCTGCGCGCCCGCGTCCACGCGCACAATGTAGGGGACGCCGCCCTCCCTCTGGATCGCCTCGGCGACGGCCTCCTCGTGACCGGGCGCATAGGCGAACATGCAGCCGCCCCCGCCCGACCCGTTGACCTTGCCGCCGAGCGCGCCCGCGTTGAGCGCCGCGTTCATCATCCGCTCGATCTTGTCGGTCGAGAGGTCGAGGCCGTCTCGCAACTGGGCATGGTGTTCCGAAAGCAGGCGACCGAGCGCGGCCTGGTCGCCCGTCGGGATGATCTCTCTGGCCTGCCGGGTCAGGTCGCGGTTGACCAGGTTGGCGCGCAGGCGGCGGGCCGGGTTCGCAGGCAGTTGCGCCAGGTGCGGTTCCGCCTCCGCCAGGGGGGTCGTGGCGAGATCGAAGGAGGACAGACGCGCGCGGAGCAGCATCCGGCCCTCGTTCACATCATGGCGCGTGCGGCCCAGAGTCTCTATGGTCGCTTTCGGCTGCAGGGAGTTGCCCAGGACGATGCCGGTCAGCGGAATGTCCCAGCGTTCGGCGGCAAAGGGCGGGCGGGTGTCTATCCAGAGCATCCCGCCGAGCGCGGCGCAGTAGTGATCCATCATGCCGCCCGGCTCGCCGAACTCCGCCACTTCGGTCTGGTAGCCCCAGCGCGCCAGGTCGTCCGGCGTGAACTTCCGGCGCGGCACGCCCGTCTCCAACAGGAAGCGCAGCCACATGATGACCATCGCGGAGGAGCTGCTGACGCCCGCATTGATGGGAATGTCGCCGTGCATGACGATGCGATAGCCCTGCGGCCAGGACAGCCCTTCGCGCCGCAGCACGTTAACGGCGGAGTGCAGATAGTCCCGGTTATGCACATAGCACTGCTCCACTGCCGGGTCTATCTCCAGTTTCTCGCCTATATCGGGCATATCGAGGAGAAAACGGGGCGTGGAGATCGGGGTCGCGTTGACGCCGATTCGCAGATTGATCGCCGCCGCGATGACCGGCAGCCCCAGATAGTCTTGATGTTCGCCGAACAGACAGACGCGCCCCGGCGCGCTCACAGATAGCATGTCCATCCTTCCCTTTTCGCTGTGTTGTCCGGGCGATTCTGTCGCCCGGCGGATCTGCGGCTTGCTTTCCTTCGCGACATTATGGCACAATGGCCGTTGAGATTGCCATAAGGAGGAGAGTATGTCCGTTCCCGCTTCCTATCGCCTGCGCGTCTATCGCCCGGAAGACCTGCCCCGCCTGCAAGCCATCACCGCCGACACCTTCGGCCCCGTCTCGATAGACAGGAACATGGAGACGCAGTTCGGGCCGTTCGGTACGGGAGACTGGAAGACGCGCAAGATCGCCGCCATCGCCGAGGACTGCCGCGTTCAGCCGGACGGCGTGTTCGTCGCGGAGGACGCGAACGGCGAGGTCGTGGGCTATGTGACGACGCGGCTGAACCCGACGAGCGGCATCGGATGGATTCCGAACCTGGCGGTAGACCCGGCGCATCAGGGGCAGGGGTTGGGACGCGCCCTGCTGGAACACGCCCTGCAGTTCTTCCGCGAGAGCGGCATGACCGTCGCGAAGATCGAGACTCTGGAGCAGAATCCGGTCGGGCAGAAGCTCTATCCGAGTCTGGGCTTCGTCGAGGTCGCCCGGCAGATTCACTATGCCCTGCGGCTGGATACCCCATCCCAGTCCTCCCCTTCGTAAGGGGAGAGAGCCTTGAATTCTCCCCCTCCTTACGAAGAAGGGGCTTGGGGGAGGTCAGAAGTGATCGGCCTGCCACATGTAGGCCAGGCGGCGCGGAAACAGCGCATGGAACAGGCTCAGATCGCCGCGCGCCTCCATCTCCGGCAGACTGAGCGCCAGCGCGGCGCTATAGTAGCCCATCGCCAACTGCATCAGCCGGGACTGTGGCAGACACACCGTGCCGGAAGCCTGCGTTGTCGTCTCCAGCTCTACCGCGCTGCCGGTCCAGCGCAGGGTCAGGTCGCCGATGTCGGTCTCCAGCCTTAGCGCCGTGCCTGCAGAGAGAGAAGGCACGGCGCTGGCGCGGCGCGTCCACTCCGGCAGGGTCTTCCGAAAGAAGTCGTGCAGGCGCAGAATACGTCCCATGCCGCCGCCGTTGCGCGGAAACGAGAGCCTCTGGCTCGCGCCGTAGAGAGTCAGATGCGCGGCGAGCAGGCTGTCGGGGGGAATCAGAAAGGCAATGGTCTCGACACGCAGCGCGACCGCGCGCTCCGCCGCCCAGCGCACGATGTCCGCATAGTACCTCGGATGCCGCGCCCCGGCTTCGGTCACGACCACCTTCTCGTCCGTGTTGTCGCGGGCCGCATACGCCACGATCTCGTCCGTCCCCCCGGTAAAGACGAACACCTCGACCGGCACGCCGTAGCCGGAGCCTTTCTGAAGCCAGGACGACGTTTCATCGCGCACGATGCTGCCGGTCAGGTCGGCGTTATTGGAGGCATAGAGTTCGCGCACGGCGGGCAGGTCTTCCGGCGTGAACGGGCGCACGGCCAGCGTGCCGGACGCGCGCTCGGCCTCGCGGGTGCGGACTTCCACCCGGCAGTCGGGCAGGCAGACCGCATACCCGAACTTATCATAGAAATCGTCTATGCCGAAGAGGGTCGCGCAGTCGTACTCATGTTCCGCCATCCATCGGTTGGAGTGTTCCAGCACGCGGCGCGCATAGCCCTTGTAACGGTGATTTTTGTCCGTCCACACGCCGGCTATGCCGCCCATGTGGACTGCGGTCACGCCGACGCGCATGACCAGATTGACGATCGCCAGACCGCTGACCGCCTGTTCCGCCAGCATCAGTTGATGCTCCGTATAGCGATCCTGTTCGGTCACTCGTATTTCCAGATCAGCCATACCCTCTCCTCACCAGAGTTTTGCCCCACAGTCTATCGTTTCCCTATCCATGGCGGAATGAATTTCGGCTCTTTGACACATAGTGTGGTTGGATTTGTGCGCGGCCTGAAAAGGCCGGTCTGAAACGGCAAAGCCAGCCTGCGCAGGCTGGCGTCCGTGCAGGCGGACTTGGCAATGCCAGACCGGGGTTTCCACCCGTGTCCAGACAGAACCCCTACTCTGCGTCAAAGAACCGTAAATCCCTGCGTGTGTAGCGTGTCTGTCAGGACACCGGGCGGAATGCCGCCAAGCGAAGGAATTTCATTCCGGCGCAGGAAGGTTTCCGCTCCTGAACCTCATCTATAGAGCGGGCCGTAGGCAGCGCAGGCGCGATAGTCGGCAGACTGCGGTTCCAGCGCGCCGAACCGCGACCAGGAACTCGGACGAAAAACGCGCTCCTCCGGTACGTTGTGCATATCCACCGGGATGCGCAGCAGCGCGGCCAGCGAGATCAGGTCGCCGCCGATATGGCCGTAGCAGATCGCGCCGTGATTCGCGCCCCAGTTCGCCATAACGGTATAGACATCTTTGAACGCGCCGGTTCCGGTCAGGTTCGGGACGAACCAGGTTGTCGGCCAGGTCGGGTTGGTGCGCTCGTCCAACGTCTTATGCACCGCCTCCGGCAGTTCCACTGTAACGCCCTCCGCGATCTGCAAGACCGGGCCGAGGCCGTCCACCAGGTTTAGGCGGCACATCGTCACCGGCATTCCGCCGCGCGTCGTGAAGTCGGTGGACCAGCCGCCGCCGGGGAAGTATTCGATCATTGAGGGACACCAGAGCGTGTTTTCCAGGCAGGCCCGCGCGTCGTCCGCCGTGATCTCCCAATAAGGCTTGAGAACCGGCTGGCCGTTTCGGGTCTGCCGCCCCGTCCAGTCCAGCGCGGAGGGGCCGGAGTTGATAAGATGGAGAATGCCGCCCGCCGCTGGCCCGGTGAGCGTCTGCCCGGTCACACGCTTGACTGCTTCCGGACTCCAGTAGGTGCGCACGTCGGAGAACAACTGCGCCGTGCCGGTCAGCAGATGGCCGAACAGCATCGAGACGCCGTTGAGCGCGTCGTTCTCCGTCGCGACGATGTAGGGCTGGCGGATGCCGTTCCAGTCGAACGAAGTGGTCAGGATGGCTTCGAGAAAATCGCCGTTCGGGAAGTGATCCGTCCACTGGCGCTGCCCCTGGAAGCCGCTCGCGATGGCGTTGTGGCCCTCCGCCTCCTCTTTGAAACCCATCTCGGCCAGCTTCGGATTGCCCACCATCAGGTCGCGGGCGATGAGTGCCATCTTGACGCAGGTCTCCCAGTCCCGATCCTTCTGTTCGCGGCTGCGCTGCTTATCGGGCGCGTTCCAGTCCTTGCCTTCCGGGCAGTTCTCTCTGACCCAGCGCAGCGCCCGCTCATACTCCTCCCGGTCGTAGATGCCGCGCTCCATACGCCGCACGAACTCGGTCATGTCTATCGTTTCCGGGCGCATTCCGAGATAGTCCTGTAAAAAGTCCTGATCCACAATGGAACCGGCGATGCCCATCGAGACGCCGCCCATCGCCAGGTAGGAGGTCCCGCGCATCGTCGCGACGGCCAGGCCCGCCTTCGCAAACTGGAGAAGTCTTTGCTGCACGTCCGGCGGAATCTCGGTGCTGCCGATGTCCTGTACATCGCGGCCATAGATGCTGAAGGCGGGCAGTCCTTTCTGGCTGTGTCCGGCCAGCGCCGCCGCCAGATAGACCGCGCCGGGCCGCTCCGTGCCGTTGAAGCCCCAGATGGCTTTCGGAATCAGCGGGTCCATGTCAATCGTTTCGGAGCCGTAGCACCAGCAGTTCGTGACGGTCAGCGAGACGCCGACGCCCTCGCGCTTGAACTTCTCGGCGCATCTGGCGGCCTCCGACGCGCCGCCGATGCAGGTGTCCGCGATCACGCACTCGACCGGCAGGCCGCAGGCGTGGCGCAGGTTCTCGGTAAGGAAGGCGGCGGTCGCGCGGGCCATCGCCATGATCGGCCCTTCCAGCGATTCGCGCACGCCGCCGTAACGCCCGTCAATCGTCGGGCGGATGCCGATCTTGGGAAGCGCACCGCGCAGGCGATGGGTCGGCGCGCTGGTCTGCATATTCGTCAGGTTTGCCATCTGGTGTGGTTCCTTTCGTGGGAATGGGGCGTCGCAGCCTGTTGGTTCCGGCTCTGGCGAGCGCGCGCCCGACTCATATTCGCCGCCGCCTGCCCGTTTCCTACCCGATTTCGACAGGGCAGCCCAGTACATAGACCGGTATGCGGGGAGGTTTTCCCGCTTCCAGGGAACATTTTCGCCTTCGCGCCTATCAGACAGATTAGCCCTGATAAGCGTTCGCTCGGCCAGGCAGGAGAATGCGCCTCCCGGTCAGAACCTTATCGCATCGAGTACTCCCTTGTCCGTGAAGGAGGATTCCCATGCAATGTAACCGATGCGGTTCTCGCCTGTCTCCTTCCAACCCTGTCTGTCCTGTCTGCTCCCAACAGCCGATCGCTGTCTCTGCCGATGCTCCTGACGCGCCAGACCTGGAGATGCAGAAGACGCGCTATCTGGTTCCGTTGGAACAGTGTCCGCGCTGCCGGTTCGTCGTCTTTCCCAGCCAGCAACGTTGCAGCTCCTGCGGGACTCTGATCGAGCGTCCCTGGCTCAAGCCTGCCTGGACATCAACGCCTCCCACGAAGCAAGAGCTGCCTCTGCTGCAAAACCGGAGATCGCTCCTGGTCGGAGTGGCAAGCCTGCTGGTCATGCTCGGCGGGATCGTCGGCCTGGTCTATCTCACAAGCCATTAGGAGACGAGGACTTTCAACTGCGCGTTCAGCCGTTCCAGGTGAGCGCGCAGCAGCCGTATCTCCTCCTCGCCCACAAGCTGCGCCAACTCCCGCTCGACCTCCCGGCTGATTTTCAGGGCGTCCTGCTGTAATGCCTCGCCGCGCGGAGTCAGGCAGGCGATCTTGGCGCGGCCATCGGAAGGGTCGGGACGCAGTTCTACATAGCCATGTTCGCGCAGATATTCAACCAAATAGCCCATGCTCTGCTTGGTCATCTGCGCCCGGTCGGCCAGTTCCGTGATGCGCAGGCCCTCCGGCGCGATATGGCGGAACACGGCGCCGTGCGCGGGCCGGATGTCGCTATACCCGGTTGCAGCCAGCCGCTCATAGACGCGTGCCGTCAGATGTTGGTAGGGCCGTCGCAGCAGCGCACCGAAGGTACGCTCCACATCCGTGATATTTTCCCCTTTTTTTGCGTTTTTCATGCTTACCATCTTGACATATAGACAGGTAATCTGTCTATAATAGTAAGACAACTTGACTATTTTCCGCGCCGCCGCTTATCGGCGGCGACCGGACAGCGAGGAGACAGACAATGGCAGAACAGCACGGCAAGATCGTCCCGCCCGAAAACGCGCAGCCGGCGGACGTGTTCGGCGTCCAGGTGAATATCTTGCTGCGCAGCGAAGATACCGGCGGAACCTTCTGCGCCTATGAGGTGATCGTCCCGCCCGGCGGCGGCCCGCCGCCGCACGTCCACAGCCACAATGACGAGGCGTTTTATGTCCTTGAGGGCGAGATCGAGATACGCTGCGGCGAGAAGACGGTTCAGGCAGGCGCGGGAACCTATGTCTATCTGCCGCGCCATATCCCGCACGCCTTCAAGAACGTAGGGGAGGCGAACGGCAGGCTCCTGGGAACCGCGACGCCCGGCGGCCATGAGCGGTTCTTTGAGGACGTAGATCGGCTCAGCAGGAACGGCCCGCCGCCGATGGATGAGGCCCTAGCGGTCTGCCGCAAGCACGGCATCGAGCTGCTGCTTCCCGCCGCCGCGCCCGCGTGACCGACCTTTTCCCGTAATCGCCGCCCGGCCCGCGCCGCACGCAGTTTTTTCGGCGCGGGCCGGTATTTGTAGCAGGATTGTCCGGCGGAGAAAACGAAGGAGGGAACAGTTGGCCGCGCAGTCGAGGCCGACATGCTTCCGTCCGTCACTTCTGTGGCCGCCCTCGCTCTCCCGGAGGGACACCGCGAATTTATCGAGGAAGGAGAAGACTCAAGATGGCAGAGGTGAACCTATCCGCTTTTCTGGCCGACCGCCTGCGCTGGGCCGGGCAAGTCCTGTATCGGGCCTGCGAAAAAATGCCTGCCGACCGCATCGCCTGGCATCCTACCGTCGAGGGCAATCCAGGCCGTGACGCGCTCGATCAGTTGGTCGAGTGCGGCTACCTGAATGAGTGGGCCGCGACCGCGTTCCGCAACGCCGCCCTGCCCGCCTTCGACGAGAACGACTACAAAAAGAAGAAGGACGCCAACCGCAACTCCGCCGCCGCGCTCAAATGGCTCCAGAGCGGAACCAACGCGCTGGCCGATGCCGTTGCCGCGTTCCCCGCCAACAAGTGGGGCGACAAGGTCAAGAATCCTTTTAGCGGCCAGGAGACGACCTGGGCCGAGTTCGCCGACTTCTTCTACTGGAACACGATCTACCACGAGGGCCAGGTCAACTACATTCAGGTACTCTACGGCGATCTGTCGTAAGGGACGTATAGCAAGCCGTAACGCAGGTGTATTTCCGTCCGCCAGGACGGTTGGCGCGCAGCGCCTCCCAGACGGGTATTTCAATGCCCGGCGGAGCGACCTATCGTAAGCGCCGCCCGCTGTATCTCGTTAAGCAAAGGCCGGACTGGAAACGCTCCCAGTCCGGCCTTTGCGTTGAAACCGCGAACACTTTCCTCTTCTTGGGCGTCTCTAAAAATAGAGATTCCATGATGATTCTGGCCCCCCTCCCTGGCCCTCCCCCAAGAACAGGGGGAGGGAACGTTCAATCTGTAGGCGTTTGCGCTGGTTGTCCTTCTGAGCGCAGCGAAGAATCTCAAAGTAGGAGACCTTTCGTTGCACTCAGGGTTACAGACAGAGGTACAAGCTTACGCCATTGTCTCCCCTCCCCCTGTTCTTGGGGGAGGGCCAGGGAGGGGGGCCAAAGAGGGATGACGCCTTATGATGGATGAGAAACAGGCTGCGCCCTCGGCCCTGTCCGAGGCGGCTCCGTCTCCACTTCCCCGCCCGGAATATCCCCGCCCGCAGTTCGTGCGCCGCGAATGGCTGAACCTCAACGGGGAATGGGAGTTCATGACCGACACCTACGACCAGGGCTTGCGGCGCGGATGGCATCTGAACCAGAGCGCGTTTACGCGCAAGATCACCGTGCCGTTCGCCTATCAGACCAAACTCTCCGGCATCAATGACCAGGACATCTACCAGGTCGCCTGGTACGCCCGCGACTTCACGATTCCCGCCGACTGGCAGGGCAGGGACATCCTGCTCCACTTCGGCGCGGTGGACTACAGAACGACCGTCTGGGTCAACGGCAGCGAAGTCGGTCACAACCAGGGCGGCCATGTTCCCTTTACGTTCGACATCGCGCCCTATCTGCGCGACGGCGTGAACCGGCTCGTGGTGCGGGCCGAAGACACGCAGGACGCCTACCAGCCGCGCGGCAAGCAGGCGGTCAGCGGCAGGCCGAAAGGCTGCGACTACTACTGCACGACCGGCATCTGGCAGACCGTCTGGCTCGAACCGGCCCCGCCCCTGCGCATCGAGGAACTGCGCCTCAAGCCGATCCTGAACGTGGACGAGGGCGACGCCGTGGAAGTCCGGGTCTTGCTGCACGCGCCCTCTATCGGCTGGGAGGTCGAGGCCGAGGCGCTGGATGGCGAGACCCGCGTGGCGCGGGCGGTGCGCGAGAACGTGGGCGCGGCCCCGCGCCTGCTGCTGCGGATTCCGAACCCCAAACGCTGGTCGCCGGAGACGCCGCACCTCTACGGCCTGAAGGTACGCCTGCGCAAAAACGGCGAACTGCTCGATGAGGTCGAGTCCTACTTCGGGCTGCGGGAAGTGCAGTTGCGCGACGGAAGGCTGCTGCTCAATGGCGAGCCAACCTATCTGAAGATGGCGCTGGATCAGGGCTACTGGCCCGATGGCGGCATGACCGCGCCCTCCGATGCGGCGCTCCGCGCCGACGTGGAGTGGTGCAAGCGGTTCGGCTTCAACGGGGCCAGAAAACACCAGAAGGTCGAAGACCCGCGCTGGCTCTTTTGGTGCGACCGGCTGGGCCTGCTGGTCTGGGGCGAGATGGCGAACGCGCGGGCCTGGTCCTCCAAGTCTGAGGAGACCTTTATCGCCGAGTGGGAGCGCGCCGTCCGGCGCGACTACAACAGCCCCTCGATCATCGCCTGGGTTCCCCTCAACGAGTCCTGGGGCGTGCCGGACCTGCGCGACGACCATCCGGGCCAGTACGCCTTTCTGGAGCGCATCGTCGAGATCACCCGCCGCCTTGATCCCGACCGGCCTGTCATTGATAACGACGGCTGGGAGCATACCGACGTGACCGACATCGTCGCCATCCACGACTACACCCCGACCGGCGACGGGCTGCGCCAACGCTATGCGGAAGCAATGACCGGCGGCGCGATCCCGGAGAAGACCTGGACGAAGCACCCCATCCGGCACTTCGCGCGCGGCTCGCGGCATCGCGGGCAGCCGGTCATGCTGACGGAGGTGGGCGGCTTCCTGATGGTCCCCGACCTGCCGGAAGACCAGTGGGATCGGCTCTATCAGTCCTACGGTTCCTGCCGGACGCCGGAGGAGCTGCTGGCAAAGTATCGCGACCTGATGGAGGGCATCGCCGACCTCACGTTCGTCTCCGGCTTCTGCTACACGCAGTTGACGGACATCGAGCAGGAGATCAACGGGCTGCTCACCTACGACCGCAAGCCCAAGATTCCGCCGGAGCAGATCGCCGAGATCCATCGCAGGCTGTTCGACAGAGCGCGCTGACGCCGGTAGAGAGACGCGGAGGGCGCGGCAGATCGCGCCCTCCCTTTCGCCCGCACCGCCCCGCGCCTATCACTCCGGCGGCTCGCCCGGTTTCAGGAACAGAATCTCCCAGCGCGACTCGCCGCGAATAAACAGACGCGCCACGCGCCCGGCGAGTTTGTCCGTCTCGCGCTGCGCCCTGTCGAGTCCCATCACCTGCGGATACCAGCCGAGCGCCGACTCCGGCAGCGCCAGCTTTTGCGGCGGACTCCAGCCGTTCGGGTTCGCGATGTCCCGATTGAAGGTCACATAGATTCCTTCCTGCGCCCAGTCCTTGTCTTTGGCCCGGTTCAGCAGGATCACATACTGTTGCAGATGGTGGTTCCAGTGGATAGACGGCCCCCAGAAGGCGTCTGCGTCCTCCCGATGCCAGTCCACTTTAGCCGGGAAGATCGGCGTGAGGTGGCCGCCCAGTCCCGGCTCCTCCCATTTCCCTTTGTGCCATTTCCAGACCTTGCCGACCGGGTTCGCACGGTCGGCGCAGCGCATCCGCGCCACCGAGACCCCCTGCTCCGCGAAATCCCCGTAGGTGCTGATGAAGAAGTAGAAGAACTCCTTCTTCGCGTCGAGCAGCACGGAGAAGTCGCCGTTGCCTCCGGCGAAGTAGTGGTTCTTCGTCTCGGCGCAGTGGAGGCTGTTCGGGGGCGCTTCCATGACGAAGCCGAGGTCGTGCCAGGTCGCGCCGTTATCGGTCGAGCGGGCGCAGCCGATGCGGGGCGCGGTCAGGTGGCGCGCGTCGGCGCGGTCGGGGCAGACGCCGCCCGGCTCGTTGTGATACCAGCCATAGAGCGTGCCGTCCTCGTCCCGATAGGTGCTTTCAAACCAGCGCCCGCCATTCACCTGATTGTCGAACTGAACGGCCTGATGCGACTGATCCTGATGGAACAGATCGGGGCCGGAACTGCGCCAGGGATGCCCGGCGGAGTTGAAAATAAAGAGCGTGTCGCCGTCCCAGTGGGCCGGGCTGTTGCAGTCGGTCTCTCCGGCATAGCTGGCTTCCGGGCCGCCCGCCCCGCGAAAGCGCAGTGTGGGCGCATCGCGCAGCCGCACGGTCGGCAGGTTGGCGTCCGGTTTCGCCGCGCCTCCGCCCCCGGCAGCGCGCTGCTCTGTCGCGCCGCCCTCGTCCTGCAGAATCGCCGCAACTCCGGCCAGCAGGAAACAGGCCAGCAGTGTCGTCATCATCGTCACGCCTCCGGTCACGCAGATTTGCTTTTCCGCCGCTTGCCCGGCGGAAGAGGAGTCGCCGCCAGTATAGCCGAAAGTCTAGAGGAAAGCAACGCCGATTTTTATACGCAGAGGAGGAGGGCAAGAACATGCGATTGCAGGGCAAAGTCGCCATCGTGACGGGCGCGGGCCGGGGACTGGGACGGGCGTCCGCGCTGCTGCTGGCGGAAGAGGGCGCGTCTGTCGTCGTGGCCTCGCTGGAGCCGGACGAGGTGGAAAAGACCGCCGCCGACATCCGGCAGGCGGGCGGGCAGGCCGCCGGGATACCGGTGGACATCGCGCAGGAGGCGCAGGCGCAGCAGGCGGTCGAACTGGCGCAAAAACAGTTCGGACGGCTCGACATTCTGGTGAACAATGCGGGCGTCTACGACGAAGTAGATTTCCTCGCCGCGCCGCAGGCAGAGTGGGATCGGGTGATGCGGGTCAACTTCTACGGCTCGCTCTTCTTTGCCCGCGCCGCCGCCCGCGCGATGGCGGCGCAGGGCGAGGGAGGCCGTATCGTCAACGTCTCCTCGGTCATGGCCTTTACCGGCTCCGACCACTCCACGTCCTACAGCATCGCGAAGGGCGCGATAGACCAGTTGACACGCTGCCTGGCGGTCGAACTGGCCCCGCACAATATCCTGGTGAACGGGGTCGCGCCGGGCTTTATGCATACACAGATGGCCGTGCAGAACGGCGTGGATACCCACACGACGCCGGAGTTTCTGGAGAACTATGTCAAGCGGCGGCGGATTCCGCTGGCGCGCGGCTGCGAGCCGGAGGAGGTCGCGCAGGCTGTCCTGTTCCTGACGCTGCCCGCCAACAGCTACATGACGGGCCAGGTTCTCGTGGTGGATGGCGGCCTGACGATCACGTTTTGAGCCGGTCGTTCTAGCGAACAGCGAGGGTGGCAGCGCGGATAGCGGAACGCTCTCCCTCTTCATAGTAGACGCAGAGAACGCGCCCATCGCGCAGCAGAACCATGCTGGGATATGCGCCGATCACCTTGTCTATCAAAACCGGGCCGTGCCAGGTGCGGCCCTCGTCTGTGCTGTAGTGCAGGGAGGTGTCCGGCAGGCGATGCGCCATCAACAGCACGCCGGTCGGAGTTTCCAGCAGATAGGGACAGTGGCCGGGAAAGCCGAGGTCGTAGACCGGCCCCCAGGTCTTGCCGCCATCTTTCGACTCCGCGCCGCACATCACCTGCCGCAGAACCGCCAGCAGCGTGCCGTCCTTGCGCTCGAACACATCCGTCTCATCCAGCACTTTGCCCGCTTTCAGGCCGATGGGGCGCGGCGAACTCCAGGTCTTGCCTCGGTCGTCGGAGAGGCAGACGGCGGCGAAGGCGCGCTTGCCGTTCCCGTCCACCATGTAGACCGGCAGCGCCAGCCGCCCCGAACGCAGCCGCCGTATCGGAGACGAGGTCGCATAGCCCGGCAGGACGATCTCCGGCGCGCTCCACGTCTTGCCGCCGTCCTTCGAGTGTGTGAGGCAGGTATCGCACTCCGTATTCGGGCCATAGGTGAAGAAGTTGCAGAGGAGTGTGCCGTCGGGCAGGCAGCAGACGGAGGGATCGCGGTCGTCGTCGGGCGTGTCTATGACCGTCCAGGGCGCGCTCCAGGTCTGGCCGTCGTCGGTAGAGCGCACCGCGCAGATGCGCCCGCCGTTGGGCAGACCGGCGTTGGGATGGGAGACGTGTCCGTAGCCCGCATAGAAGACGCAGAGCAGATCGCCGTTCTTCAGGCGGCAGATGTCCGGGAATGCCTGGTAGCCGCCCGCGCCCGCATCTGTCACGATCCGCCTGGGTTCGCCTTCGACCGTCACCTTCACTTCCGGTGTTTGCATCGTCATCGCAAGTATCCCTATCGCTGTGAGCAGCATCGTCGGTTGTGTCTCCTGAAACCGAGGAGGGGGGCTAATACGGCCAGAAAACGTACATCTGCTTGCCGAGCGCGATGCCGAGCAGGCTGATCGAACTGCCCACCACGAACTCGCCCAGAAGCAGGCCGAGAAAGAACGGAGCCGCCCGGTGATAGCCTTTCAGCCCGGCGTAGCGCATCAGCAGCACCTTGAACAGCCAGGTAATCAGCGCGGTGGACCAGAGAAACGCCGAACTATAGGTGCTGGCAATGGCATAGCCGACCGGATGCAGCGGGAAGCCGACGAACCGGGAACGCAGGCTTTGCAACAGCAGCGTCAGTCCTCCGCCCAGGCCCATCGCCGCCAGCGAATCGAGATGCGGCCCGCCGACCCGATCCGACAGGTGCGACGAGAAGAGCATGTACGCCTCGTTGCCGAAATAGAACTGCGTGTTGCCCATATGGGCCGTGCCGTGTCCGAGAGCGTAGCCCGTTATCAGGGCCGTGCCGAACGTGGCGGCGTAGCCGACGGCGGCGCTAACGAGGATGCAGGCGGTCAGGGCGTGCCTTGAGACGCGCTGCTCCCGCAGGGCCATGCCTTCCACCGTCGGCGAGAGCGGATTGTTGGAGAACTCCCGGCCCAGCCAGTGCGTCCAGGCCAGCCCGCTCAGGCCGGGCGTTCCGAGCGTATCGCGTCCGATCAGGCTGTAGAGGATCGGGCCGGGGGCCGCAATGAGCAGTCCTGCCGCCGGCGGCCCGTACTGCGCGCGGATGCGGGCCAGCGAGAGCGCGACCGCCAGATAGACCAGCACGATCAAGCAGGCCAGCGTGAGCGACATGCCGCCGAAACACAGCACGCCGATCATCACGGCGGCTCCGAGCGCCGCCCCGGTCAAAGCTTTGCGCGGCGGGCCGTCCTCCGTGCGCCGCAGTTGGCCCCGCGCCCGCCAGAAGGCGTAGAGCAGCAGCGCCATCAGCGCGCCGAACGCCTGCTCCCGCACGTAGGGGGCGACCATCTCGGCGGAACTGCTCAGATCGCTGCCCCAGTACTCGACGAGAACGCCCTGCATCCGCCCCGCCCAGTAGAACACAAAGACCGAGAACAGCAGGTCGAGCGGCAGGAAGAACTCCAGCCCAATCAGAAACGGATTGAGGGAGTAGTAGATCGGATTGAGCGCATCCCACGGGCGGATCGCGCCGGGAATGGCGTACTCCGCGCGCTTGACAGGCAGCATCGGGATCGAAGGATAGAGCCAGTGCAGCAGGTTGATGAAGTCCACGCCGCCCGCCAGCAGAAAGCCGAGCCAGAAGAGGCCGGAGCGCAGGAACGGGGCTTTCGGCTCGGTCAGCATCACCGGGATCTGCACGAGCGGAAACGGCATCTTCTCCTGATGCCGCCAGCGGTCATAGACGAGCGCGGAGAGGCAGATTCCCGTCCAGACCAACGCCAGCAGGAATATCCCCCACCCCACGAACGGCAGCAGCCAGGGGCGCAGCGCCGACCAGCGCCATAAGACCGCCTGCCCCAGATAGTAGTCCTTGACGGCCTGCGCGTCGGAGACGGTCAGGCCGCGCGGCAGAAAAGGGAGCAGGCTGCCGCTCCATCGGCTATCCAGGCGCAGATACTGGTAGGGAAACGCCAGGGAGGACATCAGGTACTCGGTCAGCATCGCCAGCGATGTGCCGATAGTCCCCATGACGAACAGCAGCAGCAGTTCCGGCTGCGTCAGGGCCGCGCGCGGCCAGACGCGCCGCACGACCGCGTTGCCGACCAGCGCCAGAACCAGCGAAAAGACGACGTTGTAGTAGAGCGAGAGCAGCGTCGCATAGCCCTGGTTCCAGGCCAGTTCCATGTAGGTCATCCAGGCCGCGTCCAGCGCCGTCAGCCCGATGCCGAGCGGCAGCAGCATGGCCCATCGGATGGGGCTGGGCTTTTCCAGGGCGGCAGGACGGCTCTCGGCCTGGCTCCATAGTTCCCTCTGCTCGATCACGCTTCACACCGCCAACTGTTTGAGATACCACAGGACGAATTTCTCAACCTCGCTCTCCTCCGGCGCGTAGGGGCCGGGTTCGTAGCGGCTGGACAGGATGCCGGCCTGGTTGTCCTCGCACAGCTTCCAGTCCTGCTCGCCCGTCGTACTCCAGAACCCCCGCACGCGCTCCACCTGATAGTCTACTCCCTCGACCGCCTCTTCCCGCACCAACCAGCTCAGCGCGATCTCGCTCGCGGTCGCCGAGAGCGGCGTCATCCGCATGATCCAGACGTGATCGCTGCTGGCCTCCAGCCAGAAGTTCGGATACTGAACGATGGCGAAAATGCCCGCGTCCCGGTCGTTCAAGCGGCCCAGGAGCGGCGCGACCGGCTGCCCGTCGAGGCTCTGCGTCGTAAAACCGGGCGCGAATGGATACCGCGAACAATGATACCAGATGTCCGGCGTGAACTGTACGTCTGCCGTCTCCAGTCCCAGGCGTTGGTAGTGCTGCATCCGCTCCGCCACATGCTCGCCCCGGCTGACCGGCAGATTCAAGCCCTGCCCGAACACGATCCGGCAGTATTCGGGATGACCGACCGGGCAGTGATAGCACTCGCGGAAGTTCTCGGTGATCAGCTTCCAGTTGGCCTTGACCTCATAGCGTTTCGCGAAACAGACTTTGGTGCGCTCCAGTTCGTAGGGCCGCAGATGCGCCAGATAGTCGCGCGCGGTCGGGGCGAAGTCGGGCGGGTTCTCGGCCAGGCAGATGAAGATCAGCCCTTCCAGCACCTGCACGTGCGCCCGGTGCAGCCCGAACTGCGACCTATCGAAATCGTCCGGCATCTGCCTGGCGGAGGAGAGCGCGCCGTCTCGCTCATAGACCCACTGGTGGTACGGACAGACCAGCTTCTTGATCTGCCCGGACGATTCGCTGCAAAGCTGCGAGCCGCGATGCCGACAGACGTTGAACAGCGCGTTGATCTGCCCGGTGTCATCCCGAATGATGAGCAGGGAGTCGTGTCCGAGCGTATAGGTGAAGTAGTCGCCGGGCTGCGGTATCTGGCTGGCATGGCCGACATAGAGCCAGTAGCGCCGCCAGATTTTCTCCATATCGAGCTTCAGCACGGCCTCATCCGTATAGAAGGGCTGCGGCAGGCCCCATCCAGGCCGCCGCGAGGCCAGCAGCGCCCTTGTGTCCACGCCATTGCGCGATTCGGCGGCTATCGGCATGATTCGCTCCCTCCGGGTTCGGTCTTTACCTCGGCTTGATCAAGCCTCCGGGAATCAAGGCAGGAATTCGCGCCGGAGACAGGGAAATCCTGCGGTAAATTATATTCACCCTCACCCCCTTCCCCTCTCCCTTCATCGCACGGACGATAAAGCGTGTCCGCGCTAGGGAGAGGGGAGACTATAGCGCAAGCCGATGCTTCAGTTTGTCACCCTGAGCGGAGCGAAGAATCTTAAAAGCCCCTCGTTACGCTCAGGGTGACAGCGAGACGCACAGATGCGTGTTTCGCTCCCTTCTCCCTAGCGTCGCGAGAAGCGGCTGCGCCCATCGTTTGGCGCGTGCTTAGCGCATTCTCGCAGTCCTGCGAGCGGTAAAGGGAGAAGGGGTCGGGGATGAGGGCCAGACAAAGGAGACCTTAGTGCCGCTGGCGTCCACGCTCGACATGCTGCGCCGCGCCTGCAAAAAAGGTTACGCCGTTGCGGGCTTCGAGCCGTATAACCTAGAGCAGATTCAGGCCGTCATCGAGACGGCGGAGGAAGAGCGTGCGCCTGTCCTGATCCAGTTGTGGGCGGAAGTCATCGCGACCTGGGGCATCACGGCGTTGTCCGGCATCGTGCGGGAGGCGGCGGAGCGGGCGCGCGTGCCGGTCGGGCTGCACCTCGACCATGCGACGGACGAGGCGCTGATAGATGCCGCGCTCGACGCCGGGTTCACCTCCGTCATGTTCGACGGCTCGACGCTGCCTCTGGAAGAGAACATCGCGCGCACGCGGGCTGTTGTAGAGAAGGCGCACGCGCGAGGCATCGCCGTCGAAGCGGAACTCGGCCTGATCGGGCATCTGCGCCCGCAGGACGATGTCGAGGCTGTCATGGAGCAGATCGCCAGCCTGCTCACCGACGCGCCGACCGCACAGAAGTTCGTCAACGAGACCGGCCTGGACATCCTTGCGCCCGCCGTCGGCACGATACACGGCTGCAAGCTGCCGGTCGCCCGCCTGGATGTCTCGCGCATCGCCGCCATCGCAGAGGCGACTGGCGTTCCCCTGGCACTGCACGGCGGCAGCGGCGTCGGCGACGCGGCGATCGGGCAGGCGATCGCGGCGGGCATCGCCAAAGTGAACATAGACACCGAGGTGCGCGCCGTCACCATCGCCGCGCTCAAGGCTGCTGTCGCCGCCATCGGCACGACGGACGCCCCGATCTTTATGGATTTCGCCCTCTATCCCCGCGCAGTGAAAGCGGCGGCCCGCGAGGCCGTGCGCAACCGCCTGCGGATGGTCGGGGCGAGCGGGCAAGCGTAAGGCAGAAAGGCGGCCTCATGGAAGATCATCCTCTGCTGGTGTTCGCGCAGGAACGGGACGCGCCCGCGCTGCGCACGCTGCTGGACGCGCTGCGGCGGGCAGGCTATCCGGCAGGGTTCGGTGTCGGCATCGCGGGCGAGGCGACTGAGGAAGAGTTGGACGCGCCGGAGTGGGAGACCGCCTTTCTGCGCTGGTCGGAGCCGGAGTTCCATGAGGTCGCGCTGCTGGAACGCTTTCTGCCCGACGTGGATGAAGAGGCGAACGAGGCGATAGAGGACGCACAGAACGCCGTCGGCAGCCGCGACGAGTCCGCCGGGAAGCTGATCGTGGCCGACCACCTCCGCCGCACGCAGGCCGTTTACGCCTGGCAGATTCTGGACGCGCTGCTTGCCGACGCGGATCATCCGGCCTGGGCTGCCCTCGATGTGGCGCTGCGCGCCCTGGCGGAGAACGCCGACGGCATCATCTACGCGGAAGCGGAAGGCTTTTACGATGCCGACGGCGAACTACTGCTGGCGGAAGAGGAAGACGCAGCAGAAACAGAGGACGACGAAGACACTGAAGATGGAGCATAGCGACGCATGAGTATTTTGATAGATGAGACGACCCGCGTGATCGTACAGGGCATCACCGGACGGGATGGCGGCTTTCACACGGCCCAGATGATCGAGTACGGCACGAAAGTCGTAGGAGGAGTCACGCCTGGCAAAGGCGGTCAGGTCGCGCAGGGCGTGCCGGTGTTCGATACGGTAAAAGACGCCGTGAAAGCGACGGGCGCAAACGCCTCGGTCATCTTCGTACCGGCCCGCCTGAACGCCGCCGACGCCATTATGGAGGCGGCAGCCGCAGGCCTCGCACTGGTCGTCTGCATCTCCGAAGGCATTCCGACCCCCGACATGATCAAGGTCAACGCGATTCTCAAGCGCGACGGCAGGACGCGGCTGATCGGCCCCAACTGCCCCGGACTGATCTCGCCCGGCAAGAGCAAGATCGGCATCATTCCCGGCAGCATCTTCACGCCTGGCCCCATCGGACTCGTCTCGCGCAGCGGCACGCTGACCTACGAGATCGCCGACGAACTGACGCGGGCGGGCCTGGGCCAGTCCTCCGGCGTCGGCATCGGCGGCGACCCGATGATCGGCACGACCTTCGTGGATGTGCTGCCCCTGTTCGAGGCCGATCCGCAGACGGAGGCCATCGTGATGGTGGGCGAGATCGGCGGCAGCGACGAGGAGGCGGGCGCGGAGATCATCAAGACGATGAAGAAGCCGGTCGTGGGGTTCATCTCCGGGCGCACCGCGCCGCCCGGCAAACGGATGGGACACGCAGGCGCGATCATCTCCGGCACGAGCGGCACGCCGCAGGCCAAAGTCGCGGCGTTGCAGGCGGCGGGCGTCCCGGTCGCCGACGCCACCAGCGAAATCCCCGAACTCGTTCGCCAGGCGCTCGCGAAAAAACAGGGTTAAGCCCTCACCCGAAAGTGGGAGCCAGATCAGGCGGGACGGGAGAATTCTCCCGTCCCGCCATTCGTTTGGTATGAGATAAACGCCCCGACGCGCTATCGGCCCGTCATGGAGGGCGGCGCGCCGGGAACGATGCCTTTCTTCGGTGCGGGCGGCGCCGCCTCGATGTTGCCCGTCTTGCCGTCGCCCTGCTGCCCGCCGGTCACGCCCCGGAACAGAAATATCCCGGCCACCACGACGACTGCCAGCACGACAGCAATCGCGACCGGCGTCGAAACCTGTTTGCTCACAGGGAAGGTCTCCTTCTTTCACTTTGCGGCTTCCCTTGCGGTAACGCCGCGTTCCTCATCGGTAACGCCGCCTGGCCTCCCCAGGCGGCGACGACTTTCCACGCGCGCCTCAGTTGGCGTCGCACTGACCCACCGTGTCGTACTGCGTATCGGTCATCAGCACCGGATAGAATCCGAGTTCGTAGGCATGGGTCTTGCCGCCCGCGTCGGAGGCGCGCGCAAACTTGGAGTGGCCGTCGGCATAGACGAAGTTCATACCGCCGCTGTGGCGCGGATGCCCCTGGTAGAACGTCCAGTCGCCATCGGCATCATTGACGCGGCCCTCGGTCCAGTATTTGCGCACTTTGGAGTCCAGTGGCCCCAGCAGGCAGTTGTGCCAGCTAAAGATATAGTTGTTGTCCGCGATGATGCCGATGTTGGCCGGACTCTGGATAGAGGCCAGCGTCGTGGGCGTCAGGCTGCCGAAGATCAGTTCGTTCAGACCATACTCGACCGTCGGGACGACCTTCTTCCGAGCCGGATCGCCGCAGGCCCAGAGCGCGTAGGCCGCTACATAGACCGTGCCGTTGTAACTCGGGCAGTCGAAGATGCCGCCGTTCTTCACATAGGGATAGAGCGCCACCGCCCAGTGTTCGCGCGGCTGGTTGGGATCGGTCAGGAAATAGCCGGTATCCGGGCAGCCGCCGGGCCAGGGCGAGACGAAGAAGGATTCGTCATAGTCCTGCGCATACATCTGCACCGCCAGGCCGATCTGTTTGGTGTTGGAGAGGCAGGCAGTCGCGCGCGCCTTTTCGCGGGCCTGCGCAAAAACAGGGAATAGAATGGCTGCCAGAATCGCAATAATGGCGATTACAACGAGCAACTCAATGAGAGTAAAACCGGACTTTCTCTGTGACATCAGGTGAGGATATCCTTTCCTTGCTGGTTTGGTTGTCCTGTCCGGCGCTGGTTGGGCCGGACGGTTCTGAACGAAGACCGTTCGTGAAAGCCTGCGCGGATCATCGCGCTTCCCGCATGGGCGGCGCGGTCGAGTCACGCACGAGCAGGCGGCAGGGCAGAATGCGCCGCATCGGTGTGCTGAGAACATCGGGAGCCGCCAACTGCGCGCGCAGCGCCGTGATTGCCTCCTTCGCCATGGCTTCCAAAGGCTGGCGCACCGTCGTCAGCACCGGCGAGGCTTCCGCCACCGCGGTCGGATCATCGAAGCCGACGATAGACAGAGCCGTAGGCACGGCGATGCCCAGTTCCTGGGCAATGTCGAGAACCTGGCGGGCGATGTAGGGACCCGCCGCAAACAGGGCGCTCGGAGCCTCCGCCTGTGTCTGCCAGGTACGGAGACGCTGCCGGACCGCTTCCAGGATGGAGGCATCCGACCCGACATCTATCATCCAGTCCGCGCGGAACGGCAGATCGTGCCGACGCAGCGTGTCCTGAAACCCACGAATGCGATCCCGGGTGTTAATCGAATCCGCTTCGCCATAGAGCATTCCGATATGGCGATGCCCCAGCGCGATCAGATGCTCGACGGCCATCGCCGCACCGCCGACATTATCGCTATCTACGCAGGGCAGACCGACCTCTTCCCACGACGCGCCCAGGACGACCGCACGGCTCCCCGCTGCTGCCAACGCTTTCAGGCCGGGGACATCCTGCTGCAACGGCGCGATCAGCACCCATCCACTCGCGTGGCTTTCCTGCCAGACGGTTACATACTCGGCGCCGCGCGCCTGCCGCAGACGCAACTGGACCTCTAAGGGGCTGACGCAGCAGCGCATCGAGAGCAGCAGCGAACACAGGTATTCGTTATCGGAGACGTACTCCGGCGCGCCCACGATCACGACCTCGATGACCTGCGCGCCTTCGGGAAGCCCGCGCGCACCCATACTCTCCTGCGGCGTCTGCGTCACGAAGGTTCCACGCCCGACTTCCCGGTAGAAGACTCCTTCACTGGTCAGAGCCAGGATCGCCTTGTTAACGGTCATCTTGCTGATCCCGAGTGCCTGCGCGATTTCGGTCTCCGCTGGTATCTTCTCGCCGGGCTGCCAGAGGCCGGACTGAATCATATCCAGCAGTATCTGCCGCACTTGATAATGGCGTGGCAAGGGATTGGCCCGGTCAATTCTGGCGCTGGCGGGAAGCATCGTCACTCCGAACTCCTGCACGATCTGCCGAACGGTCTATCGGTCTATTCCCCTATGAGTATAGACTGATTTATTTGAGTATAACCGAAGTCCGACGTCTTGTCAAGAGCCGGGGCAAATTTGTTCCCGCCTTCGGCGGCCTGTGACCCGCATGCACCCGTCTGACTCTGGAGCGGTTGCCGCAGCCAAGATACAACGTCAATCTTCTTGACATGGATAGGCGGTCACTCTATAATGCAGTCATTCTATTCGGCGTCCGCATCGGTGCGGGCCGAGGAATCTGTGGAACCGAAGGAGACTTCACCATGCCCTACCTAGTCGGCATTGATATTGGAACCAGTGGAACGAAGACGATCCTGATAGATGAGATCGGACACGTGCGCGCCCGCGCCGTCCAGGAGTATCCGCTCTATACGCCGAAACCGCAGTGGAGCGAGCAGGATCCGGCGGACTGGTGGGGGGCGACCTGCGGCACGGTGCAGAAGGTGTTGCAGGAGTCGGGCATTCCGCCGCGCGAGATCCAGGGCGTGGGGCTTTCCGGCCAGATGCACGGCTCCGTCTTCCTGGACGAGAACGATGCCGTGCTGCGCCGCGCCCTCCTCTGGAACGATCAGCGCACGCAGGCGGAGTGCGACTGGATCACGGCGACGGTCGGGCGCGAGAAGGTGGTCGAACTGATCTCCAATCCCGTTCTGACCGGCTTTACGGCGGGCAAGATCGTCTGGCTGCGCAACAATGAGCCGGAAACTTATGCAAAAGTGCGCAAGGTGCTGCTGCCGAAGGACTATATCCGGCTCCGGCTGACCGGGGAGTACGCCACCGAAGTCTCCGATGCCTCCGGCACGGCGCTGTTCAACGTCAAAAAGCGGGAATGGGCCTGGGAGATGCTGGACGCCATCGGCATTCCGCGCGACTGGATGCCCAAGTCCTACGAGTCGCCGGAGGTTTCGGGGCGCATCTCGGAGGAAGCGGCGGCAGCGACCGGCCTGGCTGCCGGCACGCCGGTGGTCGGCGGCGGCGGCGACCAGGCGGCGGGTGCGGTCGGCAACGGCATTGTCGAAACGGGCATCGTCTCCGCGACGGTCGGCACGTCGGGCGTGGTCTTCGCCTTCAGCGACGAACCGATTGTAGACCCGCAGTTGCGCCTGCACACCTTCTGCCATGCCGTGCCGGGCAAATGGCATCTCATGGGCGTCATGCTCTCGGCGGGCGGCTCGCTGCAGTGGTATCGTGACGCCTTCTGCCAGCCGGAGAAGGTCGTCTCCGGCGCGCTGGGCCGCGATCCTTATGAACTGATCTGCGCGGAGGCGGAGACGGCCCCAGTCGGCAGCGAGGGCTTGATCTTCCTGCCCTACCTGACGGGCGAGCGCACCCCCTACCCCGATGCCAACGCGCGCGGCGTCCTCTTCGGCCTGACACGCCGTACCGACCGCGCCTTTGTCGCTCGCGCCATCCTGGAAGGCGTCGCCTACGGCCTGCGCGATTCGTTCGCGATCATGGAGGCCATGAAACTGCCCATCCGGCAGGTGCGGGCGTCCGGCGGCGGCGCGCGCAGCAAGGTCTGGCGGCGGATTCAGGCGGACGTGACCGGCCACACGCACGTCACCATCAATGTGGACGAAGGCCCGGCCTTCGGCGTCGCGCTGTTGGCGGGCGTGGGAACCGGCGTCTATCCGTCCGTCGCCGAAGCCTGCCGCGCCACCATCCAGGTCAAGGATTCGACCGATCCCTGCGCGCCTAACCACGCCGCCTATGACCGCTTCCACAAGGTCTATCAGGCGCTCTACGCCCATCTCAAGGACGATTTCGCAGCGGTCGCGCAGATCATAGGCGAATGAGGAGGCTGTAGATATGCAGACGGCGACATACACAGAACCGAGGACGGAGCAGATCGGAAGGCTGGCGCGCGTGGTCAGTCTCAGCTTTCATGGCAAGCCGCTGGAAGAGATCGAGCGATTGGTAGATAGAGAGGGCGCGCAGGGAGCCGACCTGATCATTCTGCCGGAGACCTGCTTGGGGCAGAACGATCCGCCGGAGACGCTGGACGGCCCGACCCTCACGGCGATGCGCGCGCTGGCCCGAAAACATCATACCTATCTCATCTGTCCGATAGACCGGACGGAAGGCGGGCGCAGGCTCAACACCGGCGTTCTCCTGGACCGGAACGGCGAAATCGCCTGCCTCTACAATAAGGTCTATCCCTACTGGAGCGAGTACGACCTGAATCCGCCCGTCAGCGTTGGGGAGGAAGCGCCGGTCTATCAGGCCGATTTCGGGCGCGTTGGCATGGCGATCTGCTTCGACGTGAACTTCCCGGAGGTGTGGAAGCGCCTGGCCGACCAGGGCGCGGAACTCGTCGTCTGGCCGAGCGCCTATTCCGCCGGAACTTCCTTGCAGGCCCACGCCATCAACCATCATTTTTATATCGTGTCCAGCACCTACACCCGCGATTGCCAGGTCTACGACATCACCGGTGAGCGCATTCTGGACGAGAGCAGCCCGGACATCAACATCAGTCGCATCACGCTCGACCTGGATCGCGGTATCTACCATCAGAACTTCAACATCGAGAAGCGAGATCGGCTGCTGGCGGAACACGGCGAGGAGGTCGTGCAGGAGAAGTGGCTGGATCGGGAGCAGTGGTTCGTGCTGAAGGCCCGAAAGCCCGGCGTGAGCGCGCGGGCTTTGGCGCGGGAATACGGCCTGGAAGAACTGCGCGACTACCTCGACCGCAGCCGCCGCGAGATAGATCGGATGCGCGGCTATGCTTTTGCCGAGAAGTGTCCTCCCTCGCCCTGAGAGAGCGTCCAGCCGCCGAGGAAGACCGCCGAACCGGGGCTGCGCGCACGCTTCCCGTCTGCAATAGAGAAGCCATCAGAAAGCCGTGCCTGTCTCCCCTTTTCTGCTGTAACCGGAGGAACAAAACAGCGTCTTCTCCCGTCTATCGGTCGCGATTCGGACAGGTTCTACCGGATAAGAAAGGGAGAAGATAGAGATGAACAAGCGATTCGGTTTGCTGGGCGCCGTCCTGACGCTGAGTGTGCTGGGAATCGTCGGTTGCAGCCAGGAGACGGAGGTCTCCACGCCTCCGGCCAGCACGAGCAGCAGTTCGCGGCCAAGCACCAGCACAAGCAGCACCCATACCACGACTACAAAGACGACCGAGACCGTGCCGGGAGCCACGACCTCCACGACAACGACCACGCCGCCGGACACGAGCGGAACTGGCAGTTCGACCGACACGACGACAGGCGGCACCAGCAGCACGACGACCACGACGACGGCTCCGCCCACCAAGCAGACGACGACGGAGACGCACACCACGACCAGCAAAACCCGGTAGTCCGCCTGACGGCGACTTGCGTAGATCAGAGCGACCCGCCTCCCGTGACCATCCGGGAGGCGGATTTTGCCTTGCAGAGGCTCAGGGAAACTCGGTCAGGCTTTTGGCGCTTCCTGCGCCTGCCGCACATACGCCCCGATCCGCGCGACCGTATCTATCCAGACACCGTTGGCCGCGTCCAGGCAGTAGCGGCAGAGCGCGTCGAGCGTCTCCGTCCGCACCGTCTGGATGCCGCCCGCGCCGACCTCATGCCCGGCAAAGATCAGCCAGCCCCCGACGGCCAGCGCCTTGTCGAGCCACTCCTGACACTGCGCGAAAGTAAGACCGTCGAGATCCACTCCGGCGGCCTGCGCCAGATCGCAATAGGTCGGGTCGTTCGGAGCCTCGTCCCGAAACCCGCGTCCGACCAGGAAATGCTTCGCAACCAGTCCCACATAACTCTGCACCTGCCTTCCGCGCCCGACGAACTTCTGCCCGCAGGGATAGGCGAAGGTCTGCGGCTTCCGGCCCGTCAGTTCCTCGATTTTTGCCGACGCGCCCGTTAGCTCCTCCTCCATCCGTTCCAGTGTATACTCCTCCAGCGCGCTCTTCCGCGCCCAGAGAAAGTTGCCGGAACAGGGGTGCGAGACGGTATGGTTGCCGATCTCATGCCCGTCGGCCAGCGCCTTCCGCCAGTCGTCCAGGCGGGCTTCCATCCGCTGAAGCGTCACATAGAAGGAGGCTTTCACGCCCTGCGCGTTCAGCAGGGGCAGGCCGATGTCGGCCTGCGAATCCCGCGCATCATCGAAGGTCAGGCTGACGGCCAGCCGCTTTCCTTCCGGCCAGGCAAACGTCTTCGCAGATTCCATAGCGCACGCTGGCTCCTTTATCTTCCGGGTCGGAGGCGTCTTCCGGCCCTGTATAGGCATGAGCCGCAGAACCCGCCTCCCGTCGTTCTCACTCCTTCCTCCCGCGCCGGGCAACTTCCTGCCTGCCCCGGCACGCTGTGACAAAGTTCACACCCGTTTTCGTCCCCAGGCTTCCCACGCCGTTCCGAACACCGGTGTCAGTGCCTATAGAGACTTCACTTCAATCCACCCTTTGCAACTAAGCGGTTTTGCAGCAAAAGCCCGACGAAAGGAATCACGATGAAACCACGCTCCTCTTTGCTTACCTTCGCCGCCTACCTGCTCTGCCTGATCTTGAGCGCGGGCGCGATGGCGCAGTCCAACGCCGTACTGAGCTGCGGCTACAACGGAAACGGAGAGATCGGCGACAACACGACGACGAACCGCTCTCTCATCACTCCGGCCTATACCATTGACGCCGTCAAGGCGATCGCCCTCGGCCACAGCCATGCGCTGGCACTGGACTCCAGCGGAACCGTCTGGGCCTGGGGATACAACACCTACGGGCAGGTGGGCGACGGCAGCTTCACCAATCGCACCGTCCCGGTTCCGGTCCTGAACGGCGTCAAAGCCATCGCCTGCGGCGGCTACCACAGCATGGCGCTGATGGGAGATGGAACCGTCATGGCCTGGGGCTACAACTACTTCGGCCAACTGGGCAACGGCAATACCACCAACCAGCCCTATCCCGTCAAAATGCAGGGAATCTCCCGCATCAAGGCCATTGCCGGCGGCGGCTATCACAGCCTGGCGCTCGGCGAGAACAGCACGCTCTACGTCTGCGGCTACAACTACTTCGGCCAACTGGGGCTGGGAGACAACACCAATCGCTCCCTTCCCGTCGGGAATGCCAGCGGCGTGGTCGCCATCGCGGGCGGCGATCTGCATACCCTGATCCAACTCTACGATAACCGCGTCTTCGCCGCCGGTTACAACGGCTACGGACAGCTTGGCGACGGCACGACCATCAACGAAAATCGGTTCTTCCCCTACGCGGACAACGCCCGTTTCATCGCCGCCGGAGGCTACAACAGCTTTGTCGTGCAGCAGAACGGAACCGTGCTGGGTTCGGGCTGGAACGCCTATGGGCAGTTGGGAACCGGCGACTACGCCAACCGCCTGTCGCCGACCCTGATTCCCGGCGCGGTCAATATCAAGGCGGTCTCCGCAGGCGGCTACCATACGCTGATGCTGACGGCGGGCGGCAAGGCGCTGGCGACCGGCTACAACTCCTACGGGGAGTTGGGCGACGGCACGTTTATCATGCGCAGCCAGCTTCTGGCGGTCAAGAACGCCACGCTCATCGGCTCCATCGCGGCGGGTTCGTTCTCCAGCACGCTTCTGCGGCCCTTCACCAAATCGCTGGCAACCGGCCTGAACCAGCACGGACAACTGGGTGTCGGCGGCACCGCCCCGCCTGCCCAGGTGACGACGCTGCGCCGTATGCAGATCGGCAGCAACATTCTGGCCGTCTCCACCGGCCCCTCCGGTCACCACTCGCTCCTGCTCCGGGCCGATGGAACCGTCTGGGCCTGCGGCTACAACGCCTACGGGCAACTGGGCCAGGGAACGACCACCGACAGCTACGCTCCCGTTCAGGTCAAAGGGCCGAATGGGGTCGGCTTCCTCACCAACATCATCGCCATCGCCGCCGGGAACTTCCACAGCCTGGCGCTGGCGGCGGACGGAACGATCTATTCCTGGGGCCGCAACAGCCATGGACAGCTTGGCACGGGCGACACCACCGACCGCTTCTATCCGGTTCACGTACCGGGCGTCACCAATGCCTACGCCATCGCCGCAGGCGGCTACCAGAGTCTGGCGCTGGTCTGGGACGGGGCGATCAGTTCCTGCGGCTACAACGGCTACGGGCAACTGGGCCTGGGCGACACCACCGACCGCAGCAGCTTCATCTATAACTACAGCACCGGATTCAGCCTCGCGGCGGCGGGCGGCAATTTCCATACGCTCGGCATCCGCTATAATGGCGAACTCGAAGTCTTCGGCCTGAACTGGAACGGCCAGCTCGGCACGGGCGACACCACCAATCGCTACTCTCCATACTACGAGAGCGGCACGCTGGCGGTCGCGATAGCGGGCGGAAACTACCACAGCCTGCACCTCAACGCCGTCGGCGAAGTCTTTGCCTCCGGCTACAATGGCGACGGAGAACTGGGGCTGGGCGACACGACCGACCGGCACAACTGGACCTACCTCAGCAGCCTGTCGCGCACGCTCGGCATCGCCTGCGGCTACAACCACAGCCTGTTCTTCAACGTCTACGGCACGCCCTATGCCTGCGGCGCGAACGCCAATGGACAGTTGGGCAACGGCTCGACGGCCAACCAGAGCTATCCCACCTTTGTCAACGGCGCGCCGGGCGTCATCGGCATGGCGGGCGGCTACGGCCATACGCTGATCCTGACCGCGCCGCATCTTATGATGGCAAGCGTGTCGGTCAGCCCGAACAAGATCGTCGGCGGGACCGGCACGACCGGCACGGTGACGCTGACCGGCACGGCAGGAGGGGGCGGCGTGCGCGTCTACCTGAGCTGCGACAGCATCCTGGCGACCGTGCCTGCCTACGTAGATGTACCGGCAGGCAGCAATAAGGCGACGTTCCCGATCTCCACCTACGGAGTAGGTACGCAGACAGCGGTGCATATCTACGCGCAGCACTACAACTATGTCACCGCCACGCTGACCCTCACGCCCTGAGCCGCGATCTTCTCTCACCTGGGAGAAGGGTCTGAACATCCTTGCGGCGCGACAGACGGCCTGCCTCACATCGGGGCAGGCCGTTCCGCTATGCGGTCCTGCCCCCGATCCGCGCTCCCCCGCTCCCGTATCGCTCTTCCTCTGCGCCGAAAGAATCGCCCTGCTGCCCCGTATTTCTGCGTAACAAGCCCGACGTAATGAGAGTCTTAATCAGGAAAGAGAACGAAGGGAGGAAAGCGAACATGCAGCGTCAGATCAAAGGTCTATTGTGCGGACGGTTCGGACTATGCCTGGGGATTCTCTTGCCTGTCGCGACGCACGCTCTGGGAAGCGGCAACATTCCAATGAAACCCACTATGGGGAAGGCGAAAACGGTTTTCCAGGGACCTCTGCGGATACTCAAAAGCAATCCGCGCTACTTCACGGATGGCTCCGGCAGGGCGGTCTACCTGACGGGCGCGCACACCTGGTCGGATCTACAGGACATGGGCGAGACCGACCCGCCCAAGCCCTTCGACTATGCCGCCTATCTCGATTTCCTCCAGGCCCACCATCTCAATCTCATTCGCCTCTGGCGTTGGGAACTGCCCCGATGGAAGGAGGACGATGGCATCATCCACTACTGCGTCCCGCAGCCCTGGAAGCGCGTCGGGCCGACGTTGGCGCAGGATGGCAAGCCCCGATTCGATCTGAAACAGTTCGATCCGGCCTATTTTCGTCGTCTGCGGCAGCGGGTCGTGGCAGCGCGAGATCGCGGCATCTATGTCTCCATCATGCTGTTTGAGGGCTGGGGGATGCAGTTCGCGTCGCAAGCCTGGCAGGAGCATCCTTTCCATCCCGACAACCACCTCCCCGATGTTGCCGGTTTTCCTGCCGCCGATAGCCAGGGAACGGACATCTACAGCCTGAAATATCCTGCCGTCACTGCCTTGCAGGAAGCCTACGTTCGCAAGGTACTGGATACCGTGAACGATCTGGACAATGTGCTGTATGAGATCTCCAATGAAAACCCTCCCTCCTCCACCGACTGGCAGTACCACATGATCCGTTTCATCCACGATTATGAAGCGAGCAAGCGCAAACAGCACCCGGTCGGGATGACGTTCCAGTACGCAGGCGGCAGCAATCAGACGCTCTTTGCAAGCCCTGCCGACTGGATCTCTCCCAACCCGGAAGGAGGCTACCGGGACGCTCCGCCGCCCAATGAGGGACGGAAGGTGATTCTGCTGGACACGGATCATCTCTGGGGGGAAGGCGGCAATGTGGATTGGGTCTGGAAGAGTTTCCTGCGGGGCCACAATCCTCTCTATATGGATCGGGTCGCGGCGATCACCGGCAACAAGCAGGGAGACATTGCCGACGCGGAGGCTGTGCGGCAGGCATTGGGCGATACGCGCCGCTATGCGGAGCGGATGAACCTGGCAGCGATGACGCCTCAGCAGGCGCTCTCCTCCACCGGTTACTGCCTGGCAGACCCCGGCAAAGCCTATCTGGTCTACCAGCCGGACAAGGGAGCGTTCGCGGTCAGCCTGGCTCCCGGAACTTATCGGGTAGAGTGGTACGATACTCAAACCAGACGCACCACTGCCGGAACCACCGTAGCAGGCGGAGGAACGATCCGGTTTACGCCTCCGTCTGCCGGCAGCGCGGCGCTTTACCTTACTCATGCGGCGTAGAGGGTCGCCGGGCCTGACAAGGGCCGGGGCAGCCGCTGCGCTATCCTGAGTCTATAGCTTCCTATCGGGTATGATAATTTCGTCGGGTATGATAATCTCGAAACCAGGAGCAAGGAGAAACCGATGCCATCTCCCCGAATGCCTCGCAGCCTCAGCCTGGCGCTGCTGATTCTGGCGGCGCTGCTCTACGGCGGACTGCGCCTCAGCGCGCGACCGGCGCAGAAAACTGCGAATACGGCCACCATCGGCAAACAGACCGACGGAACTTACCTCGTTCCGACTGGCCAGACGCTGACGCCTGCCGGGCAGAACTTCACCTTCGACGGCCATCCGGTAGACATGGCCCTGAGCGCCGATGGCAAGACGCTGGCGGTCATGCTGCCACGGGAAGTGCGTCTTTTCGATACGCAGAAGCGCCAGTTTCGCTCCGGCGCGCTGCCCGGCACGCATAACTTCGGCGGCATCGTCTGGTCGAAAGACGGGCGCACGCTCTACACGACGGGCCGCGCCAAAGCGAACACGGAAAAGGCCAATGCCAATCTGGTCGGGGCGGTCTTCGTCACCACCTTCGACGCCGAGGGACACGCCACACAGCACAAGCCCATCCTGTTCCCCCTGGCCTCGCGTATCCAGCCCAACAAGCAGGCCAAAGACGCCGCGCCGTGCGGCCTGGCGCTCTCTCCCGACGACAAAACGCTCTATGTCGCCCTCTTCAACAACGGCACGCTGGCGGCGGTAGACCTGGCCTCCTATCATCCCGATACGGGGGAAGCGAAGTTTGTCGAAACGCCGGTCGGCAGTTCGCCGGAGCGAGTCGTCGTCAGCGCCTCCGGCGATAAGGTCTACGTTGCCAACCGGGGCGGCAAGACCCCGGAAGCGGGCGACACGCTGGACACGGACGACCCCGTTGTGGTAGACCCGGCTACCTACAAGGTCGCGACGGGAACGCTGTCGGTCATCAACGCGGCGCAGATCGCCGCCGATCCCGCGCACGCCGCCCTCAAGTCCGTCCCGGTCGGGCTGCAGCCGGCGGCCCTGGCCCTTGCGCCGGACGGCAAGCATCTCTTCGCCGCCAATGCCAATAGCGACACCGTGTCCGTCCTCAGCACGGACACCGATACCGTCGTCGAGACCATTCCGACCAGTCCCGCGCCCGGTCGCCTGGCGGCCAGCAGCCCGAACGGGCTGGCCGTGAGCGGGGACAGCGCGACCCTCTATGTCACGCTCGGCGGCGACAATGCGGTCGAAGTGCTGACGCTGGATCAGGCGGCGGGCGGCGCGGCTCCGGAGACCAAGATCGCCGGGCTGATTCCGACAGCCTGGTTCCCGCTGGGCGTCACCCTGAGCGCGGACGGCCGCAGCCTCTACATCGCCAACAGCAAGGGCATCGGGTCGCTGGGATCCGCCGTCACACGCCCCTGGACGGACGCCGCCACGCCGCAGGCCGGGCCGGGAGGCGTTCTGGAGTCCAAGAATCTGACCGGTTACAGCGTCTATTCGGTGCTGGGCAGCCTGGGCGTCATTCCCATCCCGGATGCGCCGACGCTCGCCCGCTATACGGCCCAGGTCGCGAGCGACAACCATTTCGACCGGATGGCCCAGGCGCTCGAACAGAAGCCCGATCCCTTCTGGTCGCGCTTCAAGCACGTCGTCCTGGTCATCAAGGAGAACCGGACGTATGACCAGATTCTCGGCGATATGCCGGTTCCCAGAGGGCATATCGGCGGCGATCCGAAACTGGTCATGTTCGGCGAGAAGATCACGCCTAATCAGCACGCCTTAGCGCGCGAGTACGGCCTGTTCGACAACCTCTACTGCTCCGGGGCGATCAGCGCGGACGGCCATCACTGGCTCAACGAGGCGTTCGCCGATGACTATGACGAGCGCGCCATGAACAGCTACCCGCGCTCCTATCCCTGCTGCGGCACCGATCCGCTCTCCTATGCGGGCAACCAGTTCCTGTGGCAGGCGGCGATGGAGGCGGGCCGCACGTTCCGTAACTACGGCGAGTACGGCCCGCTGCCCAGCATCAAGCCGCACTCCGATACGGACTACAATAAGCCCTTCACGGTCACGCCGGATCGCAACCGCGATGTCGCCCACTGCGAGCGCATCCTGGCCGACCTCGCGAACGACGCGAAGCCGCTGGCCCAACTGACCACCATCTGGTTTCCCAACAACCACACGGCGGGAACGACGCCGGGAGCCTATACGCCGGAATCCTGCATCGCCGACAACGACCTGGCGCTCGGCAAACTGGTGGACGCTCTCTCCCACAGTAAACGCTACTGGCAGGATGAGCCGACCGTCCTTTTTGTCATCGAAGACGATGCGCAGGGGGGACTGGATCATGTCGAGGGCCACCGCACGGTGGGCCTGGTCATCAGCCCGTTCAACAGGCGCGGCCAGGTCTTCAGCACGAACTACAACCAACTGAACATGCTGCGCACCATCGAGGCGATCCTGGCCCTCAAGCCGCTCAACCAGTTCGATGCGGCGGCGCTCCCGATGCGGAACGTCTTCACAGACCAGGCGGACTACAAGCCCTACACGGCCCTTAAGAACGAAGTGGCCCTCGACCTCAAGAACCCGCCGCTCAAGAGCGTGACGGGAGAGGCCCGTCACTGGGCCGCCGTCTCCGCCCGCCTCGACTTCTCCGCGCCCGACCGGGCCGACCCGGAGCAGTTGACCGCCGTTCTGTGGCATCATACGCACGGGAGCGAAGCGTATCCCCCGCCGACGGCTGCCAGATAATCGTGGCGATTTCGGCTCCCTGGCCTACCTTCCCGCGATGAGCGGTTGTCCGCCACCGGCGATACCCTCCCCGGTTCGGGTACTGCCTGACTGGCTGTCTTTGTTCGAGCATAGCTAGAAAGCCAGCGGATCGCTATGCTGCCCTGCCGACAACGACACCTAAATGATTCAGGCTCTTTGGCGCAAAGTGGGGTTCTGTTTGGACACGGGGTTGAAACCCCGGTCTGAAGTTGCCAAGTCCGCCTGCGCGGACTCTGCTCCCCTTCCCTTTCGGGTCGCACGGTCTGTCCCGAATCGTTTCGGAATCAGACAGACCGTGCAGTGGGCCGGGGGGTAGGACAGCCGGCGCAGGCAGGCTTTGCACCTCCCGACCGGCCTTTGAAGGCCGCGCACAAATCCAACCCCACTATGGCGTCAAAGAGCCAGGAATCATGCCGCTCCGACAATCTTGACAAGAGAGGCCGGATCGTGTATCATAGAAGAGGAGTTCCGTCGTCCGTCCGGTACGAAAATGGGCCATTTACCCGTTGCGTCCGGCGGGCCTCTCAAAATGATGCGGGGTAGTGCAGCGGTAGCACGGCTGACTCTGGATCAGTAGGTCGAGGGTTCGAATCCTTCCCCCGCAGTTGATTTTGCCGCTCTTTTCTCTCTGTTGCCGCTTCGGCGCCGGCGAGTAGCGTCTGCCTGGAGAAAGCGGGCGGCGATAGCGTTGTTGTTCATCTCCTGCAGGGAGGCTCTTCCGAGCCTCCTTTTGTTTTGTGGGGCAGAGAAAGACTCTTCCCACAAAGCCGCCCGAATCTTGGAAAGGCAAGAAAGCGCACAGGAGACAGTCCCCTCTCTGGCGAACTATTCTCCGATAAAAGCCGCGATAGACGGCGGGCAGAAAAGGAGGAGAGCGATATGGCGGAGTACGGGGCAGTCATCGGCATGGCGCTGCTGGTTCTGGTAACGGCCGTCGCGTTTCTGCTGGCGCAGAAAGCGGCGCGCAGCGTGGCGGAGTTTCGCGAGGAACATCACGAGAGCTTTGTGGGACGGGAGCGGCCATGAGCGAACGCAAATCCTCACTCCCGACGCCGGAACAGGAGATACCGGCGGCCGAGGCCGTTGTCGAGCGACAGGCCGTCTCCGATAAAGAGGTGCTGCACCAGTTCGGTTATGCCCAGCAGCTTTTGCGCGATATGGGCGGCTTCTCGAACTTCGCGATCTCCTTCTCGATCATCTCCATTCTGACAGGCGCGATCACGCTCTACGGCACGGGCCTGAAAGCCGCCGGGCCGATCATCATGGGCATCGGCTGGCCGCTGGTCACGCTGTTCGTGCTGCTCATTGCGGCCTCGATGGCGGAACTGGCCTCAGCCATTCCGACCTCCGGCGCGCTCTACCACTGGTCGTCGCTGCTGGGCGGCCCGACCTGGGGCTGGCTGACCGCCTGGCTGAACCTGGTGGGGCTGGTCGCCGCCATTGCGGGCATAGACTACGGCTGCGCTACCTTCCTGGCTCCGCTGCTCGGTATGCCGGACAAGCCGCAGAGCTATATGTCTGTTTTCGGCCTCCTGCTGCTCTCCCAGGCCATTTTGAACCACATCGGCATCCGCGCCGTCGCCCGCCTCAACGATTTCAGCGCCATCTACCATATCGCGGGCGTCGCCATCGTCGTCCTGGCGCTGGCGTTCTTCGCGAAGGACAAGCACCCGGTCTCCTACCTGTTCACGCAGACCTATCACGATCCGGCCAACCTCGGCAAGCCCTTCTGGTTCATGTTCCTGGCCGGGCTGTTGCAGGCGCAGTGGACGTACACCGGCTACGATGCCTCCGCCCACACCATCGAGGAGACGAAGGATGCCCGCGTGCGCGCTCCCTGGGGCATCTATCTGTCGGTGGCGGTCTCCGGGCTGTTCGGCTACATCATGCTGGCCTTTATCACGCTGGCGATCAAAGACCTGAACGCGACGGCCAACGCAACCAATCCGATCCGGTTCATATTCGATCAGGCGCTCGGAACCACCTACGGCAGCATGGTCGTCTGGATCATGACGCTGGCGCAGTGGTTCTGCGGCCTCTCCTGCATCACCTCGACCTCGCGCATGATCTTCGCGTTCTCCCGCGATAACGGAATGCCGCTCTCCTCGGTCTGGGCCAACGTCAGCCGCCGCTACCGTACACCCGCCGCCGCCGTCTGGCTGGCGACGATCCTGGCGTTCCTCCTGCCCTGCCTGATCTTCGCGCTGGTGGCGCTCTTTCCCAACAGCCTGGACTTCGGCAGCCTGTACCCGGCGGTGACGGGCATCAGCACCATCGG